>CAFBLX010000039.1_pt1 | contig 15954 bp, 17 predicted proteins | sample 7268311 | NCBI WGS metagenome assembly CAFBLX01 (sample SAMEA6814046, study PRJEB35770) | freshwater metagenome | biome: Freshwater; feature: Freshwater reservoir; material: water | place: Czech Republic | collected 2017-05-23 | depth 30m m | reverse complement strand
GGCTCGTGGAACAGAACGGGGTCGGTGCCGCCGAGATCATTGCTCACGAACGAACCACTCTCGCGCCGACGGGCGATACACCAGCACCGATGCAACGACCAGTGCGATCGTGATGATCAGCAACACGAATGGGAAGACGAGCGCGGCGAAGGTCAAGAGCAGCGCGGTGGCCCCGGACAGCGCCACCAACGCCCGTCGGAACCGTCGGGCGCCACCTCGGACGGGGCCCGACATCAGCCCCACTGCCAGGCCGACCACGCCGAAGATGACACCGAGCCCTCGGAACACGGTCAGAAAAGAGTCGATCTGTTCGTCGCTCGCACCGCCGTCGGTGAACGACGCGCGGATCTGATCGACGGGCAACGTGAGCGCGATCATGCAGACGACGATCAGCATCACTGCCGACGCCAACCACAACCAGTACGCGGTGGAGACCACCCGGGGACGAACCATCGATTCGTCAATGTCAGCACTCACGCTCGACATACTGCCACCGCGCGGTGGCACGGAGTTCAGCCGGCAGAGATTCCCAGCGCCATGATGGCGATGGCCGCCGACACGGCGAGCAGCAGACCGAGCAATGCCCACCCGGGCCTGCCGTTCTCGGCGGGACACGCGTTGCTCTCGGCCGCCGCGATCGACTCCGGGAGGGCACGACTGGGCGGCACCGGAATGTTCTCTGCCATGTTCGATCCGATCACTCGATACGTTTATCGAAAGTGATGGTAGTCACACCGACAGGCTCGGCGCGCGGAACACGCTCGAAATCAGCGCTTCCGCGAGGACAGGAAGTACTCGTTGGATTCCTTGCGGTGCATCAGGTAGATCGCACCCGCAGCGAGCACACCCTGGCCGATGCTCAGCACGCTCATGACGATGTTCATCGCACCGGTACTCGATGCGATCGCGAACAGGTCGAGAATCGTGGTGAACACGGTGATCGAGCCGATGATGGTCAGCAGCATGCGCGCCCACATCTTGCCGGCGCGCATCCGCTTCACCCAGAACAGGAACAACGCACCGAATCCCGCGACGACGAACAGCGTCACGACGAGCATCACCGTCACCATGGACTGCGTGGATTCGACGGTCATGTCCGCCGCCGCACCCTGTGCTGCGAGGTCGTCGAGCAAAGACTGCGCGAATTCCGCGCGTGCGCCGAACAGCGTCCACACCGAGTACAGCGCCGAGATCGCACCAATCAGTGCAACTCCCCACCACAGGTGCCGGGCAGTCTCCACATCCACCGGTGCCGGGCGAGCGGCCGGCTCGAGCTCGGGACCGGACTGAGGGAAGCCGTGTTCGAGCTCCCAGCGCTGCCAGTCCGGTTGCAACGGAGGATTGTTCGGCATGTTGCTGTCAGGATTGCTACCGTCCGCGTTGTTGCTCGGAGGAAAATCGTTCACAGCCAGCCCGCCACTTCGGTTGCCCAGTAGGTCAGTACGACATCTGCACCGGCGCGCCTGATGCCGACGAGCGATTCGAGGACCGCGGCATCCCGGTCGATCCACCCGTTCTGGGCAGCGGCGGTGATCATGGCATACTCCCCCGAAATCTGGTACGCCGCAACCGGAACCGGTGACATCTCGGCCACGTCGCGGAGAATGTCCAGATACGACATCGCCGGCTTGACCATCACCATGTCGGCACCCTCGGCAAGATCGAGCTCGACCTCGTGGGTCGCCTCACGGCGGTTGGCCGCGTCCTGCTGATACGTCCGACGGTCACCCTGCAGCGACGAGCCGACCGCTTCACGAAACGGTCCGTAGAACGCAGACGCGTACTTCGCCGAATACGCCAGCTGCCCCACCTCGAAGTGACCGGCCGCATCGAGTCCAGCCCGAATGGCACCGACCTGGCCGTCCATCATGCCGCTCGGCCCGAGCAGGTGCGCTCCGGATTCCGCCTGCGCGACGGCCATGTCGACGTACCGCAGCAACGTCGCGTCGTTGTCGATCGAGCCGTTCTCGCTCAGCACACCGCAGTGGCCGTGCGAGGTGAACTCGTCGAGGCAGGTGTCGGCCATGATGACCGTCGAGTCACCGAGATCGGCTTTCAGACGGGCCAGGCCCCGGTTGAGGATTCCGTCGGGATCCGTTGCCCCCGAACCGTTCTCGTCCTTGTCCCCGACCTTGGGGACACCGAACAACATCACGCCGCCGACACCGGCTGCGACTGCTTCCTCGGCGGCCCTGCTCAGCGAGTCCAGCGTGTGCTGGAACACTCCGGGCATCGAGCTGATCGCGCGGGGCTCGGAGATGCCGTCGGCGACGAACATCGGCAACACCAGATGCCGTGGCTGCAGCGACGTTTCGGCCACGAGGCGGCGCAGTGCCGGAGTGCGGCGAAGGCGTCGGGGACGGTCGGTGGGGAACAAGCGAACCTGCCTCACTTGGTTCGTCGTGCGCGTTGTGTGTGGCCGGAGCTACGCACAACGCGCACGAGGCGCATTCAGCGCCTGCGTGACTTCTTACCGCCTGCGTGACTTCTTGCGCGGTGGCGGCAGTGCACCCTCGGCCCGCAGCCGAGCCGCGTGTTCTGCCAGTGCCTCGACCAGCGGTCCGACCTGAGCCGACTCCGGCTGCACGTCCACGCGCAGACCGAACTCGACGGCCGTCTCGGCGGTCTTCGGGCCGATGCACGCGACGAGCGTGCGAGCATGCGGCTTACCTGCGATGCCGACCAGGTTCCGCACGGTGGAGCTCGAGGTGAAGCACACCGCGTCGAATCCACCGGTCTTGATCATCTCGCGGGTCTCGGCGGGGGGCGGCGCTGCCCGGACGGTGCGGTAGGCCGTGACGTCGTCGATCTCCCAGCCGCGTTCGCGCAGCCCTTCGGCGAGCGTCTCGGTAGCAATGTCGGCGCGCGGCAACAGAACTCGATTGACCGGGTCGAAGACCTCGTCGTACGGCGGGAAGTCCTCGAGCAGTCCGAGCGAGCTCTGCTCCCCCGACGGAACGAGTTCGGGATTGATGCCGAACGAGCGGACCTTGGCCGCGGTTGCCTCACCGACACAGGCGATCTTGACGCCGGAGAACGCACGCGCGTCCAGGCCGAATTCCTCGAACTTCTCCCACACCGCGCGAACGGCGTTGGTCGAGGTGAACACGACCCACTGGTAGCGGCCGTCGACCAGGCCCTTGACGGACCGTTCCATCTGAGCCGGGCTGCGCGGGGGCTCGACGGCGATGGTCGGAACTTCGATGGGGATGGCCCCGTGGGTGACGAGGCGATCGCTCATCTCGCCGGCCTGGTCCTTGGTGCGCGGCACCAGCACGGTCCAGCCGTACAGTGCGCGAGACTCCCACCAGGACATCTTGTTTCGTCCGGAGACGACCTTGCCGACGGTGACCACCAGAGATCCGACGAGCTCGGATCCCGCGTCGTTGAGGGTGGCCAGTGTTGCCTCGACGGTGCGCTGCTGACGGGTGGTGCCGCGCACGGTGATGGCTGCAGGTGTCTGCGGTGCCAGGCCGTGTTCGACGAGGGCACTGGCGGTTTCGGCCAGGTGCCCCGCCGTGGCGTGCAACACCAGCGGGCCGGGAGCAGCCGCGAGTGCAGCCCAGTCGACCTCGCCGCGAACGTCCGCTTCGGTGTGGCCGGAGCCGAGTGCCATGCCTGCGTAACTGGGTACCGCGGAGCCCGAAGGCAGACCGGGCAGCACCTCGAACGGCACGTGAGTGCGGGCCACGGCACTGACCTCGGCGATCACCGAGTCGGTGGTCAGCGGATCTCCCGAGACCAGACGCACCACATCGTGGCCGTTCTTGGCTTCGGCGAGAAGGGTTTTGGCGACCTCGGCGGGCTCACCCAGTGCCGGGCGCACCTCGACCCCGTTCTCACCCGTCTCGGCGTCGCGAGGGACGTCGGCACCGACGAGAGCGGTGACACCCTTGTCGACGTCGGGATCGGTGAAAGCGAGCTCGGCCGCTCCGAGCACTTCCCGTGCCCGGACCGTGAGCAGAGCCGGGTCACCGGGCCCGGATCCCACGAACAGGATCCGTCCGTTGGTGTTCTTGCGGACTGGGCTCATCGGTTGTTCTCCAGTGCTGTCTTGTATGGGTACTGCAGTTCTATCGGGGTTGCGGTGCCCCGTTTGGGAATCAGCCGGGCAGTGGCGATCGACTCTCTTCGCACTACGGGACGGGTCGCCGCGCGTTTGGCGCGTCCGCGAACGGGTGCCGTTATTGCCCTAGACATGAGATCCGCCCTGTGCTGGTTCGGTGACCGAAACGAGTTCGCGTGCACCGAGATCGAGTAGTTCGCGGGCCAGTTCGCGGCCCAGTTCCTCGGCCCGGTCGGGTGACCCGACGATCGACGCGCGAATGGTGTCGCTGCCGTCGATGGCCGCGACGCAGCCGCGCAGCGACAACTCGTCGAAGATGCGGCCGTCCTCGTCGATGGACTCGACGACCTCGGCGATGGCACCCACCGGCGCGGTGCAGCCGGCTTCGAGTTCGGCGAGCAGTCCGCGTTCGGCGGCCACTGCGGCCCGCGAATGTGCATCGTCCAGTGTGGCGATGGAGGCGGCGAGATCGGTGTCGCCACTGCGACATTCGACGGCCAGTGCACCCTGTGCGGGAGCCGGCAGCAACTGCACCGGATCCAGCGCTTCGGTGACGACGTCCAACCTGCCGATACGGGCCAGTCCTGCCCGCGCGACGATGACGGCGTCGAGCTCACCCGAGGCCACCTTGCCGATGCGGGTGTCGAGGTTGCCGCGCAGGGGTCGAACGTCCAATCCCTGTCCGAGAGCACGCAATTGAGCAATTCGGCGGGGTGCGGAGGTACCCACCTTCGCGTCGGCGGGCAGCTCACCGAGCACGAGCCCGTCGCGGGCCACCAGTGCATCGCGGGGATCTTCACGCGCCGGAATGGCAGCGATGGTGAAGCGCTCGTCGGCGGCGGTCGGCAGATCCTTGTACGAGTGCACGGCGATGTCGACGGTGCCGTCGGCCAGGGCCTCACGCAACGCCGCGGTGAACACTCCGACGCCGATGGTCTGCACCGGTGCTGCCGACAAATCGCCTGCGGTCTTGACGATCACCAGTTCGGCTTCGACTCCCGCCGCTGCGAGAGCCACCCGAACCGTATCGGCCTGAGTGGTCGCGAGAAGGCTTCCGCGAGTACCGATCTTGACGACGCCGGTCATTCCTGATCCCCCTCGGCGGTGGTTCCGGGGCGAAGATCGGTACGGCTCGCCGTGAAGTCGTCGACCAACTCCAGGGAGCCGATTTCCATGGGAGTCGCCACGGCCTCGGCCGAACCGGGGCTGAGCTCGAACAATTCGCGCAGCGCCGCAGCATAGGAATCTCCGCCGGGAGTGCTGGCGAGCTGCTTGACGCGCACCGTCGGTGAATGCAGCAACTTGTCGACGACGCGGCGCACGGTGCGGGCCACTTCGTCACGCTGCGGGGAGTCGAGCCCGGGCAGCCGCGACTCGAGCCGCAGCAGTTCCCCCTCGACCACCTCGGCGGCGCGCTGGCGCAGCGCTGTGACGGTGGGGGTGACCTCGGCAAGTCGTTGTCCCGCAAGGTAACCCGAGAGTTCGTTGGAAACGATCTCGCGTGCGGCCGACGCGTCGTTCGCGGCAGCTCCGGCAGCGGGGTCGCGCTGCAGGGATTCCATGTCGAAGACGGTGATGCCCGGCAGACCGGAGACGGCCGGGTCGACGTCGCGCGGCAGTCCCAGGTCGCAGATCACGAGCGGCCGGTCTGCGTCGCGGCGGGCGAGTGCGAGGTGGGCGTCGGCGATGGAGACGACGGCCCCCACCGCACCGGTACAGGTGACGAGGATGTCGGCGGCGGCCACTGCGTCGGCCAGGTTCTCGAGCGCGACCGAGGAGGCGGTGATTCCGTTCGAGACGGCGTTCTCGGCCAGGTGGTCGGCTCGTTCGCGGGTGCGGTTGACGACGGTCAGCGAGTCGATTCCGGCGCGGCCCAGGTGTGCGACGGCGAGTCCGCCCATCGCTCCTGCGCCGAGGACCACCGCGGTGCGGCCGCGGAGCGAGCCGCCGAACACGTCTGCGGCGCGGTCGAGAGCGACGGACACCACCGAGGCTCCGGCGGCATCGATGCCGGTTTCGCTGTGCACGCGCTTGCCGACTCGCAGAGCCTGCTGCGCGAGTTCGTGCATGACGCGGCCCGATGCCTGCTGACCGTCCGAGGCGGCGTAGGCCGATCGAATCTGGCCGAGGATCTGCTGCTCTCCGATGACCATCGAGTCCAGGCCACTGGCCACGGCGAACAGGTGCTCGACGGCTGCCTCGCTGTACCGAACGTAGGCGTGCTTGGTCAGGTCGGCGATTTCGAGGCCGGAGTGCTCACCGAGAACTTCGCCGACGGCGGTCAGTGCGCCGTGGAACGCGTCGACGACCGCGTAGATCTCGACGCGGTTGCACGTGGAGACCACCATGACCTCGGAGATGTTTCCGCTGGCCATCAGTTTGTCGGTCAGTTTCGGGCGATCGGTGTCCGTGATGGCGACACGCTCGAGGACTGCGACGGGAGCGCTACGGTGCGATATCCCGACGAGAAGGACACTCACGGTGCAATCACCGATCCGTTTCTTGTCGAACTGTTGACTGGGCTTGGATTACCGGCGATGCGCGGGCCGTGACTGCGGCCCAGACGCGAGGTGGAAGGCAGTGGTGACGCCGACACGGGCGTCGGCACCGGGGCCGTCACGATCGTCGGCCCGGACACGTTGCGGGAGCTGTTGAAGGACAGAACCTGCATCTCGACGGCCAGGTCGACTCGGCGTACCTCGACGTGGTCGGGGACGTCGAGCACCATCGGCGAGAAGCTCAGGATGCACTCGACTCCGCCCGAAACGAACCGGCCCGCCACCTGGTGGACGGCCTCGTCGGGAGTGGCGATGACACCGATGGTCGCCTCGAGTTCGCGGCAGGCGTCTTCGAGCTCGTCGATATGCCGAACGGTGAGTCCCTCGACCTCGGTGCCGACTCGCGCGGGGTCGTTGTCGAACAGGCCGACCATGGTGAATCCGCGACGTGCGAAACCGCCGTATCCGGCGAGGGCCTGACCGAGGTTGCCCACACCGGCCAGTACGACGCGGTGGCCACGGTCGAGCCCGAGAGCACTGTCGATCTTGGCGCGCAGGCGCGCGACGTCGTAACCGACTCCGCGCACACCGTTGGGTCCGAGGAACGAGAGATCTTTGCGCAATTTCGCAGATCCGACGCCTGCTGCGGTGGCAAGCTCTTCACTCGAGACGATGAGAACGCCTTCGTCTGCAAGGATCGAGAGGACCCGCAGGTATGTCGCCAGACGAGTGACCGTAGCCTGAGGGATGACCCGCTCTACGCCGCTGGGCGACGGGCGCTCTTCGGTCACGTCTGGGGCTCCTCGTCCGAACGGCGTCGATGCCGGTCTTCACGCTGATCCTGCGTTCGTGTCTATTTCACGAATGCTGTTCACACCACGGTAACTGCTTGTGAACGAATGAACAAAGTTGCGCATACCGGCCCTCACCTGCACACGGAGAGCAATCACACGTTCTTAGGGTGCCCTGCCCGGCCCAGATCGGCCCGCAATCGGGGCACGTCGACCTCCCAGTAACTGTGCTCGACACCGTCGAGTAGCACCACGGGCACTCGGTCGCCGTACTCCGCGCGCAGGTCAGGCGATTCGGCCGCGGCCTCGTCCACGTCGATGACCGTCACGGCGACGCCGAATTCGGCGCACACTTCGTGGAGCACCGCGGACGCGTGGGTGCAGGAATGGCAGCCTGCGCGGGTGAGAAGTGCCACGCCGGACGGAGTCGTTTCCATCCGTCCACTCTGACATGCCGGTAACAGAGACGAAGGTCACAGCTGCGCGGTGCGTCGGGAACTGTTCATCGTCGGTAGGTGCCGTCGTGCGACGCTCGTGTCGGACACACGCATTAGGCTGCGAGTGACGTACTGGCGAGGGAGGTGGACGTGGTGACTGACGGGGGCACAGACCTGCCGATCGAGGACACGCCCGATGTCGACATGGTCGACACGAACGATCCGGACGGGGACAAGCAGCGCAAGCGGCGTATTCGCCGGATTCGCAATCCGTTCGGCCCGTCCGATGCGGAGGTCCGCGCCAACGTCGCGGGTGAAGCGAGCGCCGATGCCGCTCTCGCCCTGCAGGTCGAGTCCGAGGGAGCGGTTCCCCGCGATCTGACCGCAGCCGCCTTCTTCGACGTGGACAACACCATGGTCCAGGGCGCGTCGATCATCCACTTCGCGCGCGGACTCGCCGCCCGAAAGTACTTCACCACGGGCGACGTGGCCCAATTCGCTTGGCAGCAAGTCAAATTCAGGGTCAGCGGCAAGGAGAACAGCGAGGACGTGGCCAGTGGCCGCGAGAAGGCGCTCTCGTTCATCACCGGTCGTCCCACTGCCGAACTGAGCCGGCTCGGCGAGGAAATCTACGACGAGATGATCGCCGACAAGATCTGGGCGGGCACCCGTGCCCTGGCCCAGATGCACCTCGACGCAGGTCAGCAGGTGTGGCTGGTCACCGCCACTCCCCTCGAACTGGCGCAGATCATCGCCAAGCGGCTGGGCCTGACGGGCGCGCTGGGAACTGTCGCCGAGAGTAAGGACGGCGTCTTCACCGGCCGTCTCGTCGGCGACATCCTGCACGGCATCGGCAAAGCTCATGCGGTGCGGTCGTTGGCCGTACGAGAAGGCCTCAACCTCAAGCGGTGCACCGCGTATTCGGACAGCCACAACGACGTGCCGATGCTTTCGCTCGTCGGTACTGCCGTCGCGATCAACCCCGATCCGGACCTGCGTGAGCTGGCGAAGAACCGCGGCTGGGAAATTCGCGACTATCGCACCGGACGCAAGGCCGCCAAGATCGGCGTTCCCACTGCGCTGGCCCTGGGCGCGGTGGGCGGCGGTCTCGCCGCGGTGATCGGTCGCCGCAAGGCCTGACCTCGCCCGTCCGTCGGGTCAGAGCGTCAGTTGCATCAGGGTCAGGTCCAGCCAGCGCCCGAACTTGACCCCCACCTCCGGCATCTGTCCGACGCGAACGAATCCGAACTTCTCGTGCAGTGCGATGGACGTGGTGTTCTCGGATTCGATGAACCCCACCAACACGTGGATGTCGCCGCCTCGGGCGCGGTCGATCAATTCGCTCAGCAAGGCACTGGCCAGGCCGCGGCGATAGAAGTCGCGGTGGATGTACACCGAATGTTCCACCGAGTGCCGGTAGCCGCTCTTGACTCGCCACTGGCCGTACGACGCGTAGCCGGCGACCCGGCCGTCGACCTCCGCGGTGAGTACCGGGTACCCGGCAGCGATCCGTCCCTCGAACCACGCTGTGCGATCGGCGAGGTCCACCTGTTCCTCGTCCCAGATGGCGGTGGTGTTGGCGACCGCATCGTTGTGGATGTCGAGAATGTCGGGGAGGTCTTCTACCGTGGTGTCGCGAATATGCACTGGCAGAGGATAACCCGAGCTATCCGAGAAAGACGTTGCGTCTCTTGGCAAGCAGTCGGTACAACGTGTGCTGAATGGTTTCGCGCACGTGGTCGGTCAGCTCGAAGAGCACCATCGGATCCTCGAACGCGGTGGCGTCGTAGGAGTCGGTGTGGATGGGCTTGCCGAACTCGATGTACCACTTCGACGGCAACGGAATCAGGCCCAGCGGCCCGAGGTGCGGGAAGAACGGTGTCACCGGGAAGTACGGCATCCCCATCAGTCGTGCCAGCGGGGCGATGTCGCCGATCTTCGGGTAGATCTCCTCTGACCCGACGATGGAGCACGGAATGATCGGCGCACCCGTTCGCAGTGCAGCCGAGACGAACCCGCCGCGGCCGAACCGCTGCAACTTGTACCGCTCACTGAACGGTTTGCCGATGCCCTTGAAGCCCTCCGGGAACACGGCGGCAACTTCCCCGGTGCGCAGCAGCCGCTCCGCGTCGGGATTGCACGCCAGCGTATGCCCGGCCTTGCGGGCGATCGTGCCGACGCCGGGCATCTCGAATGCCATGTCGGCAGCCAACATTCGCAACGGCCGGTGGGCAGGGTGATGATCGCGCACGGCAACCGACGTCATCAGCGCATCGACCGGTACGACTCCGGCGTGGTTGGCCACGACGAGCGCAGCTCCCTCGGCGGGGATGTTCTCGATGCCCTTGACCTCGACGCGGAACCATTTGTCGAACAGCGGACGCAGCAGCGGCAGCCACACGGCATCGGCGAAGTGCGGGTCGTAGCCGAACTCGTCGACGCTGTAGTCGCCGGCCAGGCGTCGACGCACGAACTCGGCGACCGAGGAGATCTGGTCGACGATCGCGGTCTTGGTGTCGTCGATCATCGACAGCACGGGTGCCGCTTCTGCGGCGATCGTGGCCGCAGTAGCGGCGGGGGTCGGGTCCACCAGCGGCGTCGGCTCACGTGGGTCGGCGTAGGCCGATGGGTGCCGCTCGCGTGAACCCTGCGCTGCGCGGGCGGACCGGGCGGACGCGCCGCCGTGCAAGGGAATGACTTTGGCCACGTCGCTCACCTGTCCGCTCCGGATTCTCGCGCCGTGTCGGCACTGCCGAGCGAGGCCAGTACGCGCGCCGCGGACGCCCCCGTGTCGACGGCCCCGAGCAGCCGATTCTCGATCGCGTCGACCCATTCGGTTCGGACGACCGGCCGAAGAGCCGCGCCGCGCACGAAGTCGTCGAACGCCTGGACTGTGGTCCACCGAGGCTCGAACCCGAGCACGGACCGCATCCGTGTGGTGTCCAGCCCGCAGCCGAAATGGAAGTAATCGAGTTGCTCGGTCGTGAATTCGCGCATCATTCCGCCCATGAGCGCCCGCCCCACGCTCTTGAACAGTGGAAACGGCACCGGAACCTGCACGCGACCGGCACGTCGAATCGCCTGCGACAGCATGATGGTGCCGTCGGCACCGATGTTGAACGTGCCCGCCGGCCCGCCGATGGTCGCGCGTTCGAGGGCCGCAAGGGCGTCCTCCTCGTGCAACAACTGCATGCGCGCGTCGCGTCCGACGATGCTCGGGATCAGCGGTGACGTCATGTACCGGGAGATGGTGCCGTTGAGCCGCGGGCCGATCAGTGGGGCCATACGCAGGATCGATACCGCGATATCCGGGCGACGACGACCGAGTCCGCGAATGTAGCCCTCGATGTCGATGGTGTCCTTGGCGTACGCGCCGCTCGGTGGGCGTCGGGCACTCATCTCCTCGGTGAATTTCACCGGATCCTTGGCGCTGCATCCGTACACCGAGGACGACGACCGCAGGACCACCTTCTCCACGGTCGGCGACTTCTGGCACACCGCGAACAGCTGCATGGCTCCGATGACGTTGAGGTCTTTCATCGTCGCGCGGCCGCCGGATTTCGGGGGCTTGGCGACCGTGGCCGCATGCACCACGGTATCGACGCCGGCGTTACGAATCACCTTGCCGATCAACGGGTTTCGAATGTCGGCACGAACGAATTCCGCGCGACCCATACGTCGCAGCAGATCTTTGCTCGGAGATTTCTCGTCGACGGCGATGACACGTTCGATGCGAGGATTCTGAGCGAGCCGGGTCACGAGGTATCCGCCGAGGAATCGACTGGCACCGGTCACGAGCACCACCCGGGGCGCGGCAACACCACGATCGCTCGGACTCACTGCGCCTCCCCAACTTCGGCTCCCGTGCCGAGCCTACTGGATCGACAGGTTTCCGCGAGGTCTGAAAGGAAAGGAGGCCTGGAAGGAGAGATGCAACTCGCCTTCGAACGAGCAGAGCCCGCCACCGATGGTGACGGGCTCGGCCGTGAAGCAGATGACGGCAGGCTTATTTGCCGAGTTTCCTGCGCTGCACGCGGGTACGACGAAGCAGCTTGCGGTGCTTCTTCTTCGACATGCGCTTGCGACGCTTCTTGATCACTGAACCCATGCGGGTGTCCTCACGTTCTTCTCTAGCGTTTTCGCGCACGCCGTTTGCGTACGCCTACCTGACAACCAAGCCCGAAGGCTTCGAGCCAACAACCTTGGTCACCGAGCTGGCGCTGGGGCCACGTACTCGCCCACGGCTGCACACCGGCTGGCTGGCACGACGAACGCCAATCCTACCGGTGTGAGCCGTGACTTACGAAACCGGCCCGGTCTTACGACCTAGCTACGTGCACTAGCCTGCGTCGAAATACGAGGTCTCGAGATAGTCGTGTACCGCCTTGGCGTGCACACGAAAAGATCGACCCACCCGTACTGCGGGCAGCTCTCCGCCGTGCACCAGTCGGTACACGGTCATTTTCGAAACTCTCATCAGAGTCGCCACCTCGGCGACAGTGAGGAACTGTGTTCCGGCCAGAGCCGGTTGACCGTCCGGGGACGAACCCTTGGACGGCTTGTTTATAGACGCCATCAATCCACTTACCTCCGGCACGTCTCATGCGGCAGGCTTCCCCTCCTGCCGAACAGACACGCACGTGCTGCCCCCGAGCCTATAGGGACAGATGGGGTTACTGCGACGGGTGTGGGGAAAAGATTTTTTATTCTGCTGTGATGCCCATCTCAATCGATCGGGCGTTGGCTGCACCGAGAGCATCGAAAAACGCAGCTCGGAGGCCGTTTCGCTCCAATTCGCGCACCGCCGCGGCGGTCGTTCCGCCCGGGGAGGTCACGGCGTACCGAAGCTCGCTGGCGGACTCGTCCGAGCGATCCAGCATCGCTCCCGACCCCACCATCGTCTGTGCGACGAGTGCAGACGCGACATCCCGGCTCAATCCCAGGCCCACTCCCGCGTCGATCATGGCCTCGGCGACCAGGAAGAAATAGGCCGGACCGGACCCGGACACGGCCGTCACCGCGTCGAGCTGATGTTCCTTGACGACGACGACCTTGCCGACGGCCGAGAGGATGGAGCGCACGAGCTCGAGGTGCTCGGCGCGGGCGTACTTCCCCGGGGCCAGCACACTGACACCCTCCCCTACCAGCATGGGGGTGTTGGGCATGACCCGTACGACCGGGAATCCGGCGGGGAGCTTGGGCTCGAACTTGGCGGTGGGCACGCCTGCGGCGAGCGAGACGATGAGTTGTTCGCGGTCACCGTCGAGCTCGATCTTGGTGATCTGATTCAGTGCGCCCTCGACGTCGGCCGGCTTGACCGCCAGCACGATGACGTCGGCTCCCTCGGCCGCGTCGGCGACACTGGCGGTCAGTACTCCGAAGTCCTTCGCGATCTCTTTGGCGCGCGGCTCGGACTTCTCGGCGACCACGAGGTCGCGCACGGCATGACCGGCCTCGAGGAGTCCCGCAATCAATGCCTCGCCGATCCGTCCGCCACCGATCACTGCAATTCTCGTCATACGGCCAAGCCTGCCATGTCAGTTCGAGCGCGGCACCATCGCCAACTGTCGGCTCTGCACCACCACGGCACCGGTCGAGTCGAGTATCAGGTGGTCCTCCTCGAACCAGGTGCTGCCGATGACGGAGCTGGTCGCTGCCACTCGCAGCCACCCCGGAGCCGGGCGGCGACGCAGATATGTCGTCAGCTGGACCGTCGGTGCCCAGCCGAACATTCCGCGGTTCATCGTCACCGGGGCCGAGATGTCGCCTGCCATCAACGCGAAGAGCACCGACGTGTCGGCGTCGGCTTCGTCGCCCGCGAAGGGGCGCACCCACAGTCGAATTTCGGCCTCACCCTGCTGACCGGTGAGAAACGATGCCGACGACGGTTCGATCCGCATCTCGCAGCCCTTGGCGACGTGCACGATCGACGCCATGGGGTGATCGCCTGCCACCGCGAGGGTGTCCGCAGGAGGCTCCGCGGCCATCGACGTCAGCGACAACGGGGTTTCGTGGTTCGGTTCCTCCGAGTCGGGCCGACCGAGGGTGACCACCGCCCGCACTGCGACGCGTCCGGCCTGAGTCAGCTCGACGTCGACGTGCGAGACCTGCCTGCCGCGCTTGCGCACGATCGTCGCGAGCGCCACTTCGCCTGGGTCGGGCGCGGCCAGATAACTGACGCTGACGGCCAACGGCTGGATCTCGACCTGGGCCGGGTCGATCAGCACGATCTGCTGACGCGCCGCGGCCGCGCAGATGGCGAGCATCGCCCCGCCGTGCACTTTGGGGCCGATGGTCCAGGTGGAATCGATCGCACCGGCGAAGGACGCCGTGTCTGCGGAGACGTCGAGTGGGACCAGTGTGGTTGCGGCCCGGAACGGGCTGGTGGAACTCATTCCGGACAACTTACCGGCAGTCAGGACAGGTGTGCGCGGGCGAACTGCAGCGCCTGGTCCAGCATCGACGAACGCTCGGGCACCGTGCGCGCATTCTGAGTGTTGATCTCGATGACGGCTTGACCGTCGAATCCTCGCCGCACCAGTTCGGTGCAGACCTGGGCGCAGGGCTGGCTGCCGTGCCCCGGGATCAGATGCTCGTCCACGGACGCGCCGCGGCCGTCGGCCAGATGCAGGTGCGCTATCCCGTCGCCCATCCGGTCGAGCATCTCGAGTGCGTCCGAGCCTGCGGTCGCGGTGTGTGAGAGGTCGAGTGTGTAGTGGCCGTGACCGACGTCGGTCGGGTCGTACGACGGCGAGAACGCCGACAGCGCCGCTCCCGGGCCTCCCCGTCGTTCGAGCCGCTGGGCGGATTTCTCCTTGCGCCCGAAGAATCTGTCGGCACGCATCGGGAACATGTTCTCCACTGCGACCACGACGTGGGAGTTCGATTCCAGTTCCGCCACCTGATCAGCGAAGCCCTCGCTGTACTTGCGCTGCCAGCGGAACGGCGGATGCACGACGACGGTCGCCGAACCCAGCTTCTCGGCCACTTCGACCGACCGGGCCAGTTTGACGATCGGATCCGATCCCCACACGCGCTGTGAGATCAGCAGACACGGCGCATGGATGGCCTGCACCGGTATCGAGTACTCACGTGACAGCGCAGCCACCGCATCGACGTTCTGACTGATCGATTCGGCCCACACCATCAGTTCGACGCCGTCGTAACCCAGATCGGCGGCATAGCGAAACGCTGCCTCGGTGTTCTGCGGGTACACCGAGGCCGTGGACAATCCGACCTTGATTCGCTTCGCCGCCATCGTTGTCGAAACTCAGCCGGTACTGAGCTGGAAGGCCAACGGACCGAGTGTGACGAACACACCGACGGCTATGGCAATGACGATCGAGACCAGATCATCGGTACGCCGGAGAATCCTCACCACCGCGACGAGACCGACGATGACCAGCACCGACAGCACCAGCGCCACCCATGGCAGCACGTCCCACAGCTGCTCGAAGCCCTTGAACAGCAGCGCACCGACGACGATCGACACCACTGCCTGCCCGATGAGCACCAGCCACTGCCGAACCGCGCCGCCCTTGCCCTTGACCGGGGACTTGTCCTTGCTTCCCGTGTCCTTGCTCGCCGATTTACGACGATCGGCACGCGAGCCGGTACTCGCGGTGTCGGCGGTCGTCGATTCGGCGGTCGTCGAGTCGGCAGGGTCTTCGTCGGTGGTCGGCTTCGTGAGGTCGACCACATCGGGTATGACCTGAGTGCCGGCCTCGTCGGCCGATTCGTCAGTGGCCTTCTCGTCCGCGATCTTCTTAACAGCGGTCTTTTTGTCGGCGGTCTTCTTGTCGTCGACCTCGTTAGCGCGCGTGATGCGCGGGGTGACCGCGGTCTTCGCCAGGTCGTCCACCTCGACGAGAGCGGCATGTGGGCTCTCCACGAGCGGCGCACGCGAGGTGACGTCGGTCTTGGGTTCGGCGGATTCGGTCGAACGCGGCGGCTGGAATCCCGCCGATCGACGGGCCCGTCCCTGCTCGGCCTGGGTCGACCCGTACGGGCGTCGCTCCGATGCTTGCGCGGCAGGAGCAGCGGGCCGCAACCCGCGCGCGGTGTCGTCGTGAGATCGATTGAGCAGGTCTCCGGCGACGGTCGTGGAGCCCGACAGCAGTTCCGGTTCGGGCTGCTGCTTGTCGCGCTTGCCTGCCGGTTGG
>CAFBLX010000038.1_pt1 | contig 16183 bp, 20 predicted proteins | sample 7268311 | NCBI WGS metagenome assembly CAFBLX01 (sample SAMEA6814046, study PRJEB35770) | freshwater metagenome | biome: Freshwater; feature: Freshwater reservoir; material: water | place: Czech Republic | collected 2017-05-23 | depth 30m m | reverse complement strand
CGTGATGGATCCTCTCGTCAATGACTCGTACTACGTTCTTGGACAACGAAAGCCACGCTGATTCCTCGACTGTGCAGGTGATTTTGGTCTCGACCAAACTCGCACGGAACGACTTCCAGTGTGCGGTGAAGGCGGCCTCCAGGTCCACGGTGGAAGCGCGGTGAGCCTGCTCGTCGAGCACAGTCAGTTCGTCGATCCGCGATACCCGGTAGACACGTTCGGTGCCGTCGCGCCCGGCGAGTAGGTACCAGTGATCGCCGGCGTAGACGAGCCCGATTGGGTCAAGGATTCGATCGTTCATCGAACCGCTGCGATCGCGATACGTGATTCTTATCCGCACACCGTCTATGACGACCCGTTGGAGTTCCACCAGATGTTCTTCCGGTTCGTGGGGATACGCGAAACCGTCGGGCCGGACCAGGATTCGTTGTGAGGCAGTGCTTGCCGCTGCTCGGTGAGCGTCGGGTATCGCGGCGATAACCTTGCGCTTGGCGCTCGCGAACGCCGGGGTGGCGACGCGTCCCGCGCCGGAAGCGAGCAATGCCGTCGCCTCGGCGGCCGTCAGACCGGTCAGCTCGGTGCGATAGCCCTGCAGCAGACTGATGCCACCACCGCGACCGCGATCGGTGTAGACCGGAATGCCCGCCGAAGACAACGCTTCGATGTCACGCAACACGGTGCGCGTGGATACTTCGAGCTGGGCGGCAATGTCGGCAGCGTTCAGTCTGCCCCGATGTTGGAGCAGCATGACGATGGACAACAACCGGTCTGCGCGCACCCGAAAAGTCTCTCACCAAAACATGACAGAAGATGTCATGTTCACCCGATCTACTTCTACCCAGCAGGCCACACCGGTGGCCGCGAAACGGAAGGATCGACAATGAACACCATCGAGACCACGCAGCAGACGGATCCGCGCGAGGTGTACTTCACGTCCGCCGCATGGGTGAGCGGTCTGCTCACAGGCGTGCGCGCAGACCAACTGGACCTTCCCACTCCGTGCGACGAGTTCGATGTCCGGACGCTCGCAGGCCATCTCGTTGCGACGGTCCGAAGGCTGATTGCGATCGCCGAACTCGGGAGTCCGGACTCTGTGTCGCCCTTGTGCTCCGATCATGACGCCGCATCCTTCGACACGTCGGTGACGCAAGCCCGTGCCGCGTGGGCCGACGATGCATTGCTCGATGCCCCGGTCGCGGTCCCGTGGGGTGAAGTACCGGGGCGATCGGCTGTGTGGGGATATGCGCGGGAGTTACTGGTGCACGGATGGGATCTTGCCGTTGCGACAGGACAACCGGCCCACGCCGACCCGGCTCTCGTCGATCCGGTCGCCGTGGAACTTCGAGCACTGCTGCCGGCGGAGAGTCGGGTTCCAGGAGTCCCCTTCGGGCCCATCGTGGAACCCCGTTCCGAGGCAGGGCCGTTGGAACGCCTGGCGAACTTCGCGGGACGGTCGTCGGACGGTTGGGTGTAGTACGTCGCTCTTGACCTCGAGTGCACTCGAGGTTGCAGGGTGGTCCCATGCAGATGACTTTCGAAGAGTTGCCTCAACTCATGACGCTGATGACCGGCGACGAAAAGCACGGTGTGAGCGCCACATCCACGCTGGACGTGCTGTGGGTGCTGTACTCCGACATTCTTCGTCTCGACGCGGCGCAGCCCGACGATCCCGATCGCGACAGGTTCTACCTCTCCAAGGGGCACGGCCCGATGGCGTACTACGCAGTGCTCGCTGCACGGGGCTTTCTGACGCCGAACGAGCTTGCGTCGTTCGGCAGCTACCACTCACCGCTGGGCAATCATCCGGACCGCACGCTGATTCCCGGGGTCGACATCGGATCGGGATCACTCGGTCATGGTCTGGCGCTGGCAGCCGGAACTGCTGTGGCGCTGCAGATTCAGCGAAGCCAGGCTCAGGTGTTCGTGCTGATCGGTGACGCCGAGCTCGACGAGGGCAGCAACATGGAAGCCATCCAATTCGCCGGCCGATCGCAGCTGGCCAACCTGACGACCGTGGTGATCGACAACGATTCGGCTGGTCTGGGTTGGCCCGGCGGCATCGCGTCGCGCTTCGCCGTCGAGGGGTGGTCGACCTCCGACGTCGACGGGAGGGACCACAGTGCGCTCCGGCGGGCGTTTCGCATCGATCACGGCGACCGGCCTCACGTAGTGGTCGCCCACGTGGAGAAGAAGGAGAACTGAATGACGTCGACGATGAAGAGGACCGCGGATCAACGCGAGTCCTTCTACCGACTGCTGCCGGAGTTGTTGGTGCAGGACGAGCGAGTCGTGCTGGTACTGGCCGAGATCGGCGCCGCCTATCTCGAACCGCACCTCACTCCTGACATCCGATCGCGTGTGGTCAACGTGGGTATTCGAGAGCAGGCGATGATCGGTGTCGCAGGCGGTATGTCGCTCGCCGGAATGCGTCCGATCGTGCACACCTTTCCACCGTTTCTGATCGAGCGACCCTTCGAGCAGGTGAAACTCGATCTGGGACATCAGGATGTCGGCGCGATCCTGGTCAGCTCGGGCGGCTCCTACGGGTGGCCGCAAGGCGGTGAGACGCACTTCGGCCAACGCGATGTCGCACTGCTGGACACCCTGGACGGGTGGACGGTGCACGTGCCCGGGCACGTCGACGAGGTCGAATGGATGCTGCGCGGTGCCGCTGCATCCGACGACCGCGTTTACATCAGGCTTGACGGCGTCTCGAACGATCACTCGTACGGTCGACCCGGAGGTTCGATGACCGTTCTGCAACAGGGTAATTCGGGCACTGTGATCTCGGTCGGTCCGATGACGGACCGGGTCCTGGCCGCGGCCAGTGGACGTGACGTCACCGTGATGCACGCGTCGACGATCAGGCCCTTCGACGGTACGACTCTTCGAGAAACGCTGACTGCGCCGGACATCATGATCGTCGAGCCCTATCTCGCGGGAACCTCTGTGCCGCAGATCGATCGAGCGATGGCAGACATACGGCGTCGCGTACTGGGGATCGGGGCGGAGCCTGGAGAGCGTAGGAAGTACGGAACGGTGGCCCAACACGACCGAGCCAACGGCCTCGACATCGAAGGACTGTCCCGATCGATGGACGACTTCTTCGAGTGATCAGTGTCGGCGGCGCTCGTACCTGTCCTTGGTGACGCTGTACGCAGATTCGAGGAGTTCCCCGATCTGCGATTCGGTCTGCGAAGACGGGTTGACCACCGACAACCAGCCCGCAGTGCCGTACTGAGGGTGGGCGGCAAGGGTGTCGTCGGTATCGGCCTGGGGTGCGTGGGCTGCTTCGCGTGGGGGCACTCCCAATAGCCGCTCGAACTCCTGCTTTCCTGCAATGACATTGACACGGAACGCGTCGGGCCGGTCCAGCCGGGACATCTCGTCTCCCGGATAGTTCTTCGTCACGATGGTCGCGAACGGCTGGGTGGACGACGGAACAGTTCCGTCCGGCGAGTAGTAGAAGAACACATCGCCCCATGCGAGTTCCGGAGTCCCATCACCCTCCCGAGGCCGCTGCGCCAACGTGCCGTCGAAGCTGCCGACCAGATTCACGATGTCATCGAGTGTCATTCATCGATCGTCACATGTTCTGCGGTCTCTGCCCAGAGTTCAGCCGACTTTGTAGGTTCCCGTGCCGGTTGCGACGAGGCGGCCGGATTCGGTCCCGACGATGTCGACTCGACACGTCTTCAGGCTCCGACCCGCGTGCATCCGAGTACCGACGATGTCGACACCCTCGGCATATACCGGTTCCATGAACTGCACAGACATGGAGACCGTGACGCCCCGAAGCTTCTCGGGCACTTCGGATCCGGCCCATGCTGCGGTCATGATCCCGATATCGATACAGCCGGCGATCACGCCGCCGTGCAGCATCTGGCCGACGGTGGACAGCTCGTCGCGGTACGGCAGCCGCAGTCGAGCTGTGCCCTCGTCGATGTCGACCAGCTCGATGCCCAGTTGCTGCACGAACGGTGATTGCGGGAGAAACATGGTCATCGCCGCGCTGCCGCTGTCCGGTGCCAGTACTTCGTTGGCTGTCATCGCTACCCCTCTATCATAATTGGATTCCGATATCGGAATCAGAGTACGATAAAGTTATGGTCTTGGATACCCCCACCGACAAGCGGAAGCGTCGAACACACACTGCGGTGCTCGACGGCGCTCGTTCGCTCTTCCTACGCCACGGATATCGGGCAACGACGATCGAGATGCTGGCCACCGCAGCCGATGTGGCGGTGAGTTCGATCTACGCAAACTTCCCCGCCGGCAAGGTGGACATCTACGCCGCTCTCGCGTGGCGAACCGCCCAGAGCCACGCTGAGCAAATGACTGCCCCCACCGCTGCGGTCGAATCTGCGCACGTCGTTGCCGAGTTCCTCGATCGCTACATCGCGTTCCACCGCGACGATCCATTGGCGCTGCGACTGCTGGCGCTGACGGATGTGGACAAGTCCGAGTCCGCGTCGGTCGGTGAGGCGAAGGAAAAGATCGACACTGCGCTCGGTGAACTCATCGATTCGGTGACGCGAGCGGTGGAGGACGCCGGTACCGACGTCGTCCCCCGTGCATTGGTTCTGAATGCCTGGGCGGCGATGAACGGTGCTGTGTCACTGCATCAACGACGCATCGTCGATCGATCCATGCTCGACGCCATGCTCGCGATCACGCGGGCGGATATGCTCCGCCACCTGAAGGGAACACCCGATGAAACCCGGTGAGCTGAGCGCAGGTCATCGTGCGCGAATAGTGGCAGCTGCTGTGCGAGAACAACTCGCGATGTTGCCCGCTACTGTGCTCGGTCCCCGGCGACGTTCGGCGGGTTCCGCATGGCACACAGTCGATGCTCCGGATTCACGGTTGTGCCGGGAAGCACTGGAGGAGGCCAGAGGGTGCCTCAGCGAGCCTATGTTGATGCACAGCGTGCGGTGCTGGCAGTACGCCTCGGCGTTTGCGGTCATCGACGGTCTACGGCCGGATCGGGAGGCGCTGTACGTCGCGTGCCTGTTGCACGACATAGCTCTCGGCGCAGAACAGAACCCGGTGGCTGGATGTTTTGCGGTGATCGGAGCCGGGAGAGCCGAAGAGTTCGTCCGCCGACACGAAGGCGACGACCGAACGGCGCAGATCGTCCACGAGACTATAGCCAGGCACATGGACGTCAGTGGCCGTCGGATTCGAGACCTCGATCCGCACTGCGTGGATGTCATCGAATCCAGCTATACGCGAGAAGGTTTCGCCGCAGACTTCGCATCCAGGATGAAGATCGAATCGAGAAGGAGACCGCAGTCGACGGCTGCGACCTTGTGGCGCTCAGGAATGTACCCGGCGATGAAGGCGAACCCCCTGGAGCGCAGGGTCATATCGTCGAAGTAGCTGTTGCGCGATGGATGATCTGTTCGATTCGATCTGCGTCGTCGGAGTCTCTCGGTGCGTAGAGGAAGACGTAGGTTTCGGGAAGTCCGAGGCCAGGGCGTCCGGCGAGGGGGTGTAGCTCACCCCAGCCCGCGGAGATGACGGTCTGAGCATCGTCGGGCTGCATGACGACGTGCATCGATCCTTCGGTCTCGTGGACGTGGAGTATCTCGCCGTTGGTTCGCGAAATCCACGGTGCAGCAGTGGTGACATCCGTCAGATACAGTGCGTCCCCTCGCCTCTCGAAGTGGCTGCGCGCCAGGTGGTATCGATTGTTCGTGCGCGCTTCGGTAGCAACTGCGCCGGTGATCCTGTCTGTCAGTACGGGCGTAGCACGGTCGGTGAGCTGGCGATGTGGAATCGGGTACGGGGCGATCGTCGGCCGTGGTCCTCGGCGCGGTTCGAGGTGCCAGTGCCGGCCTGCGGGCGACGCGCCGGCGACGGTCATAAGGTCACGTCTGGACAACGGTCGTAGCGCGGTGGCGATCAACCACCCACCGACGTTGGCCGGTAAGCCGCCCGGCCCCAGGGCCCTCCACGTCGTGTAGTCGTTCTTGACGGTCTGCACAAGTCCCCCCAGGTCGGATATGTCCGCACCACGGTAACTGCGCGACGACTCCGGCGGTAGGCCTACATCGTCCGATGTACGACGAGATACACGTGCAGACCGATGTGCAGGAACGTTCGGGTCCATAGCGTTGTGGTCGTCAACGAAACAGCGAAGAACAAGCACAGCAGAGGAACCGTCATGCACGCCGCAGTACTACTTTCACAACAACACTCGACCACCGAGCAGGTACTCGGGTTCGGGCTGGGAACCATCGTCTTGGTGGCAGTGCTCGGCGCGGTCGTTCTGTTCGTCGCCGCGCTCGTCAGCATCCTTCGCTCACCCAATTACAGTGTCGCAGGCCGTGCGGTGTGGATCTTCGTCGTGCTCGCGTTTCCGTTTCTCGGGCCTCTGGTCTGGTTCGTATGGGGCCGCACCTCGACGTTCGCCGTCGAAGCGTCGAACAGTCTCAGATGACCGATCCGATCGTGCGTGCCGCATCCGGGAACTCACCGGCGTTCGAGCCCGCGTAGTTCAACCGCAGGAACTTGCCGGTGGGTTCGGCCGGGAAGTAATCGTCTCCCGCACCGACGATGACACCCGCCAATTTGCATTTGTGCACAACGTCTTCCAGGTCGATGTCGTCACGCAGGCGCATCCACAGATTGAGTCCGCCCCGGGGGATCCGGTCGAGATGCCCGCGAGGAGCGAACTCGATCAGGCTGTGGGCCAATAGGTCTCGACGAGCTTCGAGTTGCGTGCGTAGGCGTCGTAGGTGTGTGCGCCAGGCGGGTTGGGTGACGACATCGAGAGCGACGGTTTGCAGGATGCCGCTGACGTACATCGATTCGGCTCCCGTGTCGGCGAGGATACGTTCGTGGGCCGGGCCACGAGCGATCAAGCCTGCCAATCGAATCGACGGTGATACGACCTTGGTCAGCGAACGCAGGTACACCACATGTCCGCCGTCGTCTCGTGCGGCCAATGGGCTGGGTTCGGCGGTGATGCCGAAATCGTGGGCGGAGTCGTCCTCGATCAGGAACGCGCCGTGTCGTCGAACGATGTCGAGCACACGTTCGGACAGGTCCGGAGACCACTGCGCTCCGGTGGGGCTGGCGAAGGTCGGTTGAGCGTAGAACGCCCGCGCGCCGGACTCGGCGAATGCCTGCTCCAGCGCGTCCGGGTCGGGTCCGTCGACCCCGGTGGGGACCGGGACCACGCGAACGCCCGCCTGCGTTGCCGCCAGAATTGCTCCCCAGTACGTCGGTGATTCCATGAGAAGTGGGCGTCCCGCACCGACGAGCGCTCGAAAGGCCGTGCTCAGGCCGGTCTGGCTGCCCGGGATGATGACCACGTCGCTGGCCGAGGGCGGTGTGATACCCAGCGGGGTGGAAGCGCCCAGTTCCGCGGCGAACCAAGCTCGAAGCTCGGGCAGACCTGCGGTGGGCGGCCGGGCAACCACTGCGTCGGTGCGTGAGGCTCGGGTGAAAGCAGCGTGAACGAGTCGCTCCGGCAACAGCTCTCGGGCCGGGTAACCGGAATGCAGAGCGATCACGTCACTCGACGTGGACTGCAGTGCGGCGGGGAGTTGCAATCTGTTTCCGGGTGCACCGAGCGCGGCAGTCTGCCACCCGTAGTCGTTCGGGCGGGCCGTGTGCACGGTCTTGACGAATGTTCCGACGCCAGGCCGTGTTTCGATGACACCCTGCGACATGAGAGTGCGCAGTGCTTTCTGCACCGTCACAGGGCTGGCCGAATGCTGGGCCACCAGCGCCCGAGTGGATGGCAGCTTCGCCTCGGGCGGGGCGGTTGCGATCCAGGTTCGCAGTGCAGACACGATCCGGGAACTGCTATCGTCGGACATGACACAGCATAGTAGCGCTACCCAGCCTGCGCCGGGACTGCTATCCCGAGCCGGCCTCTTGTGGGGACTGGCGGGTGTCACGGCGTTCTCGTTCACCGTGCCGCTGACTCGGATCGCCGTGACCGGTGGCCTGTCGCCGCTGTTCGTCGGGTCCGGACGCGCCGTCGTCGCCGCGGCCCTCGCTGCTGCCGCCCTGGCCCTGACCTCGCAACGGTTGCCACGCGGACGGCAATGGGTTCGACTGGGTGTCATCGCGGCCGGGGTCGTCATCGGTTTCCCCGTGCTCACGTCGTTCGCTCTGACCACCGCCTCCGCCGGCCACAGTGCCGTCGTCATCGCGCTTCTGCCGGCTGCGACCGCGGCCTTCGCCGTCGTCCGCGAGCGGCAACGCGTCCGGCCGATGTTCTGGTTGGTTGCGGCCATGGGTGCTGCGGTCGCTGTCGGATTCGCGGCCGTGCAGGGCGGCGAGGTCGCCGGACTGGGGTGGTCGGATCTGCTTCTCCTCGGAGCCGTCGTGGCGGCCGCGGTGGGATACGCGGAGGGCGGGCTGCTTGCGCGTGAACTGGGAGCGTGGCAGACGGTCTCGTGGGCGCTTGTCGTCTCCGTTCCGGTGACCGGAGCGATGACGGCGTTCGCGTGGTGGCATCAACCCACGAGCGGAGGCGTCTCGGAGTGGGCTGCGTTCGCCTATCTGGCCGTCGTGAGTATGTATCTGGGGTTCTTCGCCTGGTATCGGGGGTTGGCCATCGGTCCGATGTCGAGCGTGAGCCAGGTGCAGCTCGTTCAGCCGGTGCTGACGATCTGCTGGGCCGCGATCCTGCTCCACGAGGGACTGACGTGGCCGGTGGTCGTGGGTGGAGCAGCGGTCATCGTATGTGCAACAGTGGCGGTCCGAACTCGGATGTCGCCGTCCGTTCGACAGGAGGAACTTTCGTCATGACGCGATCGATCGATCAGGCACGCAAGCTCGAGAATGTTCGCTACGACATTCGTGGCCGCATCCTGGACAAGACCGAGGAACTCGAGGAGCAGGGGCACAAGATCCTGCGCCTCAACGTGGGTAACCCGGCCCCGTTCGGTTTCGAGGCACCCGACGAGATCATGATGGCGATGATTCGCAATCTGCCTACCGCGCAGGGATATTCCGACTCGCGGGGCCTGTTCTCGGCGCGCACCGCGGTGGTGCAGTACTACCAGACCAAGGGCCTGGGCGACCTCGACGTCGGCGACGTCTACCTGGGCAACGGGGTCTCCGAGCTGATCACCATGACGATGCAGGCGCTGTGCAACCCCGAGGACGAGGTGCTGATCCCCTCCCCCGACTACCCGCTGTGGACGGGTTCGGTTGCGCTCGCCGGAGGCAGTCCGGTCCACTACTTGGCAGACGAGACTCAGGACTGGGCTCCGGACTTCGAGGATCTGGAATCGAAGATCACCACCCGTACCCGGGCCATCGTCGTGATCAATCCCAACAACCCCACTGGTGCGGTGTACTCACGCGACGTTCTGCAGCGTTTCGTCGACCTCGCGCGCGAGCACGATCTGATTCTGCTCGCCGACGAGATCTACGAGAAGATCGTGTACGACGGTTCCGAGATGACCAATCTCGCAACTCTCACCGGCAAAGATGTGCTGTGCCTGACCTATTCGGGGTTGTCGAAGGCCTACCGAGTGTGTGGATTCCGTGCCGGGTGGCTGGCGATCACCGGTCCACGACGCCGTGCTGCGAGCTTCATCGAGGGCATCACGTTGCTGTCCAACATGCGCATGTGCGCGAATGTGCCTGCACAACATGCAATACAGACGGCGCTCGGCGGCCGTCAATCGATCGAGGACCTTCTGCTGCCGACGGGTCGGTTGACCGCGCAGCGGGATCTGGCGCATCGAATGCTGAACTCCATCGACGGGATCAGCTGTGTGCAGGCTGCGGGCGCGCTGTACATGTTCCCCAAGCTCGACACCGACCGTTTCGGCATCGTCGACGACGAGAAGTTCGTCCTCGACCTGCTCGAATCCGAGAAAATCCTGGTCAGTCACGGTCGAGCGTTCAATTGGGATGTGCCCGACCACTTCCGGCTCGTCACCCTGCCCAACGTGGACGATCTCTCGACTGCACTCGAGCGGCTCGGCAACTTCATGAGTTCGTACACGCAGTAGAACCGATTCTGCTAGAGCTGATTTTAAGTCCGTGCGGGCGCTCGGCAAGGGCGTATTCGCGCAGATGAACCCGCGTATCGCTCTGCTGCACGGCCTTTGGCGAACCCGCATTTCCCCGACGCCCCGGGGAAATGCGGGTTACGCTCGTCGTCCGATCTGCCGGGCGAGAGGGAATTCGTGGATCTATGGGGCTATTTGCAGGGGCGGGGTGAATCCCTCGCGTTTCTGACCTATCAACATGCGTCGCTGGCGTTTCAGACGGTTCTGGTGGGCACGGTCGTGGCCGTGCTCATCGCGATCGCAGTCCATCGTCTGCCTCTCTTCTCGGCACTGACGCTGACGACCAGTCGAGTAGCGCTGACGATTCCGTCTCTGGCGTTGCTCGCGCTGCTCATCGTCCCGTTCGGCTTGGGTGTGGTGCCCTCGTTCATCATGCTCGCGTTATTCGCCGCCATGCCCGTGATCGGCAACGCCATCGTCGGACTGCGTGGAGTTCCCGACACCGTGATCGAGTCGGCGAAAGGAATCGGGTTCTCGCGCAGCCGCATCCTCGTCTCCGTCTCGCTGCCCATGGCATGGCCGGTCATTCTCACCGGAATCCGCGTCTCGACTCAGATGGTTGTCGGCGTCGCGGCCATCGTCGCGTACGTACTCGGGCCGGGCCTCGGGTCGCTCATCTTCAATGGCCTGTCGAGACTGGGCGGGACCAATTCCGTCGAGATGGCAGTGACCGGCACAGTGCTCATCGTCGTCATCGCCCTGGTGTTCGACGGCCTGCTCGTCCTTCTCGGGCGCCTCACCATCTCGAAGGGATTGTCATGACGGACAACACAACCGGCGAGCGAACGGTCACCGGCGCCTCGATTCGCCTCGACGGTGTGGTCAAGCAGTACAAGGGCCAGAACAAGGCGGCGGTGCAGAAGATCGATCTCGATATCGAGGCCGGCCACATCGTCGCGTTTGTCGGTCCGTCGGGTTGCGGTAAGACGACCACTCTCAAGATGATCAACCGTCTGATCGAACCGACAGAGGGCCGAATCTTCATTGGAGACCGCGACGTCACCGGCGAGGATCCGGACAAGCTCCGGCAGTCGATCGGCTACGTCATCCAGTCCGGTGGCCTGTTTCCACACTGGTCGGTCGCCAAGAACATCGGAGCCATTCCCCGGGTACTGGGCTGGGAGGCAAAGAAGATCGACGAGCGAACCGATTACCTGCTGGATCTGGTGGGACTCGACGTCGCCGACTTCCGCGATCGTCTCCCCAAGGACATGTCGGGAGGACAGCAACAGCGAGTGGGTGTGGCGCGAGCGCTCGCCGCCGATCCACCGGTGTTGCTGATGGACGAACCGTTCGGTGCCGTCGACCCGATCACCAGGGTTCGGCTGCAGGACAGCCTCATCGCCATCCAGCACGAGCTGGCGAAGACCATCGTCATCGTCACCCACGATTTCGAGGAAGCGACGAAGCTCGGCGACAAGGTATTGATTCTGTCCGAGGGCGGCCACATCGAGCAGTACGCGACGCCGGAAGAGATCTTGGCCAAGCCTGCGAGCCCGTTCGTCGAGGAGTTCATCGGATCCGGTGCCACGCTGGCACATTTGACGCTGTCCCGCGTCAAGGACGTCGACCACGACCCAGTCGTCACCGCCGAGGTGGGCGATGCGTCGCAGGAGGTCATCGCTCGTGCGCGGGCTCAGGGTGCCACCTGGATCGTCGTCATCAACGAACACGGTCGGCCTCGCGCCTGGCCGTCGCTCGACGAAGTCGCCACCAAGGAACGCATCACCGATTACGTCGACGACCGATTGCCCACCGTCGCACCGTCATCCACGCTCAACGACGCACTGGACACGATGCTTGCCGCCAGTCAGGGCGGCGTACTCGTCACCGACGGCCGCGGTGCCGTTACTGGCGCACTGACGATCGCGACCGTGATGGCCGTGATTCGTGGTCAACTCTCGGATGCTCGCTCCGGTGACGGTCACGTCTCGTATTCGGCCCATACCGAGGGCGCAGCAACATGAATCGACTTCGTCGCGCACCGTTGGACGTGTGGTTCGAGCCGCTCCTCATCGTCGTGCTCGGGGTCGGTTACATCCTGTGGTACCGCTCCACGACGCTGACGACTACCGAGCAGGCATCACTGGGCTGGGACAATTTGAAGACGACGATCGTCGACCACATCGTGTTGACGTTGACCGCGACCGTGATCGTCGTCGCCATCGCAATTCCGTTGGGCATCCTGCTCACTCGCGACAGGGCGAAGAATTTCCGACCGGTGGCCGTCAACTTCGCCAACATCGGCCAGGCCGCTCCGGCGGTGGGTCTGATCGTGTTGCTGACGATGTGGCTCGGAACCGGGTTCCGCACCGCCGTCATCGGATTGGTGGTCTACGCGATACTGCCGATTCTGCAGAATACGATCGTCGGAATCCAACAGGTCGATCAGCGGACCATCGAAGCGGCCCGGGGAATCGGGTTCTCCGGCCTCCGCACGCTGGTGCAGGTGGAGTTGCCGCTCGCGGTGCCTGTGATCCTGAACGGCGTACGTACCGCGTTGGTCATTCTCGTCGGCACCGCGACACTGAGCACCTTCATCGGGGCGTCCAGCCTCGGCACGCTCATCACCACGGGTACCACGCTGTTCCTACCGAAGTTACTCATCTCCGGTGCCGTTCTCGTCGCGCTGCTCGCACTGATCATCGACTGGCTCGGCCGTGTGGTCGAACTGATCGCGACCCCACGAGGAGTGGCATGATTCGCCGACTGTCCACGGCAGCAACCGCTCTCGCGCTGACGGCAGCACTCGCCGGTTGCGGGTTGGTCAGCTCGTCGGGAACGTTCGAGAGCACGTCACTTCCGGACGGTGCGACCCCGTTGGACGGCGCATCGCTGGTGGTGACGAGCAAGAGCTTCACCGAGGGCGTATTGCTCGGAAAGATCACGGCCACATACCTTGCCGCTGCCGGCGCGAAAGTCACCGACCTGACCGGAGCACCGGGGTCGGCGTCGTCGAGACAGGCACAGCTCAACGGTGACGCAGACATCCTCTGGGAATACACCGGTACCGGGTGGGTCAACTACCACAGCCAGACCGAGACGATCAGTGATCCGCAGGAGCTGTGGGAGCGCGTCCGCGACATCGAGAAGAGTGAGCACAACCTCGATTGGCTACCGCCCGCGAATTTCAACGACACGTATGCGTTCGCCGCCTCGGCCGAGACGGCACAGCGTCTGGGTGTCGCATCTTTGTCGGATGTAGCGAAGCTCCCCGTGGCCGACAGGACGTTCTGCGTCGACGACGAGTTCTTCTCTCGCTCGGACGGTTTCGGCCCGATGCTCGACACCTACGGCATCGGACTGAACGCACCCGACGGCGTACCGTCGGGCAACGTCACGCGGATGGATGCGGGTGTCGTCTACACCTCGACCGCCGACAGCTCACCGTGCAACTTCGGCATGGTCTACACCACCGACGGCAGAATCAAGAACTTGAATCTGACTGTGTTGCAGGATGACAGGGCCTTCTTCCTGCCTTACAGCGGGACCGCGGTGGTGCGCGACGCGGTGCTCGAACAGCATCCCGAGATCGCCGATCTTTTGGCCGTCGTATCCGAGCGATTGACCGACGACCTGATGCAGGAGTTGAACGGGCGGGTCGACATCGAGGGCGAAGACCCATCCGATGTCGCCTACGAGTGGTTGAAGAGCGAAGACCTGGTGACGTGAGGTCCGGTCAATTCGTATCCGGCTCGAACAACTCCTCGATCGTGCAGTCGAATGCTGCGGCAAGGCGGAAGGCGACAGGCAGGCTCGGGTCGAACCGCTCCTTCTCGATGGAGATGATCGTCAGTCGGGTGACGTCGATTCGCTCGGCCAATTCGCTCTGAGACCACCGCTTCTCGGTGCGGCGCCGTCGAACATCGTTCTTCACTCGGACAGGGCCCGGTAGCGCGCGAACGCGTACCGCGCGGTGAACGATGCGAATGCCGCCAGCAGCAAGCCCGTCAGCAGCAGCGTGGCCGGGGGATCGACGCGGGCGATGGACACCACCGCAAGAGTCAGACCCAGCACGGTCACCAGATCGGTGGCCGTACCGCTGGACGCGGATGTCGTCCAATGGCTTTCGACGCTGTCGCCCGAGGTGTAGGTCTGGTCGGCGGTGACCGGTGCGACGAACAGTATCCAGCCCAGCATTGCACCGAACGGGAGTGCGGTGAACCCGAACACCACCGCCGCGACCCCTGGGGCGACGGGTGAGACCAGCCAGGCCAGCAATGCCGTCGCCGAGGCGGTAGCGAGACCGACGGCGCCGACCGACAACCATCTGAGTGTCATGAGCAACTCCCGTTCTACGTATAGTTCACTGTACGTATAGGAGACCATACATCAAGCTGGGTCGTCAGAAGTCAGATCCCGGGCTCCTCGCTGATGTGCTCGATGTACCCATGAATGCGATGTGCGTCGGCAAATGTTGCAGTCCGACTTCCCCCGTCTGCCAGGTCGTCGATGATCGCCAGATATTGCGATGCGATATTGGTTGCTGCTGGATTGCCGGGAAGATGGATTGTGGGCATGGAGGACGGCAACGTGAGGGGTTCGGGTTGTCCGTTCGGGTGGAATGTCGCCGCGAGCGGTGCCATCTGGACCTGACGCATGATCGGCGTCGGTACTGGAAGGGTGAACAGGGAAGCCCGACCGCGTGATCCCTGTATGTCGATGACTGTCTGCGCGTTGTCGTCCCCGTCCCAAATCAGTGCGGAACCGAGCGCTCCACCCGCGTCGAATTGGACCCGGACGGTATCCGGCGCAGTCGCAGCCACAGGCAGGGCTTGTCCCGCCACGCGATAGTCGCGCCTGTGAATTCTCGACGTTCCACCGGTAACGGCGATCCCGCCGAGTACCTGATCGAGGAGGTCGAGTACGTGGCCAGTGTGTACCTCCCTCGTGCCGGCGGCGCTGGTGCGATCGAGCGTGTACGCGGACTGCGCAGATATGGTCTCGGCTCCTTTGGCTCGTGACGATCGCGCGTTCACGGCCTGAATGTCACCCAGTTCTCCGGCCGCGATCATCTCGCGAAGCGCGATCGCAGAGGGGTCGAACCGTGATTGAAGGCCGACGAAGCCACGGTGCTGTGAAGTCGCTCGAACACTCATCGAATGGGCCTCGGCCGCGTCGAGGCCGAGTGGCCATTCGCAGAGCACGTGTTTTCCGGCAGCCTGCGCTGCGCTGACCAACTCGGAGTGTGCCTGCACTTTGACTGTCACTACGACAAGGTCGACAGCCTCGAACCTGGCCAATGCGCTGGCCGAGGTAAATGGTTCGGCTCCGGTGGCGGCCGCGGCTGCATGCGCAGATTCGGTGCGTGACGTACTCACCGCACTGATCGAAATATCCGTGCCGAGAACAGTGCGCAGAAATTCTATTGCGGGAACGTGCGCACGGAACGCCCACCCGTGTTCGATATTTGCTTCGACCAGTCCTATGCGCATCGGCAGTCCCCTTCGGATCGGCAGGTTCGAATTATTCGAACCAGTACGCGTGACGGTATCATCGAGTTCGGAAAGTTCGAACCCGGAGGTCTGGATGAGCGACATGTCCGTGTCGGCGATACTTCATGCGCTGTCCGACGAGACTCGGCTCGACATGGTGCGTCGATTGGCAGACTCGAAAGTCGATATGGCGTGTGGGCAGCTATACGAAGACCTGGCAAAGTCTTCGGCGTCATACCATTTCTCGATACTCAGAAACTCGGGAATCATCGAGCAGTACGAGCAGTCGGGACGCAAGTTCAACAAACTCCGATCGGCTCACATCGAGGCCGCGGCACCTGGGGTACTGAAACTGGTGCTCGAAGCGTTCCGCCGCGAACATGCCGGCCGTTGACCGACGCTTTACTCCGAGCTTCACGCTGACGGCCGGGGCGGTAGGGTTCACCTGATCCGACGTCGGTTCGTAGCCTAGGAGTCTCACAGTGCAATCGTCTTCACTCGGAGGTCTGTGATGGCAGGCGGACTCGTAGCTCTGCTCGACGACGTGGCAGCGCTGGCTCGTTTGGCCGCGGCATCCATCGACGATGTCGGTGCGGCTACCGGCAAAGCGACGGCCAAGGCCGCCGGTGTCGTGATCGACGACGCAGCGGTGACCCCGCAGTACGTTCGCGGTCTCGCGGCCGAACGTGAATTGCCCAT
>CAFBLX010000037.1_pt1 | contig 16323 bp, 15 predicted proteins | sample 7268311 | NCBI WGS metagenome assembly CAFBLX01 (sample SAMEA6814046, study PRJEB35770) | freshwater metagenome | biome: Freshwater; feature: Freshwater reservoir; material: water | place: Czech Republic | collected 2017-05-23 | depth 30m m | reverse complement strand
CTCGCCGTGGCCGCAGCGCTGGAAGTGCGCAGCGAGCACCCCCTGGCCGCGGCGATCCTCGCCGCCGTCGACGACCACACACCCGCCGACGACGTCGTCGCAGTCACCGGAGCCGGCCTCACCGGCCGCCTCTGCGGCGACGACGTCCGCCTCGGCCGACCAGGGTGGATCGACCCCGGCCCGCTGGCCGCGGACGTGGAACGGATGCAGCACGCCGGAGCCACCGCCGTCCTCGTCGAACAGGACGGCCGCACCCTCGGCGCGATAGCGGTCCGCGACGAACTGCGACCCGAAGCCGCGGAAGTCGTCGCCGGTCTCCGCCGCGACGGGTACCACGTCGCGATGCTCACCGGGGACAACGAACGCACCGCCCGCGCACTGGCCGCCGACGTCGGCATCGAGGAGGTCCACGCGGATCTGCGACCGGAGGACAAAGCACGCATCATCGGCGACCTGAAGGGCCGCCGGTCGACCGCGATGGTCGGCGACGGCGTCAACGACGCCCCCGCACTGGCCACCGCCGACCTCGGTATCGCCATGGGCGCCATGGGCACCGACGTGGCCATCGAGACCGCCGACGTCGCCCTGATGGGTGAGGACCTGCGGCACCTGCCGCACGCCCTGGCCCACGCGCGCCGATCCCGACGCATCATGCTGCAGAACGTCGGGCTGTCGCTGGCGATCATCACCGTGCTGATGCCGCTCGCCCTGTTCGGAATCCTCGGCCTGGCCGCGGTGGTGCTGGTGCACGAACTCGCCGAGATCGTGGTCATCGCCAACGGAGTCCGCGCCGGCCGCACCCACCCCCTGTCCGCCGCAGCGGTGCCCGCACCTGCCCCGGCAGCAGCCGAGGCCTGGACATGAGCCCAGACCCCACTTCGGGCCCGATGCCGGGTGTCTCGACCGGGGGACGCTCGGCGACTCGATCCCGGTGGACCCTGGCGATCGTCGTCGCCGTCCTCGTCGCGGCGGCACTCGCGGCCGACCCCGTCGCCCGCCGCGCACTCTCCGACGGCCGCGTCATCGAACTGGGGTTGCTGCAACTCAGGCTTGCCTACAACAGCGGTGTCGCCTTCAGCGTCGGGAACGGGCTGCCGCCAGGGGTCATCATCGCGGTCACCGCCATCATCACTCTCGCCATCGCCGTGTACGCGTGGCGCACCGTCCCCGTCGGCTCACTGACCGGGACGGTGGGGCTGTCGGCGGTCGTCGCCGGAGCGGCCGCCAACGTCATCGACCGCGCTGCCGACGGCCGCGTGACGGACTACTTCCACACCGGATGGTGGCCCACCTTCAACCTCGCCGACACCTACCTCACATGCGGCGTAGTCCTGGTCGTCCTCGCGTCGCTCCGGGAGGGCCGAACCCGCGTCGATCCCACGGGCACGGAGCAACGATCCGTATGACTGCTCCCCGACCTCGAATCCGATCGACCTCCATGACGGTCGCGTGCGGCACCGGGGGCGTCCGGTTACATCCTCACCGACGCCCGGTGCGGCAGTGATCACCACCATCGCCGCGGCAGTGGCGATGTTCGCCGGCACCAACATCGACGACATCGTCGTGCTGACGGTGCTGTTCGTCGCCTCCGCCAGCCAGGGTAGGCCGCGGGCGTGGCAGATCGTCACCGGCCAGTACCTCGGCCTGATCACCCTCGTCGCGACCAGCGTCGTCGCCGCTCTGGGACTGGTGATCGTGCCGCAAGAATGGGTCGGGCTACTCGGTGTGCTGCCCCTGTCGCTGGGGCTCTGGACGCTGATCCGCTGGCTGCGCAGCGACGACGAGGACGAACCCCCGGTCGCTGCCACCGGAATGGCAGGCGTTGCTGCCATCACCATCGCCAACGGTGCCGACAACATCGCCGTCTACACCCCGGTCTTTCGGACGCTCGGTCCACCACAGACCGCAGTCACCATCGCCGTGTTCCTGATCTGCGTCGGGATCTGGTGCTACGCCGGCAGGCTGCTGGGCACTCGCAGGAAGGTCGTCGACACTCTCGAACGGGTCGAGCACTGGCTCGTCCCAGCGGTGTTCATCGGCTTGGGTCTCTTCATCCTCCTCGAATCCGGAGTTCTCGCCCGGCTGATCGCCGCCGCGTCATGACCGACACCCGCTCGCGCGCAGCCTGCGGAACCGCTACGGCCCGACTCAGATCGGTTCCCGCCACCGCCCGGTGGCGTCACCTCCATGCCATCGATCGAAGCGTGAGGGTGAGCAAAGGGCGGCGCATCGATACTCGGTCGATCCGTCGGCGATCATCAGATCGACCACGGTGCGACAATCGGACCGGACTTGCCGAATCGACCGCCGAGTAGGCGTCGCTGACCCCGATCATCTGTGTCCGAGCGGTGTGTGGACAGACGAGCCACGCTCGTCCGCGCGGGCGCGGAGTCGTATTCGTCGCCGGAAGGTTAGGTTCGGCAGCCCTTATAGACTCGCTCGGTGCCCAGAGACTTCAACCGCCCGAAACGCCCCAGTGTGCGCTTAGCGCACGATTTGGGCAGATTCGGTGACGCACCGGGTCTGATATCGGTGAACGAGACGATCACCTACCGCGACCTGGACGAGCGCATCGACCGGCAGGCGGCCAGACTTGGACGTGGCCGTCGTCTGGTACTGATCGCCGGCACCAACAAGGTCGAGGTCGTCGTCACCTACCTCGCGGCGCTGCGTGCAGGACACCCCGTACTGCTGGCCTCGGACGACAATCCCGACCATCTCGACGGGCTCATCGACACATATCGGCCCGATGTGGTGGTGCGCACCCTCGACGGCAACACAGTCGTCGAAGAACTCGATCGACAATCCAGACATGAGCTGCACCCTGATCTCGCGTTGCTGCTGAGCACCTCGGGTTCGACCGGATCACCCAAACTCGTCCGTCTCTCGCACGACAACGTGCAGGCCAACGCCGAGTCGATTGCCGAATACCTGGGCATCCGCCCCACCGACCGTGCCGTGACCACGCTACCCATGCACTACTGCTATGGGCTTTCGGTCGTCCACAGCCACCTCCTGCGCGGTGCCGCCTTGATTCTGACCAACTCTTCGGTCACAGATACTCGACTGTGGGACCTTGCGCGCACCCACCGCGCCTCCACCTTCGCGGGTGTGCCGTACACCTTCGATCTGCTCGACCGTATCGGGTTCGAACAGCTGAATCTTCACGACCTGCGGTACGTCACGCAGGCCGGCGGAAAGCTGTCGCCCGATCGCGTCCGCACGTATGCCGAGCTGGGCCGACGCCAGGGATGGGACTTGTTCGTCATGTACGGGCAAACGGAGGCGACCGCCCGAATGGCGTATCTGCCACCGGATCTTGCCGCCGCTCATCCGCATTCCATCGGACGGCCGATTCCCGACGGGTCCTTTCGGCTCGATCCGGTCGCGGATGCCCCGGACGGGACGGGTGAGCTCGTCTATTCGGGGCCGAACGTCATGCTCGGCTACGCACACGACCCCGGCGACTTGCGCCTGGGTGACACGCTCGCCGGCGAGCTGCGAACAGGCGACCTGGCCCGGCGAACGGCCGATGGACTGTACGAAGTGGTCGGCCGACGCAGCCGTTTCGCGAAAGTGTTCGGTCTACGTATCGATCTGCACCGCGTCGAGTCCGCGCTCGCACACCTGGGATTGACCGTGTGCTGCACCGACGGCACGGACGAACTCGTCGTCGTCGCGGAGAACGCTGACGTCGCCGACGTTCGACGCTTGACAGCACAGTTCAGCGGCCTTCCCGCAACAGCAGTTCGGGTGTGTGTCGTCGATGAGCTGCCGCGCACCTCCACCGGCAAACCCGATGCGCGAGCGGTCGCGGAATTCGCAGGCAAGCCCGGCCCTGTTCAGCCCACCTCGACGACGACAAAGCCCGAGACCACCGATGTCAAAGCGATGTATGCCGAGGTCCTGCATCACGCAAGGGTCGACGACGACAGCACGTTCGTGAGCTTGGGCGGTGACTCTTTGTCGTATGTGCGGATGTCCATTCGGCTGGAGGAGCTGCTCGGTCACCTCCCGGCGGACTGGCACAACACCCGAGTCGTGGACTTCGTTCAGGCACCGCACCTGCGCCGCGGCTGGCGACGGGTGGAGACCAACGTTGTGCTGCGCGCCCTTGCGATCGTGCTGATCACCGGCTCGCACATACACCTGTTTTCGGTGCTCGGCGGGGCGCACGTGCTTCTCGGAATCGCCGGCTACAACTTCGCCCGCTTCCACCTCGGCGCGGTCGATCGCACCGCCCGCGCACGCAATGCTGTGCGCAGCGTCGCTCGGATCGCCATCCCCAGCATGGTGTGGATCGGGGCCATCATCGCTCTGACCGGGGACTACCGCATCACCAGTGCATTGCTGCTCAACGGAATCTTCGGCCCGGACGGTTGGTCTGTCGAATGGCGATACTGGTTCGTCGAGGCGATTGTGTACATCGTCCTCGTAGCCGCCGCTGTGCTCTATGTTCCGGCGGTCGCACGTCTCGAACGCAGTCACCCGTTCTGGTTTCCTATGGGGTTGGTGGCATTGGGCCTGGTTACCCGTTACGGATTGATCGAGATCGACGACAGCCGCAATCGCATTCTGACCGCGGCGGTTGTCTTCTGGTTGTTCGCCCTCGGCTGGGCCGCCGCCCGGGCGCAGACCGTGTGGCATCGAGTGGGGGTCACCGCGGCAATCGTGCTATCGATTCCCGGGTTCTTCTTCGGCGACATCCAGCGAGAAGTCATCGTGATTGTCGGACTTTGCCTGCTGGTGTGGCTCACATCCGTCCCATGTCCCGCAGTTGTGGGCCGGGTTGCGGGGGTGTTGGCAAGCGCGTCACTCTACATCTACCTGACCCATTTTCAGGTCTATCTACCGCTGCGCGACGACCATCCCTGGACAGCATTCGCCCTGTCGATCGTCGTGGGGGTTGTCTACTGGCAGGCCGCGACCTTCGTGCTCGCCCGTCTACCGTGGAGCGGGACAGGGCCGGGCATTAGGTTTGCCAATCCTCTAAGTACCATGGCGGCGGGGACGACCGGAGGTGGTCCGGTAAATGCGAAGGACGGACGATGAGCAAGCGGATCGAACTGATGGCGGGCCTCGCACTGGCGACCGCGGCACTGTTGACGGTGTCGGGGTGTTCGAGCGCTGAGTCCGACCCGGGCGGGGACAACCGGATCACCGTCTACAACGCCCAACACGAGTCGCTGACGAAAGAATGGGCCGACGCGTTCACCTCGGAGACCGGCATCGAGGTCGACCTGCGCCAAGGGAGCGATACCGAACTCGGCAACCAACTCGTAGCGGAGGGTGACCGATCGCCAGCGGATGTGTTCCTCACGGAGAACTCTCCGGCGATGACGCTCGTCGAGAACGCGGGTCTGTTCACCGACGTCGACCAGGCCGTGCTGGCCCAGGTTCCGAGCCAATACCGCCCGTCGAACGGCAAGTGGACGGGTATCGCCGCCCGCTCGACCGTGTTCGCCTACAACACGGACATGCTGACCCCCGATCAGCTCCCGGCCTCACTCCTGGACCTGCAGGACCCCGCCTGGAAGGACCGCTGGGCAGCATCGCCGTCGGGAGCCGATTTCCAAGCCATCGTCAGTGCGCTGCTCGAGTTGAAAGGCGAGGACGCTACACGCACCTGGTTGGAGGGGATGAAGAACAACGTCCGCGCCTACAACGGTAACGGCACGGTGATGAAAGCCGTCAACGCCGGAGAAATCCCGGGCGGCGTGATCTACCACTACTACTGGTTCGGCGATCAGGCCAAGACCGGAGAGAACAGCAGTAACGTCGCCCTGCACTACTTCAAGAACGAAGACCCCGGCGCATTTGTCAGCGTCTCCGGCGGCGGCGTCCTGCAGTCCAGCGCGAAACAGGATGCAGCGCAGCAGTTCCTGGCGTTCGTCACCGGACCGAAGGGTCAGGAAGTTCTGCGGGACGGGATGTCGTTCGAGTACTCGGTGGGCAGCGAAGTGGCGGCCAACGCGGATCTGGTCCCCTTGACCGAACTGCAGGCCCCGCAGGTGGACCCGGCGAAGCTCAACAGCCCGAAGGTCACCGAGCTCATGACCGAAGCCGGTTTGCTCTGATTCCAACGACGAACGGTCGAGAACAACGGGGGCCGGCCCACACGCTGCGGTGCCCAGCAGGCCGGTCGCGTATGCCCTTGCCTCTGGCTGTCACCGCAGTGATTGTCGTGGCGATCTCGCTCATCCCGCTCGGGTACGTGATCGTGGAGAGCGTGGACACCGGCTGGGCCACCGCGTCGGCGCTGCTGTTCCGATCGCGGGTCCGCGAATTGTTGGCCAACACCGTGATGTTGGTAGTGATCACGGTGCCCATCTGTGTCGCAATCGGCGTCGCGGCTGCTTGGTTGGTCGAGCGCACACGAGTATTCGGAGCGAAGGTGTGGGCGGTATTGCTTGCCGCGCCGCTGGCTGTCCCGGCGTTCGTGAACGGCTACTCGTGGGTGACGGCGATCCCTTCCCTCGGCGGGCTGCGCGGCGGCGTTCTGATCGCAACGCTCTCGTATTTTCCTCTCGTCTACATTCCCGTGGCCGCGACGCTACGCAGGCTCGACCCCGCGGTCGAGGAATCGGCGCGAGGACTCGGAATCGGACCGTGGGCAGTGTTCTTTCGCGTCGTGGTGCCGCAGCTGCGGCTGGCAATCGCCGGCGGCGCGCTTCTGGTCGCGTTGCACCTACTCGCCGAATACGGTGCCTTCGTCTTCATCCGCTTCGACACATTCACTACAGCGATTTTCGAGCAGTATCAATCGACGTTCAACGGAGCGGCGGCGACCATGCTCGCCGGGGTGCTGGTATTGCTGTGCCTCACATTGTTGGTGATCGAAGCGGTTGTGCGTGGCAGTGCCAGGTATGCCCGCATCGGCTCGGGTGCAGCCCGCCCGGCCGTGCCTGCAGAACTCGGTTGGCAGTATTCGCCGATCGCGCTCGTCTTCCTGGGGATGTTGATCGCACTGTCTCTCGGAGTCCCGATCGCCAGTGTTCTGCGGTGGCTTGTCGTCGGCGGCAGCGCGGTGTGGGAGTGGGACGAAATCTCGTCCGCGCTGCTGCAGACGCTCGGGTTCGGAATTGCCGGTGCGGTCATGACGTGTGCACTCGCGTTCCCGGTCGCGTGGATCTCGATTCGCCACCGCGGACGGTTCAGCCGTGTCCTCGAGGGCGGTACCTACATCTCGAGTTCGTTGCCCGGCATCGTGGTTGCGTTGGCGTTCGTCACCGTCGCCATTCGGTACGCAAATCCGCTGTATCAAACAGTTGTCGTCGTGATCGCGGCCTACGCATTGCTCTTCCTGCCACGCGCATTGGTCAACCTGCGGGCGGGGCTCGCGCAGGCGCCCGTCGGGTTGGACGAGGCGGCTCGGTCGCTGGGTCTGTCACCGCTGTCGAGTTTCTTTCGGGTGACTCTCAGATTGGCTGCGCCGGCCACCGCAGCGGGCGGTGCGTTGGTGTTCTTGGGGATCGTGAACGAGTTGACCGCGACATTGCTGCTGGCACCGACCGGAACCCGCACTCTGTCGATGCAGTTCTGGTCGCTGAGCAGCGAGATCGACTACTCGGGGGCTGCTCCGTACGCGTTGATCATGATCGTGCTGTCTCTGCCCATGACCTACGTTCTCTTCTCCCAGTCGAAAAAGGCGGCAGGACTATGACATACGCGGTGGAGGTGGATGGGCTGGACAAGTCGTTCGGTCCTGTGACGGTGCTACGTCGTGTTGAGTTCGCTGTCGATGCCGGGTCGACCACAGCCATCGTCGGACCGTCCGGTTGCGGTAAGACGACGCTGCTGCGTCTGATCGCGGGTTTCGACAAACCCGACGCAGGCACTGTCGCACTGACCGGGAAGGTCGTCGCGGGATCCGGCTGGACGCCTGCGCACCGAAGGTCGGTGGGGTACGTCGCCCAGGACGGGGCACTGTTCCCACACGCCACGGTCGGCGCGAACATCGGGTTCGGCCTGCCACGCCGTGCCCGCACCGTCTCGAAGATCACCGAACTGCTCGAGATGGTGTCGCTGGATTCGTCCTACGCCTCACGTCGACCCGACCAGCTCTCCGGCGGCCAGCAGCAACGGGTCGCGCTCGCGCGGGCGCTGGCGCGTGAACCTGAATTGATGCTGCTCGACGAACCGTTCTCGGCACTCGATGCCGGCTTGCGGGCGAACACTCGACGGATCGTCGCCGACGTCCTCGCCAAGGCTGGGATCACCACCATCCTCGTCACCCACGATCAACCCGAGGCCCTGTCGTTCGCCGACCGGGTTGCGGTGATGAGCTCGGGCAGGCTCGCACAGATCGGTACACCTCGTGAAATCTATTCCCGCCCTGTGGACGTCACCACCGCGGAATTCATCGGTGACGCCGTGATCTTGACGGCCCACATCGAGAACGGCCGTGCCCGCTGCGCCCTCGGCGACGTCGCCGTCGCCCCTTCCCCGAACGCCATCGAAGGTGCAGCCCGAATCATGTTGCGGCCGGAGCAAATCGAGGTGACCACCGACGGCGCGGGTGCATCGGGGGCCGTCGTCGACGTGGAGTACTTCGGGTCGGAGATGCTGCTCGGGATCCGCCTCGACACCGCGGACACCGCTATGGCCCAGCGGGTCACCGTGCGCCGCTTCGGCGCCACGGCTCTGACGCCCGGCGACAGGGTCGCCATCCGCGTCATCGGCGACGCCGTAGTGTACGACCTGTGAGAGAGCTACTCAGTGTGAGGCAGCCTCTCGCGTCCTGCTCGATCATGCGATCGATGCCGAACAATGTGCGTAGTTAGTGGGCAGACTTGCACCATCCAGACTGAGGCAACGCCCCGGAGGCAATCACGTCTCGACCCCAAGCATGGAACGGGCCGGCCGGCATCGACTGTCACCGCCGTCTACGATCCGCACGCGGGTTGATGTCTTGAAGGTGGTGGGCGGCTTCGTCGTCATCCAAACTGGGGGCATCGATTGCGTTGCTTGCAAATCTGGTGGCCCGCACTAAGTCTTCTTTCTTTCGAGGACGGACTCCCCCTGAGCGGCGGAAGAACCCACTGATTCCGATTTCCCACGCACACCACCACCATCGCGAGCGGTAATCGGTCCTGGAACACAGAGGCAAGCAGGAGACGTTCACCCGCGCACAATCAGACGACGGTTAGATGGATCAGTGCAATGCTGAGTGCGACGACGATTCCCGCGATGAACCGGGCTGCATATCGAGTGATCCGGTAATTTGACATCGCTGCCCATCAACATGCGGTCAGAGGTGAACCGCACCAACGGAATCAGCGCGATCGGAATACCGAAGGACAACACGACCTGCGAGACGACGAGAGCGCGACTGGGGTCAACCCCAGCGGCGAGGATCGCCAGTGCCGGAACCAGCCGCCGCACACGATCGGGATGCGCTTGCGTGGACGGTGCACGCCTGCTTTTCGTGTGTGTCGCTGCAGGAGCGATCGTGACCATCGACGCACTGACCAGTCTCGACATCCCCTTCGTGTTGGTACTTCTCACCGCGCTTGCCGCTGTCGGCACTGACCCTCAGGAAACGTCGCCGAACCATCAACGCAGACATCGATGCAGTGGATCGGAAGCGCACCGCGAGACGAGGTCCAGCGACACGACCACCCCGTACCAAGAGACCGTGAAGCCCGCGTGCGAACTTTCGACACAGACCCGGTCGTCGTTCGGTGCAATGTTCGCTGACTCACTCACAACAGGGGTCGCTCCTGCGGGGTGACACCTGGGATCGTCGCGCGCTGAAGACTATTGCTCGCACTCCGGCATTTCCGCATCTAAGAACTCGAGAAGTTCCCTGAGCAGTCGGTCTGCGCGGTTTTCGACATCGGCAAGAACCGAATCGACGTCGTCGAGGAGCGCGTGGGAGTGCCTTCGTGCGAGTGTGCCGCGTTCGTAGTAACCAGGGTCGAGCGAGACCGCCGATGCAGGCTCGAGCGTAAAGACACGCTTTGGGTTCGTCTCTCGGACGGGGGGCGGTATGTGCGTGGGAGCGCGTCCCCCGAGGTGTGCTCGAACGATATCGGCTATTCCCCGGGAGGTGAGAGGGGTTGCGACCAGCGGGGTATGGCCCCACCGGTCGATCGTGGTCAACAACGGCCGTTCGCTGCCTGGGTCGAGATGAGTAACGGAGTCGGCGAGTTCGGTTCCGTCGACGTGCTCGATGGCGTCGGCGAGCATGCGTGTGCTGGGGTGCCGCTCGCCGTGGGCCAGGACCTCGTACCAGCGCCTGTACACCTTTCTCGGTGATGCGCCCGCCCTCACGAGCTCCAACGAAGTGACGGCATGTACACCGGTGCCCGTTTCGATTGTGAGGGCATCGAATTCGGGTTCGACGGCGACATCTCTTATTCGCAGTGCCGCGATCTCGGTGTATGGCAGCCCGGCCGCGGCAAGAGTGAGGACCAGTGCATCTCGGCGAGCGAACAACGCCGCCAGCCACCCTGTTCCGGGGAGGCGCGTGACGATGCCGCCGATCCGAGTTGCGGTGTCGCGCAAACGCGCTGCACGCAGCGCGTCCAGAGCCGCTCGCACGCTCTGACCGCGACCCGGCGGGGGCAGGGCGCGGTCTCGATGAACAGCGTCGATGACGGCGATGCGACGACGTTGCGTTGCCGGCGCGGCAGGGTTGGCTCGGAGGAACCGAACGAACAACTCCGGTGAGACCGGCAACGCCGACTGATCATGAGCGGTGCACCAGTCCGCGAACAGCGACCACGTGTGTCGACCCCGTTCCGGGACAGTGTCGTTCGATACTGGAGTTGTTCGGACAAGGTCGGTGTTGTCGCCGCTCGTCGAGGTGTCGGTGCCGTGCATGAGGGTCACAAGCCGAGATCGTTCACGGCGTTGCCGACCAGAGGCGCGTTCTCGCGGGCATAGATTTCGACCATTCCCGGGCTTCTGTGTCCGGTCTGTCGCATGATCGCGTGTGCGTCGGCACCGTTACGGAACGCTTGAGTGACGAATCCGGCACGCAGTGAATGTCCGCCCAGCTGGGCGAGAAGGTCTGCGTCGTAGCCGGCGCGGCCGGCGCGGCGGCGGATCGCGGCGTGCACTGCCGCACCCGACAGTGCGGTCTGGGATAGGTTGCCGTTCTTGCGGATCGACCGGAACAGCGCCGACCGCGTGTCAGCGGTGGGCAGGGTGCTGTGGCAGAGATGGGAGTCGAACTTCGCTGCGCGGGAAAGCAAACGAATGATCGCGGTTCTGCCACCGGTATCGAATGCAGCAACGATCTGCAGCCAGCGAACCCACGCGCAGACCGGGCATGATTCGTGCCGGTCGGTGAACGGCAGCGCCTTCACCGTTCCGGTTCCGTCCTGGTCGGTCTTCGAGTGCCGCAGGCGGACATGCGCACCGTCGAGGCGATCGCGGCGCACATCACGACATTCGAGGTCCACGAGTTCGCTGCGCCGAAATGCCCCGGAGTACCCCATCAGCAGTAGTGCGGTGTCGCGGCGTTCGAGCACTTCACTGGCCCAGCCGGTGACACCGGCACGTGCTACGTCAACGATGGCAGTGATATCGGACGTCAGGAGTGGGGCGCGGGGATTGCGGGGGCGCTCCCCCGCGGCGGCGTAGTCTCGGCGGATACCGGCGAGGGTGGCGCGCACCATCTCGTGGCCACACGGGGTGTCGTGGCCGAGCCCGCGGTGACGGTCGGTGATCGCAGCGACCCATTTGCCGAAGGTCGACGGTGCATACGCCCGGACTCCGTCGACGGTCAGCGAGTCCGCCGCGTCAACGAGATACGCAGCCACGGTCGCAGGGTGCGCCGGCAACGAGATGTGCCCGGCGGCAGTGCACCAGGTCTCGAATCGCCGCCACGCCGAATCGTAGGCGCGGCGGGTTGCGGCAGACCGCGCCGACGCCATCGACCGTTCGATACGCGCAGCCACCTCGGCCGACAGGTCCGGAAACACCACCGCACCACTCACCAGGGCAACTGAATCTGCGTCCAGGACCTCACCGAGCTGCCGTTCTGCCATGGCAAGAACTGTAGTGCGCACCTCCGACAGGCTTTTTGATTTCAAAACACGCTCACCTGGTGTTTCGCCGGGGATGGTGCGGGAAAATGGGCGTACGACGGCCTGCAGTACCACTTCTCGGTGCTCTGAGCGTCGGTTGAGGAGCAGAAGTTTGCTCCGTACACGGCCGCACCGGTCTGTTCGAATTGCTCGACAGTTGAGTATCCCTGGGACGGGTCGCAAGCGTAGCCGTCGAGGACTTGTCCGGCCACGAGATCAGGTCGTTCCACTGAGCAGTAGCTCTTTGGACGGGAAACCCGTCGAATCTCCTTCACTTTGACACCTACACCGGCAGCTCGTGGCGGGGTCGCAGCCCTACGAGGACCTAGTCGGGGCGTGACACCCGAATAGTTCTCGAGTACGCGGCTCGGAATTATCGGGAACTTCCGGGACCGCTGGCCCGACTACTGCACGAGTAGGACCGGCTGAGCGCCCAGTGCAGCCCGAGGAGAAGGAACCGAAACACGCAGATGTCCACCAGTGAAATCGATCGACCGCCTGCGCCCGGTGACACCCCGCCTTCGGTGACGAAGATCCCGTTGTGGCCACAGATCAGGCCGTTCGTGCTGCGGTTGCACTTTTATGCCGGCATCCTGGTCGGACCGTTTCTGCTGATCGCGGCCGTGACCGGCCTGCTGTACACCATCAGCCCGCAGTTGTCGGACTACGTTCATCGCCACGAACTGACAGTCGATCAGGTCGGCGATCAGCAGCTGCCGCTCAGTGAGCAGGTCGCCGCGGCCCGGGCCGCCCACCCAGAAGGCTCGATCACCGAGGTCCGGCCCCCCATCGACGCCGAGAGCACCCACCCGTGTCGTGCTGGCGGTCGACGACGTTCCCGAGGGGTACGGGCGGACCGTGTTCGTCGACCCTTACACCGCGCAGGTCCGCGGAGAACTGACCACGTTCGGTGAGTGGCTCCCGGTGCGCGCGTGGATCGACGAACTGCACCGCAACCTCCACCTCGGCGATCTGGGCCGTAACTACAGTGAGTTGGCCGCCAGTTGGCTGTGGGTGGTCGCACTCGGCGGGCTCGTGTTGTGGACGCCCGGGTCCGCCAACGCTCGTCCAGTGCCTCCGAAGCCGCCAGAGCTGCTCTGGTGCCGGAGCCGAGGAAGAGGGGCCGCGCCCGCGCGTTGTCGTGGCACGGCACGGTCGGGGTGTGGATCATCGCCGCTCTCCTGCTTCTCTCGGTCACCGGTTTGACGTGGTCACGGTATGCCGGAGAGACCATCGGGGACGTACGTACGGCGCTGTCGTGAACGACACCGTCGGTCGAGACTCATCCTGCCGGAACGGGCGAGAATGCAGGCGGTGATCACCACGGGGGAGACGGTGCGCCGGTCACCGACACCGTGATCGGTGAAGGCGCGGAATCGACGGTGTCGAGGCCGCCGCCCAGGGCGCGGGCCTGCAGGCACCGATGAAGCTCGTTCCTCCCGCCGAAGAGGGACAGGCATGGAAAGTGCAAGAGGCCAAACGTGATTGGCCCACACGCTACGATTCGGTAGCCGTCGATGCCGCGTCGGGCCAGGTGATCGACAAGGTCGAGTTCGCGAACTGGCCGCTCATGGCCAAGATGACCAACTGGACCATCGACGCCCACATGGGCATCCTGTTCGGACTCGTCAACCAGATCCTGTTGGCGCTCACCGCTATCGGTCTGATCGCCGTCATCCTTCGCGGCTACCGGATGTGGTGGCTGCGGTGCCCGACCCGGGCACGAGGAATCAGGTTCGGACCACCTGCCAAACGCGGGGCGCTGCGCCGGATGCCGCCGTGGGCCGCGGTAACCGCGGTAGTGATCGCAGTGATCCTGGGCTGGTACATGCCGTTGTTCGGAATAACACTGGCAGTGTTCGTCGCCGTCGACGTCGCTCTGGGACTACGTCACCACCGTCGATCGCGCGGAACCACACTCGAATCCGCGTCGCTGCCGTCGCGGGAAGAACGAGCCGACGCGGATCGAGCACCGGGTATCGATGCACACAATCGGCAGGACGCGTCGTGATCGCTGATAGTTCGCTGCGGTGGATCACCACAGCACTGTTCGTGTTCGCGGCCGGATACTGCGTGTACCGCATCATCCGCGCCGCGCAGTGGAACGTACGGATCGACCACGGGTTCCACCTCGTGATGTGCGCGGCCATGATTGCGATGGCGTGGCCGTGGGGGCTCGGCGTCCCGCTGTTACCGCAGGGAGTGTTCTTTGCCGCGGCGACGGTGTGGTTCGCGATCTCCGCAGCACGCACGGCACCGGGCACGACCGGTGTCGACGAGCACCCCCACGGACCTGCGATGGGCAGCTATCACGTGTTCATGATGGCTGCGATGGTGTGGATGGTCGCGGTGATGGCCGGGTGGCTTCCCGGCACCGCCGCGCACGATCACACCGCCGACGCCGCCGACGGTGACATGTCCGGAATGGGCGCGCACGCACACACCCCCGACATGGACATGAGCAGTCCTGACCATACGGCCGCGATGAGCGGACCGGGATGGATCTCCGCGGTATCACTCACGCTCACAGTCGTCTTCGCTGTCGCAGCGATCGTGTGGCTCTACCGTCTGTTCGTCGCCGAACAGAGCACTGCTCTCGCACCTGTACATCCTTCGCCTGGATCGCAGGCAGGTAATATCGCCGTCGATGCGCTACCGGCGTCGCGGCCGCAGAGTGTCGCTGCGGCGTGCGAGGTGGCGATGGCAGCCGGAATGGCGATCATGATGGGCGTCGTGTAACACCGATGATCGACCGACGCCACTGCAGTACAGCGACATCGAACGAGGCTATGTGACAACCGATTCACCGCACCATATTTCGCGCACACGCCAGTCGCTGTGTGTGCGTTACGTCCTTGCGATCGCGCTCGTATGCGCGGCCGCGTTGGTCGTTGTCGTCACCGTCCGCTCGGGGGACACCCGACACGCAGCCAGCGGTGACTCGTTCCCTGGCACCTTCACATCGCTTCTGTACGTCCTGCTCCGTTTCACCGTCTCACTCGCCGCCGCGATCACGATGGGCTCATTGGTATACGGGATAGTCTGTACCCGTTTCTGCCGTGTGGGCCGGGTCGGTCCCGACGGATACGCGACCCTGCTCACTGCTGGCCGATCGAGCCTGAGAACCGTCTGACGCTCCCTCGCTCGAGCAGTTCGCGACCTTCTGGCGGTTTGACTTCGTCACCGGCGGCGCGGCAGTCGTCCTGATCGCGCTGTACGGGTGGGCAGTTCTGCGGTTGCGACGGCGCGGAGATCAGTGGCCCCTCGGGCGTACCATCGCCTGGATGACCGGGTGCCTGGCGTTGCTGGTGGCGACGAGTTCAGGTCTCGCTGCATACGGTTCGGCGATGTTCAGCGTCAATATGGGTGCGCACATGACGCTCAACATGTTCGTTCCGGTCCTGCTCGTGCTCGGCGGGCCGGTCACGCTCGCGTTGCGGGCGCTGCCCCCAGCTCGGGAGGACAGGATGCCGGGACCGCGGGAATGGATCGTGTGGGTGGTCCATTCACCACTGATGCGAGTGCTGTCGAACCCCGCCGTCGCGGTCGGGTTGTTCGTCCTCTCCATCTATGCAGTGTATTTCAGCCCGCTGTTCGACGAGCTGGTCCGCTACCACTGGGGACACGAGGTGATGAATATCCACTTCATCGTCACCGGGTACCTCTACTACTGGGTCATCATCGGCATCGACCCCGGACTGCACCGGGTTCAGGCCGCACGAAGGAACGCAGCTGGGATCCACGAGCAACTCGTAACGTTCGATCACCAGGATCAGTGATGCGCGCAGCCCTATGCTTCCTGCAATGCGCATTCCCCCATCCCGCCCCGAAAGATGCTGGTCTATACCGTTGTGTAGGAGATGTCGGTCATGCCGTTCACGGGATGGCACGTACCGCGGCGTCGAGAGCACCGGGTGTGCTCAGGGCGATCGGTTCGCCGTTGAGCAGGACTGTGGGAGTGGCGTTGATGGTCTTGAGCACCGACTGGGTGGAGTCGGCCACCCAGTCGGTGTAGTGGCCGCCGGTGATGCAGTCGCCGGCGGTGTCGGGAACTCCCGCTGCGACAGCGATATCGGTCAGTTGCTCGTCGCTCAGCCCCGAACCGCCTTCGGCGGGCTGCTGCCCGTATACGGCGGCGGATCAGGAGTGTCGCCCGGGGTCCTGCTCGGTCTGGGGTCTGCTCACCGTCGGTGGCGCAGCGAGCCGACAGGGCGAGCACAGGACCAAACCGGGGGCGGACTGCACGACCGCCTCCGATTCGGGCGTGTTCGATCAGACTGTTTCG
>CAFBLX010000036.1_pt1 | contig 16510 bp, 19 predicted proteins | sample 7268311 | NCBI WGS metagenome assembly CAFBLX01 (sample SAMEA6814046, study PRJEB35770) | freshwater metagenome | biome: Freshwater; feature: Freshwater reservoir; material: water | place: Czech Republic | collected 2017-05-23 | depth 30m m | reverse complement strand
TTGGCCGACGCCTTCTCGGCTGTGCCGCCGGAAGACCGTGATCGCAGAGGGCGACGCAGCGACGGTTCCCACTTCACCGTCGAAACTCTGGCGGCCTACTACATTCACGATCCCATCCACCATCTGTGGGACGTGCGGGGCTGAGCCGAATTCGGTGGAACTATCCTGGTGGTTCGGACAACACTGATTCGACCGAATCCCGGCACCGAACCGACTCCACGAAGGGGCCCACTATGCCTGCCCGCATCGAGCTCGCCCGCGTCGATCTACGCGGACGAACTCCATCCACTGCCGAACTACGCGGCGCTCTTCCCCGAGGCGGAGTGGATGTCGATTCGGTGCTGCATCAGGTTCGTCCCGTCGTCGACGCAGTCAAGGACCGTGGGGCCGACGCGGCCCTCGAGTTCAGCGAGAAGTTCGACGGAGTCCGACCGGACCGCGTTCGGGTTCCGCAGCAGGAATTGGTTCGAGCTCTCGACGAGCTGGACCCGGCCGTCCGGGCCGCCCTCGAGGTCGCGATCGAGCGAACCCGCCTGGTGCACTCGGATCAACGCCGCACCGACCACACCACCCAGGTCGTGCCCGGCGGCACGGTGACCGAGCGCTGGATTCCGGTCGATCGCGTGGGTCTCTACGTGCCCGGTGGCAACGCTGTGTACCCGTCGTCGGTCGTGATGAACGTGGTGCCTGCGCAGATCGCTGGCGTCGGTTCGCTGGTGGTGGCGTCGCCGCCGCAGAAGAACTTCGGTGGATTACCCCACCCGACGATCCTGGCGGCCGCGCAGCTCCTCGGAGTCGACGAGGTCTGGGCCGTCGGCGGCGGTCAGGGCATCGCTCTGCTCACGTACGGCGGTGTCGACACCGACGGCGAAGAACTGGCGCCGGTCGATCTGATCACCGGCCCGGGCAACATATACGTCACGGCGGCCAAGCGACTGTGTCGTTCGCTCATCGGAATCGACTCCGAGGCAGGCCCTACCGAGATCGCGATTCTCGCCGACGCCACCGCGGATCCGCTGCACGTCGCAGCAGACCTGATCAGTCAAGCCGAGCACGACGTGATGGCCGCCAGTGTGCTGGTGACCGACAGCCTCGAACTCGCCGATGCCGTCGACGAGGCTGTCAATGCGCAGATGGCGTCCACCCGGCACGCGGAACGCGTCACCACGGCGCTGAGCGGTAGCCAGTCCGGAATCGTTCTGGTCGACGACGTCACACAGGGCCTGGCCGTGGTCAACGCCTATGCGGCCGAACACCTGGAGATTCAGACGAAGGACGCGTCCGACGTCGCCGCTCGCGTGCGCAGCGCCGGTGCTGTATTCGTGGGGGCGTGGTCTCCAGTGAGCCTCGGTGACTACTGCGCCGGCTCCAATCACGTACTGCCGACGGCCGGGTGCGCTCGGCATTCGTCCGGCCTGAGTGTGCAGACGTTCCTGCGTGGGATCCACGTGGTGGACTACAGCGAGGCCGCACTGAAAGATGTTGCTGCGCACGTCATTGCGCTGGCCAACGCCGAAGATCTCCCGGCTCACGGTGAGGCCGTTCGGCTGCGTTTCGAGGGGTTGCGTACCGGTGGTACATCATGAGTGATGCTCTGGGGCAATCAATTTCGCTCGACGATCTGCCGTTGCGCGAGGCGCTGATCGGCAAGTCGCCGTACGGCGCGCCGCAGCTCACCGTGCCGGTTCAGTTGAACACCAACGAGAATCCACACCCGCCGACGCAGGCACTGATCGACGACGTCGCCGAATCGGTGCGCATCGCCGCGGCGCAGCTGCACCGGTATCCGGATCGCGACGCAGACGACTTGCGAGCCGACCTGGCGCGTTATCTCACCGGGCAAACCGGCTTTGCGGTCGACACTGCCAACGTGTGGGCGGCCAACGGCTCCAACGAGATTCTGCAGCAACTCCTGCAGGCCTTCGGTGGGCCGGACCGTACCGCGCTGGGTTTCGTGCCGTCGTACTCGATGCACCCGATCATTTCGTCGGGGACTCAGACCGAGTGGATTCCGGCGCAGCGTCGGGCGGATTTCTCTCTCGACGTCGACTACGCCGTGCAGGCGATCGAGGAGCGTAAGCCGGACGTCGTGTTCGTGACCAGCCCCAACAATCCGACCGGGCACAGTATCGACGAGGCAGATCTACGTCGAATCCTCGACGCCGCACCGGGAATCGTCGTGGTCGACGAGGCGTACGCCGAATTCTCCTCGGCGGCAAGCGCAATCGGATTGATCGAGAGCTACCCCAGCAAGATCGTCGTCAGTCGGACCATGAGCAAGGCGTTCGCGTTCGCCGGCGGACGGCTGGGATACCTCGTTGCGGCCCCGGCCGTGATCGACGCAATGCTGTTGGTGCGCTTGCCCTATCACCTCTCGGTGGTCACACAAGCCGCCGCTCGGGCCGCGTTGCGGCATGCCGACGACACCCTCGCGAGCGTGGCCGAACTGTCGGCCGAACGCGATCGTGTTGCCGAAACACTCGCCGACCAGGGATACGACGTGATCCCGTCCGACGCCAACTTCCTGCTCTTCGGCCGATTCGCCGATGCCGTCCGGACGTGGCAGCGATATCTCGACGACGGCGTCCTCATTCGCGACGTCGGTATTCCCGGGTATCTGCGTGTCACCATCGGACTCGCCCACGAGAACGACCGATTCCTCACCGTCAGCTCGGAACTCGCATCGACCGAAAGAGCAGAGGCACTGCAGTGACCACACCCGCTCCCCGTATCGCCAAGATCGAGCGCACCACCAAGGAATCCGACATCTCCGTCGAGCTGAACCTCGACGGCACCGGCATCGTCGACATCTCCACCGGCGTGCCGTTCTACGACCACATGCTCACTGCCCTCGGCACCCATGCCCGCTTCGATCTCACTGTGCGGGCCAAGGGCGACATCGAGATCGAGGCGCATCACACGGTCGAGGACACTGCGATCGTGCTCGGGCAAGCGTTGGGCCAAGCCCTCGGCGACAAGTCCGGCATCACCCGCTTCGGCGACTCGTTCATTCCGATGGACGAGACACTCGTGCATGCGGCGGTCGACGTGTCCGGCCGTCCCTACTGCGTGCACACCGGCGAGCCGGACTACATGGTGCACTCGGTGATCGGCGGCTACCCGGGTGTTCCGTACTCCACCGTGATCAACAAGCATGTGTTCGAGACCTTGGCGTCCAACGCTCGGATCGCGTTGCATGTCCGCGTCATCTACGGCCGCGACCAGCACCACATCACCGAGGCGGAGTTCAAGGCCGTCGCTCGGGCGCTGCGTCAGGCCACCGAATACGACCCTCGGGTCACCGGAATTCTCTCCACCAAGGGCAGTCTGTGATCGGTCGAGCGGTGCTCGTGCGTTGAGTGGTCTGAGTTCGATTCGTGGCCTCCCGGCCGCGATGGCCATGGGTGCGGCCGCGTTCGGCGGCTGGGGCCTGCTGCTCCCGGTGGTTCCGCTGGCGGTGTCGCAATCGGGTTCGTCCGACGCGGTGGCGGCAGCCAGCACCGCGATCTTCATGGCCACCACGGTCATCACCCAACTGTTCGTTCCCTCGATGCTGGTTCGCGTCGGCCATCGGCCCGTACTTGCGGCCGGTTGCCTGCTTCTGGGTGTTCCGGCGTTGCTGTTCATCGTGTCGGTGCAGGCCGTACCGGCACTGGCCGTATCGGCGCTGCGGGGCACGGGTTTCGGAATGTTGACGGTCGCCGGGGCCGCCATCGTCGCCGAGTTGGCACCGACCCACTTGCTCGGCCGCGCGACGGGAGCACAGGGGATCGCGGTTGCGTTGTCGCAGATGGTGACGTTGCCGCTGGGCCTGGTGATCTTCGCGGCCAGCCCGACGGCGGTGTTCGTACTGGGGGCTCTGGTTCCCGCTGCGGGCTTGATCGGGGTGGCTCTGTTACCGCCGACCCGCCCCGCACCGCAACCGGCTCGGGTCGACCGGGTCCGCCTCGACGCTCGGCGGTTCCTGGTGCCGTGCCTCGTCGTTGCGTCGGTGTCGGCGTCGTACGGCGGCATCACCAGTCTGCTGCCGATCGCCGAATCCGAGCGAGCCGCGATGATCGGTGTGGCCCTCGCCGTGGTCAGTGCCGCGATGTTGGTCGGTCGATATGCCGCCGGCTCGGTTGCCGATCGCATCGGAATCGGCCGGTCGGTGGTGCCTGCGCTCATCTCCGCGGCCCTGGGCGTCGGCCTGTTCGCCGTTGCCGCCGCGGGTGCCATGCCTGCCGCACTGTTCTTCGTTGCCGCGGTGTTGTTCGGAATCGGTTACGGCGCATGCCAGAACGACAGTCTGGTGATGGCCTTCGATGCGGCGGGGCCCGCTCGCTACAGCAGCGCCAGCGCCGTGTGGAACATCAGCTTCGATGCCGGTACCGGCGCAGGGGCGCTCGCCCTCGGTGTGGTCGCGACGAGTGTGGGCTACACCGCCGGGTTCACTGCAGGTGCAACCACCGTTGCCGTTGTCGCGGCGGTGGCACTGATCGCGCGTCCACGTCCCCGATAGACTCGTTCCATGACTTCTGTGGTGTTGCTCGACTACGGCTCGGGCAATCTGCACTCGGCGAAAAGGGCGTTGGCCCGCGTCGGTGCCGACGTGACGGTGACCTCCGACTTCGACGAAGCCCTGAATGCAGAAGCGCTGGTGGTTCCCGGGGTCGGTGCATTCGCCGCCTGTATGGAGGGTCTGACGGCCGTTCGAGGTGAGCGCATCATCGGGCGTCGTCTCGCGGGTGGCCGCCCGGTACTGGGAATCTGCGTCGGCATGCAGATCCTCTTCGATCGCGGTGTCGAGTTCGGCGTCGAGGCGGACGGGTGCGGCGAATGGCCGGGCACTGTCGAACGCCTGCAGGCGGACGTGCTCCCGCACATGGGTTGGAACACCGTCGAGGCTCCGGAGAACAGCGTGTTGTTCGACGGCATCGACCGCGAGACACGGTTCTATTTCGTCCATTCCTACGCCGCGCAGCAGTGGGAGCTCGAACCGAGCGAGACCATCGCCGCGCCGTTGCTCACGTGGGCCGATCACGGTGGCCGCTTCCTCGCTGCCGTGGAGAACGGCGCGCTCTCGGCCACACAGTTCCACCCGGAGAAGTCCGGCGACGCCGGTGCCGCGTTGCTCGAGAACTGGGTTCGATCGGTGTGAGCGAACGCGAGTTCTCGCTCGGCCGGTTGGCGTTTCGAGCGCTCGGGGCGGCAGTTGCGGTACTTGCCCTCGCGACCGTGTCGATTGCTGTGTGGCAGCCCACCGCCGGCGTTGCTCTGCTCATCGCGTTGGCCGGAGTTGTCGGGGCGATCACGGCCATGGGGGTCGTGTCCACGCGCATGACGCGCAAGGAACTCGGTCCCGACAGCTGACGGTCCGTCCCGGCGGCCTGCGGATCCGGGCAGTGCTGACCCGTTTTGAATTCGACGCGAGTCGGCCCGTAGCATAACCGCACGTGAGCCTGGTCTTATTGCCTGCTGTCGATGTCGCAGGCGGCGAAGCTGTCCGTCTCGTTCAAGGGGAAGCCGGTAGCGAAACGAAGTACGGTTCGCCCCGTGATGCCGCCCTGGCGTGGCAGAACGACGGTGCCGAGTGGGTCCATCTGGTGGATCTCGATGCCGCGTTCGGGCGCGGGTCCAACCGTGAACTGTTGGCCTCGGTGGTCGGTGAGCTCGATGTGAAGGTCGAGCTCTCGGGCGGAATTCGCGACGACGATTCCCTGCGCGCCGCCCTCGCAACCGGATGCGCACGCGTCAACCTGGGTACGGCGGCTCTGGAAGACCCCGAGTGGTGCGCTCGCGCGATCGGCGAATTCGGCGATCGTGTCGCGGTCGGCCTCGACGTGCTGATGGTGGACGGCGCGCCTCGTCTGCGTGGCCGCGGTTGGGTCAGCGACGGCGGTGGCCTGTGGGAGGTACTCGAGCGGCTCGAACGCGACGGCTGCTCGCGGTACGTCGTCACCGACGTCACCAAGGACGGCACCCTGACCGGCCCGAACCTCGAACTTCTCGCCGACGTGTGCGACAGGACCGACAAGCCGGTCATCGCGTCCGGCGGCGTGTCGACGATCGCCGACCTCGAAGCGATCGCCGGACTGGTCGACCGTGGCGTGGAGGGATCCATCGTCGGAAAAGCTCTGTACGCCGGGCGTTTCACACTGCCCGATGCCCTCTCGGCAGTGTCTCGGTAACGACGAATGACCCTTCCCGAGGAACCGAGTCGTCTGCTCGAGATCGCCGGTGGGTTGCTCGACGGCATCCATGATCGGTTCCTCGCGGGCGTCGGCGCACCGAGTGCCGTGCAGAAGGGCCCCGACGACTTCGCCACCGCGGTGGATCTCGAACTCGAGCGTCGTCTGGGCGCGGAACTGTACGACGCCACCGGAATCGCCGTTCACGGTGAAGAGTTCGGCGGTCCCGATCTGAACTCCGGTCTCGTATGGGTACTCGACCCGATCGACGGCACATTCAACTACTCGTCCGGATTGCCCTCTGCCGGAACGTTGTTGGCGTTGCTCGATGACGGGGTGCCGGTCCTCGGGCTCACGTGGCTACCACTGGTGAATCAGCGATTCTCTGCCGTGGCGGACGGCCCGTTGCTTCTGAACGGGGCCCCGCTACCCGCACTGCAACCGAAGTCGTTGCGCGAGTCGATGATCGGGTTCGGTGCGTTCAACGTTGCCAGCCGTGGATCCATCCCCGGCCGCTTCCGGTTTCGCATTCTCGAAGAGTTGTCGATGCACTCCTCGCGGCTGCGCATGCACGGTGCCACCGGAGTCGATCTGGCGTACACCGCCAGCGGCGTACTGGGCGGCGCGGTGGTCTTCGGATACCGCGCCTGGGACAACGCTGCCGGGGCCCTGCTGGTTCGTGCTGCGGGCGGAATCGTCACCGATCTCGCAGGCCGACCGTGGACCATCGATTCGAAGTCGGTGCTCGCGGCCGGCCCCGGAGTACACGGCGAACTGCTGAAGGTGATCACCGAACTCGGTGCACCCGGCGACTATTTGGAAGGACCGGTGCGATGAGCGTTGCGGTCAGAGTGATCCCGTGCCTCGACGTCGATGCCGGACGTGTCGTCAAGGGCGTCAACTTCGAAAACCTCCGCGACGCAGGTGATCCCGTCGAGCTCGCGGCAGCGTACGACGCACAGGGAGCCGACGAACTGACGTTCCTCGACGTCACGGCGTCCACATCCGATCGAGGAACCATGCTCGACGTCGTCAGCCGCACCGCCGAGCAGGTGTTCATTCCCCTGACCGTCGGTGGGGGAGTACGCACTGTCGCCGACGTCGACCTACTGCTGCGGGCCGGTGCCGACAAGGTCAGCGTCAACACCGCAGCCATCGCTCGGCCGGAGTTGCTGCGCGAGCTCAGTGAGCGATTCGGGTCCCAGTGCATCGTCCTGTCGGTGGATGCACGCACCGTCCCGCAGGGACAGCAGGACACCCCGTCGGGCTGGGAAGTCACCACCCACGGCGGCAAGCGTGGAACCGGTATCGACGCCGTCGAATGGGCAGTACGCGGTGCCGAACTGGGAGTCGGTGAGATCCTTCTCAATTCGATGGATGCCGACGGCACGAAGGCCGGATTCGACCTGCCGATGATCGCGGCGGTCCGGTCCGCCGTGCACGTTCCCGTCATCGCCAGCGGAGGAGCAGGGCGCGTCGAACATTTCGCGCCCGCCGTCCACGCCGGAGCCGACGCCGTCCTCGCCGCAAGCGTGTTCCACTTCGGGGACCTCACCATCGGCCAGGTCAAAGAATCGATGCGCGCCGAGCGCATCGTCGTCCGCTAGCGAAGAGGTTTTCGATGACTCTCGACCCGACGCTGTCCGCCCGGCTCAAGCGAAACGAAGCCGGACTGTTCAGTGCTGTGGTGCAGGAGCGCTCGACCGGCCAGGTACTGATGGTTGCCTGGATGGACGACGAAGCGTTGTCGCGCACGCTCGCGACGCGCAAGGGCACCTACTACTCCAGGTCCAGGCAGCAGTACTGGGTCAAAGGCGAGACCTCGGGGCACACGCAGTACGTGCACGAGGTCCGGCTCGATTGTGACGGGGACACAGTGCTGTTGGTCGTCGACCAGATCGGCGCGGCATGCCACACCGGCACCCACACCTGCTTCGACTCCGACGTGCTGTTGGGGCCCGCGGCTCAGGCGTGACCGGTTCCTGCGGCAATTCCCTTGTCCAGCTGAGTGAGTAGCGTCGTGCTCAGAGTCGACAGTCGACGCACCTCCGCGTCGGACAGTCCGTCGAATATCAGAGCCTGCACTGTTTCGACGTGTCCTGGCGCCGATGCCACGACCTTCTCCATGCCGGCGTCGGTCAGCACCGCATAGGAACCGCGGCTCCCCGGGATACTTTCGCGGCGAACCCATCCCGCCTTCTCGAGCTTGGTGACCACGTGCGACAGACGTGAAAGCGACGCGTTGGCGTACTCCGCGAGATCGCGCAGTTGAATTCGTCGCTGTGGGTTCTCGCTGACGACCGCGAGGACGAAGTAATCGAAGTGGGTCAACTGCGAATCGCGTTGCAGCTGGGCGTCCAATGCTGCGGGCAGTCGGGTGACCAGGGCGACGAGCGCGCGCCACGCCTCTTGCTGGCTCTCGGTGAGCCAGCGGGGATCCACCGCATCATTCGGTGTCGCCGACGTGTCCATCGCGGGTACCTCTCGATCGAGACAGTTGTGTTCTGCACATGATGCCTCGAGCATCCCCGGGCCCGAGGCATCGCGTCGAACAATCTGCCTAGCTGCGGTGCGCGCGCAGGTATTCCAGCGCCTTGTCCGCGTGGGCCTCGAATCGCAGCTCACTGGAGAAACTCTCGAGGACCTTGCGGTCGGTACCGATGACGAACGTCGCGCGCTTGACCGGGGAGAGCTTGGCGAGCAGGCCGCGCTTGACCCCGAATGCGGTCGCGACGGCACCGTCCTCGTCGGAGAGCAACGGATAGTCGAACGATTTGGCGGCGGCGAACTCGGCCTGCTTGGCGACCGCGTCGGCGCTGATGCCGACCCGGGTGGCACCCACCTCGGCGAATTCGCCTGCGAGATCGCGGAAATGGCAGGCTTCGGCGGTGCATCCGGGGGTGAATGCAGCCGGGTAGAAGAACAGCACTATCGGACCGTCGGTAAGCAATTCGGTCAGCGTTCGCAGCTTTCCGGTCTGGTCCGGCAGGGAAAAATCGGGAACGAGCTCGCCTGGTTTCATGGTCGGCAGGTTACCGCGCGCGAGGGTGTCGCCGCCGAACCTGGGAGGATGGGGTCATGCACGGCGAGACGACTCCCCACACGAGCCCCACCGAGACCGCATCCATGGACGCCGCACCCATCGACGCCCAACCCACCGATGCCGCGGACTCGACCACGTCCCGGGAGGTGTTCCGCCAGCTCGCCGCCGAGCATCGAGTGGTGCCGGTGACGCGAAAGGTGCTCGCCGACTCCGAAACTCCGTTGTCGGCGTACCGCAAGCTTGCCGCCGACCGACCCGGAACGTTCTTGCTCGAATCCGCGGAGAACGGGCGGTCGTGGTCGAGATGGTCGTTCATCGGTGCGGGTGCGCCTGCGGCGCTGACGGTGGTCGACGGCGAGGCGGCGTGGCGCGGCAACGTGCCCGCAGGCGTCCCGAGCGGCGGTGACCCCCTCGACGTGTTGGCCCGAACCTTGGAGCTACTCCATTCCGAGCGCGTGCCGGGCCTGCCGCCGTTGACCGGCGGAATGGTCGGATATCTCGGATACGACTCGGTGCGGCGCATCGAGAAGCTGCCCGAACATGCGCAGGACGACCTCGGCATCCCCGAGATGGTCATGTTGCTGGCCACCGATCTGGCGGCCGTGGACCATCACGAAGGATCGATCACCCTGATCGCGAACGCGGTCAACTGGAACGGCACCGACGAGCACGTCGACCGGGCCTACGACGACGCGGTGAGTCGCCTGGACCGGATGTGCGCGGATCTGTCCGAGCCTGCTGCGTCGACGGTGTCGGTCTTCTCCAAGTCCGCGCCCCGTTTCCGCAGGCAGCGGACATCGGAGGGATTCGGTGCCGATGTCGAGCGGCTGGTCGAGGAGATCGAGGCCGGTGAAGCGTTTCAGGTGGTGCTCTCGCAGCGCTTCGAGATGGACACCGAGGCGTCTCCTCTCGACGTCTATCGCATGCTGCGGGCCTCGAATCCCAGCCCGTACATGTATCTGATGCACGTGCCGGGGGAGAACGACGAGACGGCGTTCTCGATCGTCGGATCCAGCCCCGAAGCTCTCGTGACGGTGAAGGACGGTCTCGCGACCACGCACCCGATCGCCGGTACGCGCTGGCGCGGTGCCTCCGAGGAGGACGACGTGCTGCTCGAGAAGGATCTGCTGGCCGACGAGAAGGAGAACGCGGAGCATCTGATGCTCGTCGATCTCGGTCGCAACGATCTCGGCCGAGTGTGTGCTCCCGGGACGGTGCGCGTGGGCGACTACCGCCATATCGAGCGCTACAGCCACGTCATGCACCTGGTGTCGACGGTGACGGGACGGCTCGCCGAGGGAAAGCGGGCTCTGGACGCAGTCAAGGCGTGCTTCCCCGCGGGCACGCTGTCGGGTGCACCCAAGGTGCGGGCAATGGAACTGATCGACGAGCTCGAGCCGACGCGGCGTGGCATCTACGGCGGCATCGTCGGCTATCTCGACTTCGCCGGGGACGCCGATACCGCAATCTCGATTCGCACCGCGCTCATCAAGGACGGCACGGCGTACGTGCAGGCCGGTGCCGGAGTCGTGGCCGACTCGGTAGCGGAATACGAGGACGACGAAGCGAGGAACAAGGCCATGGCCGTGCTGAGTGCCGTCGCAGCAGCCGAAACGCTGCGTGAGGTCGGTGGCCGATGACCGAACGCTCCGGCGGCCGCGGATCGGCCGTTCTGCCTGTCGTGCTGCTCGTGGTTGCGGCCGCATGCCTGTGGGGTGCGTCCAGAATGACGTGGGTGAGCGTGACGTCCTCCGACGGTCTCGGCGAGAGCCGGACCGACGATCTCGTCGGCAGTACCTGGGCCGCCGCCACGACTCCTCTCGCCTTGGTGCTTGTCGCTGCTGTGGCGGCCTCGTTCGCGGTGCGCGGGTGGGCATCTCGGGTTCTGGCGTTGCTCATCGCGGTGGTTGCGATCGCTGCGGCGATTCCGGCCGTTCGGCTACTCGCCGCGGGGGCTTCGGACTCGGAGGCGGCTGCGCTCGCCGAGCTCCCGGCTCGTGCCGAGGTGACGATGACGACGGCATCGACACTGCCCGCGCTGATCACGCTCGCAGGGGCCCTGTGTGCGTTCGCGGCGGCTGCCCTGTCGATTCGGAAATCTTTTGGCCCACAGGTACTCTCGTCCAAGTACGCAGCTCCGGCTGTGCGGCGCGACGAAGTGGCTCGCCGGGCCGCTGGAACCACGTCCGCCGTGGGTGCACAGGACGAGGGTGAAGACCTGACCGAGCGCATGATGTGGGACGCGCTCGATGCCGGTGAAGACCCTACCGACGAGTCCGGTACCCGGCGTTCGTCGGATTGATTCGGCCCTCTACGCTAGGTTCCGACCTCGATGAGATTCCTCACATCGAATGTCGACGCTCAGAAAGGACTGGGGCACCATGACTGTTCTCGACTCGATTCTCGACGGTGTACGAGCCGACGTCGCCGCGCGCGAATCGGTGATCGATTTCGCTGCGGTGAAGGCAGCAGCGAAGCTGGCCCCGGCACCTCTCGACGCGGCGGCTGCCCTCCGCGAGGACGGCATCGGCGTCATTGCCGAGGTCAAGCGTGCGAGCCCGTCCAAGGGCGCGTTGGCCGACATCGGTGATCCTGCGGTGCTCGCGCGTGCCTACGAGCAGGGTGGCGCTCGCGTCATCAGCGTGTTGACCGAAGAGCGTCGATTCCGGGGATCGCTCGCCGATCTCGACGCGGTGCGAGCCGCAGTCTCGATTCCTGTGCTGCGCAAGGATTTCATCGTCGGTCCGTACCAGATCCACGAGGCCCGAGCCCACGGCGCGGACGTCATCCTGCTGATCGTCGCGGCCCTGGAGCAGGACGCACTCACGTCTCTTCTCGATCGCACGGAGTCACTCGGCATGACGGCACTCGTCGAGGTCCACACCGAGGCCGAGGCCGATCGCGCACTCGAGGCGGGTGCCAGCGTCATCGGTATCAACGCCCGCAACCTCAAGACCCTCGAGATCGATCGCGACAGTTTCGGCCGTATCGCGCCCGGTCTGCCCAGTGAGATCATTCGCGTTGCCGAGTCGGGAGTGCGGGGCACTGCCGACCTTCTCGCGTACGCCGGAGCCGGCGCCGACGCAGTGTTGGTCGGAGAAGGTCTGGTCACCGCGGGCGATCCGCGCACTGCGGTCTCGGACCTGGTGACGGCGGGCACGCACCCGTCGTGCCCGAAACCCGCACGCTGAACCGGCACCCCACCCGAACGCGGCGACGGTCCGCCGTTGGGGCACACTGGAGGGGTGAGCACCAGCCAAACTTCTTCCGCCGCGGACGCCCCTCAGGTAGTCCGCTTCAAGGGCGCTGATCTGCCGCAGAGCAGCATCGGCCTCACCGATCGCAGCGCGCACGAGCCCGATGTGGGCGGTCACTTCGGCGTGTACGGGGGCAGGTTCGTGCCCGAGGCGTTGATGGGTGTGATCGAGGAAGTCACCGCCGAGTACGAGAAAGTGCGCAGCGACAACGAGTTCCTCGGTGAGCTGGATCGGCTGCAGCGCGATTACACCGGTCGCCCATCTCCGGTGTTCGAGGCGACCCGGTTGTCCGAGCACGCCGGTGGCGCTCGGATCCTGCTCAAGCGAGAAGACCTGAATCACACCGGTTCTCACAAGATCAACAACGTGCTCGGGCAAGTTCTGCTCGCGAAGCGAATGGGCAAGACTCGTGTCATCGCAGAGACCGGTGCCGGTCAGCACGGCGTCGCGACCGCCACGGCCTGTGCCCTCATGGGTCTCGACTGCGTCGTCTACATGGGTGAGGTCGACACCGAGCGCCAGGCCCTCAATGTCGCCCGGATGCGTTTGCTCGGGTCGGAAGTCGTCGCAGTGAAGTCCGGTTCGCGCACTCTCAAGGATGCGATCAACGAGGCACTGCGAGACTGGGTCACCCACGCCGACAACACTTATTACTGCTTTGGAACCGTCGCGGGGCCGCATCCGTTCCCGGTGATGGTCCGCGATTTCCAGCGCATCATCGGCCTCGAAGCGCGGCAGCAGGTCCTCGCATCCATCGGCCGCCTGCCCGATGCCATCGCGGCCTGCGTCGGCGGCGGGTCCAACGCCATCGGAATCTTCCACGCGTTCATCGACGACGCCGATGTCCGTCTCGTCGGGTTCGAGGCTGCCGGCGACGGAGTCGAGACCGGTCGCCACGCGGCGACCATCAGCGGCGGTACTCCCGGAGCCCTGCACGGTGCCTACTCGTACCTGCTGCAGAACGAGGACGGCCAGACCGTCGAATCCCATTCCATCTCAGCAGGATTGGACTATCCCGGGGTCGGACCCGAGCATTCGTACCTGCACGACATCGGGCGCGCCGAGTACCGCGGCGTGACGGACACCGAGGCGATGAACGCCTTCAAGCTGCTGTGCCGCACCGAGGGCATCATCCCGGCCATCGAATCGTCGCACGCCATCGCCGGCGCACTCACCCTCGGCAAGGAACTGGGTGAAGGTGCCATCATCCTGGTCAACCTGTCCGGTCGCGGCGACAAGGACGTCGACACCGCAGCCGAGTGGTTCGGCCTGATCGACGGAGACGGCGAAGCGAACGTGGACGACGAAGCAGGTATCAAGCCATGAGCAACAACGACTCTCGCCTCTCCGGGACGTTCGCCCAGTGCCGTGCCGAAGGGCGCGCTGCACTCGTCGGATACCTGCCCGCCGGCTTTCCGACCGTCCCCCGGTCGATCGAGGTCTTCAAGACCATGGTCGATGCCGGGTGCGACATCGTCGAGGTCGGCATCCCGTACTCCGATCCGGTGATGGACGGCCCCACGATCCAAGCTGCTGCAGACGTGGCGCTGCGAGCCGGAGCCCGGGTCAAGGACGTCTTCGCCGTCACCGAGCAGGTCGCAGCCGCGGGTGGCAAAGCGGTCGTCATGACCTACTGGAATCTGGTGCTCAAATACGGCATCGAGAATTTCGCCCGGAGCCTCGCCGATGCGGGTGGACTCGGAATCATCACTCCCGACCTGATCCCCGACGAGGCTCAGGAATGGATCGAGGTCTCGGATCGGTACGGACTCGACCGAATCTTCCTCGTCGCACCGTCGACGACGGAGGAGCGACTCGTCAGCACCGTCGAAGCCAGCAGCGGCTTCGTCTACGCCGCCTCGACGATGGGCGTGACCGGTGCCCGCGACGCGGTGTCCTCGATGGCACCGGCGTTGGCGGCGCGTATCCGCGAGCATTCCGACATTCCGATCGGCGTCGGTCTGGGCGTTCGGTCGGGTGCACAGGCTGCCGAGATCGCGAAGTACGCCGACGCGGTCATCGTCGGCTCGGCTTTGGTGACCGCTGTCGACAACGGTCTCGACGCGGTTCGTGACCTGACGACCGAACTCGCCGAGGGTGTCCGCTCCGCTAACGTAGCGTCGTGACTTCGACCGCCTTCCTGGCCTATATTCCCAGTCCCGCGCAGGGGGTGTGGCACGTCGGTCCGCTCGCGCTCCGTGCCTACGCCCTGTTCATCATCATCGGCATCGTGGTGGCCGTGGTGTGGGGAGATCGCCGGTGGGTCGCTCGCGGCGGAACCAAGGGCACGGTCCTCGACGTCGCCGTGTGGGCCGTACCTTTCGGGCTTCTCGGTGGCCGGCTGTACCACGTGGCCACCGACTGGAAGACGTACTTCGGTGCCGGCGGTCGGCCGATCGAGGCGCTCTACGTGTGGAACGGCGGCCTCGGAATCTGGGGCGCGGTGTTCCTCGGCGGAGTCGGCGCGTGGATCGCGTGTCGTCGACGCGGCATCCCACTCCCGGCATTCGGTGACGCGGTAGGCCCGCCGATCCTGCTGGCCCAGGCAGTCGGCCGCATCGGCAACTACTTCAACCAGGAGCTCTACGGTCGCGAAACCACGCAACCGTGGGGTCTCGAGATCTACGAGCGACTCGATGCGAACGGCCGGCTCGATCCGCTGAACGGCGTCTCCACCGGAATGGTCGAGAAGGTCGTCCACCCCACGTTTCTCTACGAACTGCTGTGGAGCGTCCTGATCGTCGTCCTCCTGGTACTCGTCGATCGGAAGTACACGATCGGCCACGGTCGACTGTTCGCGCTCTACGTGGCCGGATACTGCGTCGGTCGGTTCTGGGTGGAACTCATGCGAGACGACTTCGCGACGAAGATCGCCGGCATTCGCGTGAACTCGTTCACCTCGGCGATCATCTTCGTGCTCGCGGTCGCCTATTTCGTTCTCGCCACCAAGGGTCGCGAAGACCCGGCGGCATTGAAGTCGAACGACGACGACGGTCGTGACAGCGAAGACAAGACGGGTGGCGAGTCCGCCGACGGCGATCCGCAGGAAGGCACGGGCGAGACATCGTCCGAGAAGAAAGCCGAGGAAGAAGGCAGTACCCGTGGTTGATTTCGAGAAGAGGGCACACCCCGACCCTGCTGATTCGGGCGGCGGCACCGACCAGTCGGCCGGCTCTTTCGGTACACCGTTCGACTACGACGCAACGGCCGAGGCGTCGCTCTCCGAGCCGCCCGCGACATCCGAGTCCGCACCCTCGCACGGTCCCGCCGGTTCTACCGGACCGGGCTGGGACACCTATTCGGGTATCGGCAACGGGCCCGGCTGGTCCAGTACTCCCAGCTATCCGGCCCCCAGCCCGGACGGCAGTATCGACAATTCGATCGGTGGCCTTCCGCCGTCCGCCGGTTACCCGACACCGGGATCCGAGTACCAGGGATACGGTCAGCCGGGATACGGCCAACAGTCGCCCTACGGTCCCCCACAGGGGTACGGCCAGACCGGGGGATACAGCCAACAGGGGTATGGCCAGCAGTCGGGCTACGGCCAGCAAGGGTATGGCCAGCAGCAGGGTTACGGCCAGCAGGGTTACGGCCAGCAGAATTACGGCCGAGCACAGGGCTTTTCGGCCGGGCCCGGTTTCGGTGTCGGACCCGACGCGCCGTACGGGCGGGATCCGGTCACCGGTGAACCGTTGTCGGACAAATCGAAGATCGTCGGTGGACTACTTCAGCTGTTCCTCGGCTGGCTCGGCGTGGGTCGTTTCTACATCGGTAGCACCGGAATCGGCGTCGCGCAGTTGCTGCTGTTCTTCTTCGGCGTGCTGCTGACCGTGGTGTTCGGTCTCGGCTTGATTCTGTTGTTCGGACTGTTCGTGTGGCATGTCGTGGACGCCGTGCTGATTCTCGTCGGCAATGTTCCCGACAGTCGCGGGCTCAAGCTGCGAGACTGATCGACCTACCCGTAGCGCGTCGTCGAGGGAGTTCGTTGTGAGTGATTCAGGTACATCGTCATCGGACGGATCGACACCGGGCGGAGCGGC
>CAFBLX010000035.1_pt1 | contig 16561 bp, 19 predicted proteins | sample 7268311 | NCBI WGS metagenome assembly CAFBLX01 (sample SAMEA6814046, study PRJEB35770) | freshwater metagenome | biome: Freshwater; feature: Freshwater reservoir; material: water | place: Czech Republic | collected 2017-05-23 | depth 30m m | reverse complement strand
TGGGACAATAACCGATAGCGTAGGCGCTGTCATTTCTCCAAAGTAACCATGTGGCCGGGGCAAGTCAATATGTAGTTGCCGAGGCTAAATGGGCGATTGTTTCAATAACAAACAGAAAACAGGGAATCTGCATACTTCGCTGTGTCGGACGAATATCGAGGTAGGTGTCCCTGCTCGTTCGGAAGCCGATGCCCTACAAACGGCAACCAAGCAAGGCGTTGCGGGCCACGGCAAGAGCCGTCGCTGGAGTGACTATCGGATCACAGTCGGCTGCCGCGGGTGCTCGGCTCACACCGAGAAATTGGGGCTACCCCGATGCCGACGCCTTCTTGTATCCGCGAACGGCCGGAATCAGAAATACGACCACCATGCCGAGTGACCAGGCGAAGGTCTGCAGGACCGGTGTCATGACCGGGCCACCGAGGGCAAGATTGCGCATTGCGTCCACGGCTACCGACATTGGCTGGGCAGCAACCACTGGTTGCAACCAGAGCGGATAGGCGAGCACCGGCACGAACCCGGCATTGAAGAACATCAGCAGGGTGCAGAATATCGACACCAGCTCGACGAGCGGTGCGTCTCCCGCCACCGTGGCCAGGAACGTCACCATCACGGCGAAGCCGATCCCGAACACGATCGGAAGCAGGATGATCGCTATACCTGCGCCCAATCCTTGGTTGAAGCGAAATCCCATCGCGACACCGACGGCGACGATCACCAGCGTCGTCACCAGCACGCGGATCGCCTCTGCGATCATTCGTCCCACCAGGCCGGCGGCCCGATGGGTCGGTGTGGTCCAGAAGCGGGACAGTAGCCCGGTGCGGCTTTCCCCCTTGAGGCCGACTGCACTGACGATCGATCCGAACATCGCACCCACCAGCGCGATCATAGGAACCGTGCCGTATATCGCAGGGACTCCGGTTGCCGCCGAGATCGAGTTGCCGAGCACGACGCGGAACATGATCAGCATCAACGCCGGATAGAGCAGGGCTTGAATCATTGTCGACGGATCGCGCGTCCACCGAATGAGGAGCCTCTTGGCCTGTATGAGGCTGTGTGTCCACAATGCGCGCAGCGATCCCTCGCCCATGACGAGGTTCGGTTCGGGGAAGGTCAAATTGGAGACTCGGGTGGTGTTCACCGATGCCTCGGTCGACATCGTCATATGGTCCCCGTCGTCTCGATCGATGTACTCCTGGCAGTCATTCGGGCCTCGAACTGGCCCAGATTGCAAGCGGAACGAACACGATGATCAGACCACCTATCCATGCCAGAGACGGCCACAGAACCTGGAACGTGACACCGCCTTCGGCCATATCGCGCATCGCAAACGAGAACTGCGAGATCGGTTGATTGCGGACGAAGGGGCGGATCAGTTCCGGGAACCCGCTCTCCGGAACGAAACCGCACGATGCCATGCCCAGGATCAACTGCGGCAGCGTCAGAACCTGGCTGGTCGCTTCCGGGCTCTTGGAGAGTGTGCCGATGGCATCTGCACCGATCGACAGCGTTGTGCTGATGAGGAGCGCAAAAGCACAGAAGAGCACTGCCTGGCCGAATCCGGTGGTGAACCGGAATCCGATCACGTATCCGTATCCGAGGGCGGCGACCAGTGAGACCAGAGAGCGGACGAGTCCGCTCGAGATCCTCGACACGAGCGGTACGCCACGTACGACCGGCATGGTCTTGAGGCGTGAATTGAACCCACTCATTGCCTCCGTGGACGCGCGCTGTGCAGCCGAGATCGCGGTGAACGCCATGGCCTGCAGCACGATGATGGGCATCAGGAACTGCGCATAGTCGATGCCCTGCAGGCCCATCACGAACTTGAGCGGCAGGTAGAAACCGACGGTGAAGATCAGGGGCGCGATGACCGCGACCAACAGTTCACCCTTGGTCAGCATGGTCCACAGGGCACGGCCGGTGAGGGCCTGCCACTGCACGAATCCCGACGGCTTGGTCCTCGACCGCCGCTTCGGCTGCTGAGTCGTCGATTCGACGCCGGACCGTTCGGCGGTCCTCGCCTGCGTCTTCGATACGCCTCGCGTCGTGGCCGTCATGGTGTGGTGCTCGTCTGCGAGTGTCCGGTGAGAGTGAGGAAGACGTCGTCGAGCGACGGACGGCGCAGGGCGATATCGGCCAGCACGATTCCGACGGCGTCGATGCGACGCAAGATTTCGGACAGCGTGGCTGCGCCGTCGGGCGCCGGTACGGACAGTCGATCCGAGGTAGCAGTGATCTCTGCGTGGACGGCAGCGGGGACCATATCGCCCAACGCTTCGGCTGCCGCGCGGAGCTGACCGGGATCGAGGGGAACGACCTCGCAGTAGCTGCCGCCGGTCATGGCCTTGAGTTGGTCGGACGTACCTTCGGCGATGACCGTGCCCTTGTCGATGACGATGATGTTGTCGCTCAGCACGTCTGCCTCTTCGAGGTACTGCGTCGTCAACAACACGGTGATGCCCTGTGCCTTCAACGCCTCGACCAACGACCACACCCCCTGCCGGCTGCGAGGATCGAGTCCGGTGGTCGGCTCGTCCAGGAACACGACTTCGGGACGCACGACCAGGCCGCATGCGATATCGATACGACGGCGCATGCCGCCGGAATAGCCGCGGACCGGACGCTTACCGGTGTCGGACAGGTCGAATTCGTCGAGCAGGGCCTTGGCGCGAGCCTTGGCAGCCTTTTTGTCCAGACCCATGAGGCGGCCGAACAATTCGATGTTCTCGCGCCCCGAGAGAGTGTCGTCGAGGGCGGCGTACTGGCCCGTCATCATGATCGATCGCCGCACCGCGGGAGCGTCGGCGGCAACATCGTGGCCGGCGACGAAGGCCCGGCCACTGTCGGGCGCGATCAACGTGGACAGCACTTTCACAGTCGTGGTCTTGCCCGCACCGTTGGGTCCGAGGATGCCGAGCACGGTTCCCCGCTCGGCCGAGAAGCTGATGCCGCGCAGCGCATGCACGTCGCCGAAGGACTTGTGAACGTCCTCCACGTGTACGGCTGCGTGTTGAGCTGACGACATCGGATCTCCGAGCTGTGGGATGAATGGGGCCGGGGCAGTGCCGAGGCCCGTGGAGGGCCACTACTTGATACGGGAACTGCCGGGAAATGTTACCTGTGGAGTGCAGTCGCAGATGTTCTGCCCATCAGCCCCAATCGATATCGATACTGTCCTCGACGTCGAGCTTTCGGCACAGGGAGCGCAGTCCGCTGTAGTCCTGAACCAGCGCTCGACGGCTCTTGTCGGCCTCGACGTCGGCGATCATGGCCTCGGCTCCGCGAATTCCTTCGAGTTCGAGAATGCGCGCCCAGGTCGAGAAGTCGCTGCTCGAGAACGCATCCATGCCGTCGACGAGGCCGTCGAGGAACTTCTGTCGATCGTTGGGTCCGAGCCTGTCGAAGACGATCGCCGCCATGTCGTCGGCAATGGATGCGTGGCAGTACTCGTCGCGATTGTGGAGTTTGACGGTCGCCCGATTGATCGGCTGAATGACGTCGTCGTCCTCGATCAGATCGAGATAGGACGTGATGGAGATCTCGGCCACCGTCATGAAGGCAAGCGAGCTGATCGCGGCAGACCACGGGTCGTCGGTGGTTGCCTGAGCGGTCCGCTGACGGCGGACGGTGGAACTGAACGGCAGGGATCGTTCGGACAACGCCCAACCGCGACCGCGACGGGTCGCCGCACTGGCGTTGAGGTGCATCAGCGTGTGGTACTGCTCGTCCACCATGGCCTGAGTCACCGCGACCGCAAGGGTGTCGCCCATCCCGGTCTCGAACACATCCTGGGCGAGCAGCGAAAATCCCGGGTGAACGACGTGCTGCTCGACATTCATCACGTTCTTGTTGAACGCGATCCAGCCCCAGGCCCGCAGCCGATCCTGCTGTTCCGGTTCGGCACCGAGGAATGTGTCGTGTTCTCCGAACGGGATCAAGGCGTCGGGGAAATCTCGCTTGGTCGTGTCGAACAAATCGTCCAACTGGGGTTCGGGCTTCTTGACGGTGGCACGCTGCGACCAGTTCTTCGCCAACCGCGCTACGACCGCGCTCTCGACGACATCGTGGGGGTCGTGCTCCGGCAAGGTCGGCTGTTCCAACATGGTGTGCCCCGCCTCCGCGTCCGGACCGGCGATCACGAATTGTCGCCGGAACCTCGAACGATACCGAACAACTCGGCACAGACGGATCGATAGCGATCGGCGGAGCTGCCGAGGGCGCTGCCTGCTCGGTTCATCAGTTCGGCGAACTCGGACTCCGAGCCGGATTCGACGGTCTCGCCGAGCAGTTGCGTCGCGCGGTGGAGCGCCGCCCGCGCGTCGGCGGCGTGCGGGTTACCTGCCTGAACGTCCCAGTACACCTCGGGCTCCCCACCGGTGATGCGTGCGAGGACGGCGAGCATCGTCGTGTGTGGGGGAGGAGCGACGGCGTCGATGTCGGCGAACGGCAGATCGAGCTCGGCCAGGGCGAGCCCGAACGCGAGAACACTGGCGTGGGTGAGCGCTTGGGTCGCCGCAGCGAGTCGGTCGTGACGCTCGGCGTCGAGGAGAACGGTCCGGCCACCCCAGTGCTGCAGTCTGTCGACGAACGCGTCGGCCGAGGTGCCGGGTCGGTGCACGACGACGGCAACGGGGCGTCCGTTCATGCCCAGGGACGGTGCGAACATCGGGTTGATGCCCAGCGTCGGGCCGAGGTGTCTGCCGCGGCCGGCGTACTGCGAGTAGCCGGACTTGACCGACAACGTCTCCACCAGCAGTGCGTCGGGGCGTACCGCGGTCAGATCGGCCGACAGTGCCACGGACTCGGGCACAGCGAGCACGATCGTCGACGCAGTCGACAATGCAGCTGTGACGCGGTGGTCGGGTGCGGTGATGTCGCCGACGAGCGTCGCGGTCGCGGCGTCGACCGATGTCGAAGCGGCTCGAGCGTCGACGACGGTCACCTGCACGCCGTCGCCGCGCAGGAGATCGACCAGTAGCCGGCCGACGGCACCGGAGCCCCCGACCACCACTACCGAGTTCTGCTGCTCCGACCGCGTCACCGTGTCCATCGGTCGAGTATGTCAACGAGAGGCTGCAGATACCCAGATCGTGATGTCGGCGTGCACCACCTCGACGCCCGCAGTGTCACGGATGGCAACCGGCACGACGATCTCGCATCCGTCGGTGATGGTCGCGAACTCGGGAATGGTCTCGAGTTCTGCCACCGCGCGCAGTGACGTGGTCGCCTTCGTCAGGTACTGGACGGTCATCGACTTGGGGATCCAGCGGTGCGACGTCGGAACGGTGGCCTCGGCGAGCATCCCCATCGCAACCTCGGCGAGGTTGCACGCGGCGATCGCGTGGAACGTGCCGAGGTGGTTGCGGATCCCCAGCCATTTCGGGGCCGTGACCTCGCAGCGCCCCGGTTCCAGCGCAACCACCCGCGGCAGCACGGACGCGAAGTAGGGCACACGAAGACACATGCCGATGGAGAACACGGTGGATCCGATAGTGTTGTTCGGGAGCTTCGACCAGGCTCGATACGTGGCCCCGGTGGTGGTTGCGACTGTGTTCATGGGCTTACCTTACTGCTGAGTAAGGTCGTGCGGAGCGTATGGATCGACCCCGAGTTGATCTGTCGCGCACACTGCGGCATACTGGTCGGGTTGCCTGGACACGGGACGCGCTTGCGTGCGGCCTGAACCAGGTGAGTCGATCGAGAGATCGGCTGAGCAGAACATGAGACCAGCGCTCCACGTGAGCGCGTCCGGACCACCAGCTCGATCGGTGTGGGTTTCCTCCCTCGGATGGTTGAAGCGAAAGTTTCAGCGCAGAAGAATGAGCGGAATCGCGACACGCCCGACCGCGTGGACCGGAGAACCATGACAGATGAAGAGCGGCAACGGAATCAGGTCACGCCTGGTCGTCAACGTTTTTCACTGTCGTGTGTGCACGAAGGCAGTTCGAGTCGGTGGGTTTCCCACGGCTCGGGGACTGTGCAGACGAGGTGGAGCAGGCCGAACGGCCCGTTCTACGACCAAGCGGCAAGAAAAGGACACTAAGCGTGGCGGGACAAAAGATCCGCATCAGGCTCAAGGCCTACGACCATGAGGCGATCGACGCGTCAGCGCGCAAGATCGTCGAAACGGTCACCCGTACGGGTGCCCGCGTCGTCGGACCGGTGCCGTTGCCGACAGAGAAGAACGTGTACTGCGTCATCCGTTCGCCGCACAAGTACAAGGACTCGCGCGAACACTTCGAGATGCGTACTCACAAGCGGCTCATTGACATCCTCGACCCGACACCGAAGACGGTGGACGCGCTCATGCGCATCGACCTCCCGGCCAGTGTCGACGTCAACATCCAGTGAGCGCGGAGACAACGATGACTGATAACAAGAACCGGCCTGCGACAGGAATTCTGGGCACCAAGCTCGGAATGACCCAGGTCTTCGACGAGAACAACCGCGTCGTTCCGGTGACCGTGATCAAGGCAGGCCCCAACGTGGTCACCCAGATCCGCACCCAGGAACGTGACGGCTACAGCGCCGTCCAGGTCGCATTCGGTGCGATCGACCCGCGCAAGGTGAACAAGCCCACCACCGGCCAGTTCGAGAAGGCAGGTGTCACGCCGCGTCGCCACATCGTGGAGATTCGCGTTGCCGACGCCTCGCAGTTCGAGGTCGGCCAGGAGCTCACGGCTGCAGTGTTCGAGGACGGCGCATACGTCGACGTCACCGGCACCAGCAAGGGCAAGGGCTTCGCCGGAACCATGAAGCGTCACGGCTTCAAGGGTCAGGGCGCGAGCCACGGTGCACAGGCCGTGCACCGTCGCCCCGGATCCATCGGTGGCTGCGCAACACCCGGTCGCGTCTTCAAGGGAATGCGCATGTCCGGACGTATGGGTGGCGACCGCGTCACGACGCAGAACCTCTCGGTCCACAAGGTGGACAGCGAGAACGGTCTGCTGCTGATCAAGGGAGCGATCCCGGGCCGTCGCGGCAACGTCGTGATCGTCAAGTCTGCATTGAAGGGTGGTGCACGGGCATGACCAGCCTCGAGAAGAACACCGAGACCAAGCTGACGCTCGATGTCAAGGAAGCCGGCGGCAAGACCAACGGCACCGTCGATCTCCCCGCGGAGATCTTCGACGCTCCGGCGAACATCGCGCTGCTGCACCAGGTCGTCATCGCACAGCTGGCAGCTGCTCGTCAGGGAACCCACTCCACGAAGACTCGTGGCGAGGTTCGCGGCGGCGGCAAGAAGCCGTACCGGCAGAAGGGCACAGGCCGCGCCCGTCAGGGCTCGACCCGCGCTCCTCAGTTCGTGGGCGGTGGCACGGTCCACGGACCGCAGCCGCGCGACTACAGCCAGCGGACCCCCAAGAAGATGAAGGCCGCCGCACTGCGCGGAGCCCTCTCCGATCGGGCCCGCAGCGAGCGCCTGCACGTCATCACCGAATTGGTTGCCGGACAGGTTCCGTCCACCAAGGGTGCGAAGACGTTCCTCGCCGAGATCTCGGACCGCAAGAAGGTCCTGCTCGTCGTCGGCCGCGAGGACATCGCAGCCTGGAAGAGCGTTCAGAACCTGGACGGCGTGCACCCCATTGCACCCGACCAGCTCAACACGTACGACGTGCTCAACGCCGATGATGTCGTTTTCAGCGTGGAAGCGCTGAACACCTTCATCGCTGGGCCTGCAAAGAACGAGGAGGCAAGCAAGTGACCACGATCGCCGATCCCCGCGACATCTTGCTGGCACCGGTCATCTCCGAGAAGTCCTACGGACTGATCGAAGAAGGCACGTACACGTTCCTGGTGCACCCGGACTCGAACAAGACGCAGATCAAGATTGCCGTCGAGAAGATCTTCGACGTCACCGTGACCAGCGTCAACACGATGAACCGTCAGGGCAAGCGTAAGCGGACCCGGTTCGGTTACGGCAAGCGCAAGGACACCAAGCGCGCGCTCGTAACGCTCTCCGCCGACAGCAAGCCCATCGAGATCTTCGGAGGTCCGGTCGCGTAAGCGACTGGGACTCTTCGGATATAGAGGACGAGAAGACTCATGGCAATCCGTAAATACAAGCCGACAACCCCGGGCCGTCGTGGCTCCAGCGTTTCCGATTTCGCTGAGATCACGCGTTCGACCCCCGAGAAGTCGCTGATCCGCCCGCTGCACGGTCGCGGTGGACGTAACGCACACGGTCGTATCACCACCCGGCACAAGGGTGGCGGTCACAAGCGTGCGTACCGTCTCATCGATTTCCGTCGCAACGACAAGGACGGCGTGCCGGCCAAGGTCGCTCACATCGAGTACGACCCCAACCGCACCGCGAACATCGCACTGCTGCACTTCGCAGACGGCGAGAAGCGCTACATCGTCGCACCCAAGGGCATCGCCCAGGGCTCGCCGATCGAGCAGGGTGCCAATGCCGACATCAAGCCCGGCAACAACCTGCCCCTGCGCAACATCCCGACGGGTACGACCATTCACGCGGTCGAGCTCCGTCCGGGTGGTGGCGCGAAGATGGCCCGCTCCGCCGGAGCGAGCATCCAGCTCCTCGGTAAGGAAGGCCCCTACGCCACGCTGCGTATGCCGTCCGGTGAAATCCGTCGCGTCGACGTGCGCTGCCGCGCAACCGTCGGCGAGGTCGGCAACGCCGAGCAGTCGAACATCAACTGGGGCAAGGCCGGCCGCATGCGCTGGAAGGGCAAGCGCCCGACCGTTCGTGGTGTCGTGATGAACCCGGTCGACCACCCGCACGGTGGCGGCGAGGGCAAGACCTCCGGTGGACGCCACCCGGTCAGCCCCTGGGGACAGCCTGAAGGCCGTACCCGCAAGAACAAGGCGAGCGACAAGCTCATCGTCCGTCGTCGTCGTACCGGCAAGAACAAGCGCTAGGAGGGAGTTCAGAATGCCACGCAGCCTGAAGAAAGGCCCGTTCGTAGACGATCACCTCCTCGCGAAGGTTGACGTCCAGAACGACAAGGGAACCAAGCAGGTCATCAAGACCTGGTCCCGTCGATCGACAATCCTCCCCGACTTCATCGGTCACACTTTCGCCGTCCACGACGGTCGCAAGCACGTACCGGTGTTCGTGTCCGACTCGATGGTCGGCCACAAGCTCGGAGAGTTCGCACCGACCCGCACGTTCAAGGGTCACATCAAGGACGACCGGAAGGCGAAGAGGCGATGACCAACTTCACCCCCACCGCCAATCCGACTGCCAAGGCCGTAGCGAAGCACGTTCGCGTCACGCCGATGAAGGCACGTCGCGTCGTGGATCTGGTTCGTGGGCGCTCCGTCGAGGACGCGCTCAACATCCTCAAGTTCGCGCCGCAGGCAGCGAGCGAGCCGGTCGCCAAGGTGATCGCGTCCGCAGCCGCCAACGCAGAGAACAACCTGGATCTCGATCCCAGCACGCTGATCGTCGCCACTGCATTCGTCGACGAGGGCACCACCCTCAAGCGATTCCAGCCGCGTGCTCAGGGCCGGGCATTCCGGATCCGCAAGCGCACCAGCCACATCACGGTGATCGTCGAAAGCCTGCCCAAGACCGGCGGAACGTCTCGTAACCGTCGTAAGGGCCAGGCGTCCAAGGAAGGGGCTCAGTAGTGGGTCAGAAAATCAACCCGCACGGCTTCCGCTTGGGTATCACCACTGACTGGAAGTCGCGTTGGTACGCAGACAAGCAGTACTCGGAGTACGTCAAGGAAGACGTCGAGATCCGCAAGCTCCTCGCCACCGGCATGGAGCGCGCGGGTATCGCCAAGGTCGAGATCGAGCGCACTCGTGACCGTGTTCGCGTGGACATCCACACGGCACGTCCGGGCATCGTCATCGGTCGCCGTGGTGCCGAGGCCGACCGCATCCGCGGAGCTCTCGAGAAGCTGACCGGCAAGCAGGTTCAGCTCAACATCCTCGAGGTCAAGAACGCCGAGTCCGAGGCTCAGCTCGTGGCCCAGGGTGTTGCCGAGCAGCTCAGCAACCGCGTCGCATTCCGTCGCGCAATGCGTAAGGCCATCCAGTCGGCCATGCGTCAGCCGAACGTCAAGGGCATTCGTGTTCAGTGCTCCGGCCGTCTCGGTGGCGCTGAAATGTCTCGCTCGGAGTTCTACCGCGAGGGACGCGTTCCCCTGCACACGCTCCGTGCCGACATCGACTACGGGCTGTACGAGGCCAAGACCACCTTCGGCCGCATCGGCGTCAAGGTCTGGATCTACAAGGGCGACATCGTCGGCGGACGGCGTGAACTCGCTGCCGCTGCGGCTCCGGCCGCCGGTGCAGACCGTCCCCGTCGTGAGCGTCCCACTCGTCCGCGTCGCAGCGGTGCCTCGGGCACCACGGCGACCAGTACCGAGGCCGGCCGCGCGGCATCCGCAACCGAGGCTCCGGCCTCGACCGAGCCCACTCAGGAGGGCTGACGCATGTTGATCCCCCGCCGGGTCAAGCACCGCAAGCAGCACCACCCGAAGCGTTCGGGTGCCGCCAAGGGCGGAACTCAGGTGACATTCGGTGACTACGGCATTCAGGCTCTCGAGCCCGCCTACATCACCAACCGTCAGATCGAGTCCGCTCGTATCGCGATCACTCGCCACATCAAGCGTGGCGGCAAGGTCTGGATCAACATCTTCCCGGACCGCCCGCTCACCAAGAAGCCTGCCGAGACCCGCATGGGTTCCGGTAAGGGTTCGCCCGAGTGGTGGATCGCGAACGTCAAGCCGGGTCGCGTGCTCTTCGAGCTGTCGTACCCCGACGAGACCATTGCGCGTGAGGCACTGACTCGCGCCATCCACAAGCTGCCCATCAAGGCACGCATCATCACCAGGGAGGAGCAGTTCTGATGGCTACCGGAACCCCAGCCGCAGAGCTCCGCGAGCTCACCGGTGAAGAGCTGGTCACCAAGCTGCGTGAGTCGAAGGAAGAGCTGTTCAACCTTCGTTTCCAGATGGCTACCGGCCAGTTGGACAACAACCGTCGACTGCGCACCGTCCGTCACGAGATCGCGCGCATCTACACCGTCCTGCGCGAGCGTGAGCTCGGCTTGGCATCTGGTCCTTCCGAGGACACTGCAGGTGACGCGGCATGAGCGAGGAAAAGACTGTGACTGAAGAGCGCAACAACCGCAAGACTCGGATCGGCTACGTCGTATCCGACAAGATGGAGAAGACGATCGTCGTCGAGCTCGAGGACAGGGTCAAGCACCCCCTCTACAGCAAGATCATTCGTCGCACCACCAAGGTCAAGGCACATGACGAGAAGGGCGACGCCGGCGTAGGCGATCGCGTTCAGCTCATGGAGACCCGTCCGCTGTCCGCCACGAAGCACTGGCGACTGGTCGAGGTTCTCGAAAAGGCCAAGTAGTACCTGCACAAAAATGCCCGCTCCCTTCCCGGGGGCGGGCATTTGTGCTTTCCGAAGCATGCGGCTTACCTGCCCAGCAAGCCGCCCAGCGCTCCGCCGACGCCTGCTTGCTCGCCGCCACCGGTACCGCCGACCAGTCCACCCGGCGGCTGTTCCGACGGCTGCACCACCACGAACCCCTGGCCGGCGAATTCCAGCGTGAACCTCTCTCCGGTCGAGCGGCCGATCAATGTTCCGAGCCCGAACGAGTCGTTCTTCTTCACTCTCGTCTGCAGAGACGACGACCACGCAACTGCGGCCTGCGGGTCGGCGAACGTCGGCTGGTCGACGTTCAGGACGACCGGCACTCCGTCGGTGGTGATGGCGATACGGCCTCGACCGGTGAACACACAGTTGAAGAACCCCGCGTTTCCACCCGCAGCGGCACCCTGGACACGCTTGATGTCGTAACTCAGCGAGGAGTCGAACGCGAGAACGTTGGCCCCGTTGATGGTGAGCCCGTCCGTGCCGTCGAGATCGATCAGATGAACGTCCTGTGCGGCGTTGGCGAGGAACAGGTCGCCCTGGCCCGTGACCTTCATCAGGGGGACGCCTTCGCCGGACAGGGCTTGTTTGAGGGCTCGACCTATACCCCCGGAGCCCTTGGCCTCGAACTGCAGAGTGCCCTGGTACGCGACCATCGAGCCGGCCCGAGCCATGATCTCGCCGTTCATGCCGACCCGGCACATCTTGCTGCCCTGTTTCTGAATCCCCGATCCGGGAACTTCGGCGTGGGCGGGCGCGAACAGTTCACTTCTCATGGCCAGGACTCCTTGTGGGACAGGTGAATTCACGATCGCATCGCTTCGGTGCGAGGGCGGTGCCGTCGGTGCCTCGGATGTGGGCGGATCGTCGTCCTCGACGCTGATACCGAACGCGGTGGCCAGGCCCGCCAACCCATCGGCGTACCCCTGGCCCACCGCCCGAATTTTCCATTGCTGGTTGCGGCGATAGAACTCCAGGATGACGAGAGCACTCTCGTCGCCGAGTGCGTCGGCGGTGAATCCGACGATCGCACCGCCCGACGCGTCGGAGACGGTCACCGATGTCGGGCCGGCGGCAGAGAACGTTGCCGGACCGGTACCGTCCAGCGATGCCGCGATGACAACGGTCTCGATATCGGCTGGAATCGCGGAGGGATCGATCAGGACGAGATGGCCGGACGGCCCGCGCTGGTACTCGAGGCCCGCGCCCTCGGGTTGGTTGTAGAACACCAGATCCGCGTCCGAACGCACCCGTCCGTCCGGCCCCAACAGCAGCGCGGACACGTCGACCGACGTCGAGGCGGCAAGTGTCACCGTCAGCCGGCCGGTCGGAGCGGGGCAGTTCTCCCCGCGAGCGAGGTTTTTCATCGGATCCAGTGTGCCAGTGTCGACGCGTGCTGTCAGGAACGCGCGAGTTCGATGACTTCTTCCTCGGTCGGCGGGCTCTTCGGGTGGTAGGACAGGCACAGGGGAGTGGCGGTTCGCCGGAACTCTGCGCCCTCGACGGCAGCGTAGAACTGCCCCGCGGGCAAACGGCCGACATCGGGTACCGAGCCGCCTTTGACGCGGGCCATCTCCTTGGCCGCCTCGACCTGGGACGGGCTGTTGAGCAGTCCGTAGAACTGTGTCGACGCGTTTCCGGCGATGCGGTTGTGCAACCCCTTCGGTGCCTGCGTGGCAAACACGAGACCGAGACCGTACTTACGCGCCTGCGACGCCAGCGCAAGTGTGCTGTGTGTCGCTGCGGTCGTGCGATCGGAGGGGGCGAAGTTCTGCGCCTCGTCCATCACGAACAGTCCGCCGAGCGGCCGGTCACCCGCCGGGTTCTTCTTGATCCAGGAGAACAGGCCCATCTGCAGCTGATTGACGAAGCTCTGCTTCTGCTCGTCGGTGGTCAGGCCCGCCAGATTGATCACCGATACTCGGGCCTTCTTTCCGTCGGCCGGAGTCAGCAGCACTGCCGGGTCGACCGGGGTGCCCGCCCCTGCGAACATGGGGTCGTTGGCCACGGCAGCCTTCAGATTTTCGGCCAGTCCCTGCGCGATCCGTACGGCATCGCGCAGGTCGCTGGTGTCCTCGGGCAATTCTTCGAGCAGGTCGATGAAGTCGGCCAGCGTGCCGCCCTGTGGGCGTCGACCGAAGAGATCGAGCGCCGACTTCAGCACTGCGCGGCCGTGTTTCGCCTTCTGGGCAGCACCCAGGACGCCGGCGGCGGGCTCGAGCGACGCCAATGCGGATTCGACGGAGGAATCGAACTCGTCGGCATCACCGAGAACGCTGACGAAATCGGGCAGTGGCTGAAAGCTCAGCGGTCGGCCCGCCGACTTGCGGGGCGTCCACACCACGACGTCGGTGTCGCGTAGATACGCCGCCGCCTTGGCCTCGTCGCCCGGCGGCCACGTCCGTTCGTCCTCGGGCCACGCGGTGCCGAGGCGAGCCAGGTCGTTGTTGACGTCCAACACGATCGCCGAAACACCTTGCAGCGCACATTCTTCCACCAGTCGGCGAATCAGTACCGTCTTCCCCGATCCGGAACCCGCGAAGATCGCTGTGTGCTTACGGAGCGCCTCGAGTTGGATTGCGACGTCCGCACCGGTGCTCACTTCCGACCCGGCGACGATCGACGGCCGGCGGCTCGCAATCGGTTCGGCCGCGACGGTGTTCTCGGGTTCGATCAATGCGGTGTCGTCGTCGACGACGCTGACTGCAGGCAACACGGAGGAGAACAGTTCGACCTCGTGTGCGGGCTTGCGCGCGAGCAACCACGACGTGAGAGCGGGGGAGTTCTCGGCCAGCAGCACCGACAAAGCCGCCAAGGCCCTGCGGTCCTCGTCGCCGAACGGCACGACAATGCCGCCCGCACGTCGCAGAGCGGCGACGGTCTGCTCGGTCTTCGCGCCATTGGGCCACGGGTCGTTTCTGATGAGGATCAGTCGCCGTTTCGGCATGTCTGCCCTGAGGCCGGCCGTGGTCACCGCACGCTCCACACGGGCCAACGCGGCCCTGGCATTGCCGGAGGTGACCGCGCGGAAGCACCAGTGCTCCTCGTCGTCCGTATCGGTGTCGACGGTATGTCGCAGCCTGGCATGCAGGGCAGGCTTGCCGCTCGGAGGTGGGTCCTGGGCAAGGCTGTCGTCCGAGGACTGATGCTCGTGGATCCACGCGGTCAGGCCCGCAGACAGGAGTGCGGGGACGATCGAGTCCTCACTGTCGGGCTTCAGCGGAATGGAGACGTCGACCTGTTTGCGCAGTTGTGCGTAGCGATCGTCGAGTATGTCGAGTTCGTCGACCCGTGCTTTGGGGAGGTCCTGCGCATCCGCGGGCCCGGACTTGTCCGTGAAACTCTCCAACTCCGACGCGACGCCGGTGTCGAGGCAGTGCCTGATGTGACGGTCGACCGCGATCAGCAGCTGCCGCGGAGTGAAGTCCGGGGCCTGCTCGAATGCGTCGGGTGCCACCGGCCACGTCGGATGCGGCGGGGTGAAGCCGGCCTCGAGAAAGCACGCCGCCAGACGTCGTCCCAGTAACAGGCGTCCGATGTCGGACGACGGAATCGGCTTGAGAGGCTGCGTCACTCGGAAGCGGTCGCGCATCGGTGCCACGCCGCGGGCGGCGATCAACTCCCACGCGCTCGACAGAGCCGAGAGTACCGACGCGGTGCGAGGAAGCGTTTCGCGCAGCGACATCAGACCGTGCGCCAGTTGCTCGACGACCTTGTCTTCCTGTGCGTCGGCGAACTCCTGATCCGATCCCGTTCGGGATTGCGCGACCAACGTGTCGATCTGGTCTATCGCGAGAATTGTCGGACCGGTGATGGCCAGCAGTCGTGAGATGTTCTCGGCAATGCCTTGGTGACCGAGCTCGGCCCGGCGGATTCCCCAGGGCGAGAATTCTTCGGCATCGACGTCGTCGATCGACTGCAGGTATGCGTCACCGAGATCCTGGACGGCCGAATCGGGGGCGATGGACAGCACCAAGGCGCGCAGAGTGTGCTGCGAGGTGCGCCGATGTCGGGGGTGAACCTTGTATACGGCGGTGACGAAGTCGTTCAGCGTCTCGGCGTCGATCATGTTCTCGCCCATGATCTTTGCGCGTTGTTCGTCGGGAATGTCACCGATCGTGCACAAGCGACGCAGCAGAAGTGCGAGTTGGCTGTCGGATCCTTGGCCGGAGGGCCGCATCAGGTCGTCGAGCATCCCCATGAGAGTCGACCGCCAGAAGCCCGCGGCGTCGAGCAGCCTGATCAGGAAGAAGTACCCGCCCTTCTGCTGCACCTCTTCGCGCACCTGCCCCAGCAGATGCGTCTTGCCGGATCCGGCCGGCCCGCGTACGACGACTCCGAGCGGACTGGCGTCATCCGACGTCTCCGCGTCGTCGTAGGCGTTCATCACCTCGAGGAACACCCGCTCGTGCATACCGGGAACGTGCACGTTGGACTGCGAACGCCACACGTCGTCGGGGGTCGGGGCCCAGCTCAGCCGTACCGATTCCAGAGCCCGGATCTGCTCGTTGTCCGTCATCGTGGAGTTCACGCCCATCATGATTCGATCGAGAGAAGGTGGTTCTGCTGATTACCGACGACGACGGCCGCAGCGCGTTCCTCGTCGGTCAGCGTCTTCTGGTTTTCCTCGGGTATCAACGAGACGTCTGCCGCGCGACGCAGCCGTGCGAGTGCATCGTCGAGATCGCCACGAGGTATGTCTCGCAACTCGTTTCGCAAGCGAGACAGCCGAACGGTGCTACCGGGTTCACGTGCGAGCGACGCGTAGGCCGCGCGAATCGAGGCTTCGATGTCGACGGTCTTGTCGGCCTTCTCGGAGCTGTCGAGGGGGGCGGTCTCGTCCCCGCGGGGCGAAAACACATCGGCCGGACGGCTGTCGGTGCGATCCAGCCAGCGACGTAACCCTGCCAACACGGTGAACATGGCCTTGCCTGCGCCTGTCGACCGAGCCGGTGGTTCACCGCCGATGAGCTCACCGCAGGTGCGCCATCCTTTGTCGGTCAGCTCAAGAGTCATGGGGCTGACGGACCGATCCACCTCGATCAGGCCCCGGTCCTTCAGTTTGTCGCGGGAAGCCCTCGGTAGTTCGGGCCCGAGTCCCTTGAGGGCGCTGTTCTTCACCGGACTCGCTTCGGCCATCAGAACGAGCAGTACTGCTGCTTCGGTGCCGTTCAGGTCTTCGGTACTC
>CAFBLX010000034.1_pt1 | contig 17093 bp, 13 predicted proteins | sample 7268311 | NCBI WGS metagenome assembly CAFBLX01 (sample SAMEA6814046, study PRJEB35770) | freshwater metagenome | biome: Freshwater; feature: Freshwater reservoir; material: water | place: Czech Republic | collected 2017-05-23 | depth 30m m | reverse complement strand
GTGGTGCGGGACGGCTGTTTGTGGATGCGTTCGCTCGGCACACTGCGACGGGTGGACGTGGTGTTACGACGCGTCGACGCCGAGTTCGTCGACCCGCTCGATCTGCGTCCGGATTCGCATCTGGGTGTGGTCGGTCTGGTCGAGGTCCTGCGGCGCGGTGCGGTGAGCGTGGTCAACACTCTCGGTAGCGGAGTCCTCGAGAATCCCGCACTGACACCGTTGCTGCCGGCGCTGAGCCGGGCTCTGCTGGATGAGGATCTGACTCTCGATTCGGTCCCCACCTATTGGGGTGGTGATCCGATCGCACTCTCGCACATGCGAACTCGCTTCCGATCGCTGGTATTGAGATCCACCGTGTCCCGACGCGCGGTCGTGGGTCACGATCTCACCGAGCAGGCGGCCCGGGCGCTGTGGGACGAGGTCGAGGCAGCTCCGTGGAAATGGACCGGTCAGGAAGTGCCGGAGTTCTCGCTGGCTCCGGTGGGTTCGTCGTGGGGCAGCGGGTCGGGGGAGCAGTTGGCGGTTGCTCCGGCCCAGGTCGGAATGCGCTTGTTCACCGTCGCGCAGCGGGTCGGCTACACCCCGATGCGAGGCGGTCTGGGTCAGGTCATGATCACGGCGCCGGTCACCGAACCACTGATCACCGTCGCCTCCAAGGACGTGTGGGTCAAGTCGGTGGAGAGGGTCACTCCGGCCGATTCTGCTCCGCACACCCCGCCTGCCACGGTGGAGGAGTTGCCGCAGTACGCCGCGTCCAACGTCGAGGTGGTCAGTTCCCCGCGTGTGCTGGGCGATCTCTTCTGGTTCGGTCGGTACAGCGAACGCGCGGAGGACATGACACGTCTGCTCATCGCCGCCCGGGAGCGGGATCAGGACTATCGCTCGATGCCGTGGCTCGACGGCAGCGACAGCCTGCCGATTCTGCTGGAAGCGGTCACGAAGGTATCGCGCACGGGACCGGGATTCCTGGACGAGACGATCCGCGCCGATGCGATGGCCGAAATGCGTTCGCTGATGCTCTCGGTGGAGCGCCTCGGTTCACTGGCGCAGTCGGTCGATCGGATGCAACAGGCAGCTCGTGCGGTGCGCGATCAACTCTCGAACGACACCTGGGCAGTGCTCGCTCGCATCGACACCGCGCTCGATGAGTTGGGCGAGTCGGCCGTCAACAACGGTGCCCAGCTGGCTGCATCGCAATCGAGCGTGCTGCGCGGTCTGCTCGCGCTGTCCGGACTGGCGTCGGAGTCGATGGTTCGCGACGCCGGTTGGTACCTGATGGACGCGGGCAAGCGAATAGAGCGGGGATTGCAACTGACAGCGTTGCTGTCAGCGACTCTGAGTCACGCCCTGACGCCGTCCACCGAACAGGCGGTCATCGATTCGGTGCTGTCTGCGGCAGAGTCCTCGGTGATCTATCGCCGACGCAACAGTGGTCGTGCACGGCCGGCTGCAGTTGCGCAGCTCCTGCTGTTCGACGCCGGCAACCCTCGCGCACTGGTGTACCAACTCGACCGCCTTCGTGACGACCTCGGGGCGCTACCGGATGCGTCCGGTAGCTCGCGGCCCGAACAACTCGTCGAGCAGATGCGGGTTCGGTTGCGGCGCGTCGACCCGGGTGATCTGGAGTCGGTCGACGCCACCGGGCGGCGGGTGGAACTGATCGATCTCGTGGACGGTATTCACGATTCGCTCGAAGAACTGTCCCGAGTTGTTCTCGCGACGCACATGTCGCTGCCGGGCGGTACCCAGCCGCTGTGGGGCAGCGTCGGTGCGCGGATCGGAAGCGGGGCACGATGACGAGTCGTCGGTACCGAATCAAGCACATCACCACGTACACCTACTCCGATCGCGTCACGTCGTCCTACGGGCGAGGATTTCTCGCGCCGCGGGACATGGACGGGCAGCACTGCGTCGAGAAGTCGGTCACGGTGGAGCCGCCACCCACCGATCAATCGTTCGGCGTCGATGTCTACGGCAACGAAGACGTGTACTTCCACGTGACCAACGATCACGAGAAGCTGGTCGTCACGGCGGATTCGCTCGTCGAGGTGTACCCGCGGCCGGTGGACGAGACCACGTCGTGGCCTGCGACTGCCCCGTGGGAATCGGCCCGGATGGCCATGTTCGACCCCACCAGGACCGATGCAGCGGAGTCGGCACGTTCATCGGCGGTGGAGTTCGCCCTCGATCTGCCGACGCCGGAGATCACGGACGAGGTGCGAGCGTACGCCGCGCCCAGTTTCACGCCGGGGCGTCCGCTCGCGGACGTCATCGTCGATCTGACGCACCGGATCTTCACCGACTTTCGGTATCTGTCCGGGTCCACGACGGTATCGACCACCGTGGTCGACGTCCTCGCCGCACGTTCGGGGGTCTGTCAGGACTTCGCTCGGTTGGCCATCGCCTGTCTGCGGTCGCAGGGGTTGGCGGCACGGTACGTGTCGGGCTATCTCGCCACGGAACCGCCACCGGGCAAGGAACGCATGATCGGTGTCGATGCGACCCACGCGTGGGCCGCGGTGTGGATGCCCGACGACCGCTGGCTGGCCTTCGATCCGACCAATGATCAGCTGGTCGACGAGCGATATGCGACGGTCGCCTGGGGCCGTGACTACGCCGACGTTCCGCCGCTGCGCGGGGTCATCTACACCGAGGCCGAGAAGAGCACGATCGCGGTCTCGGTCGACGTTGCACCGATGTAGTTCGCGCTGCATACTTTGGTGGCTTCGGGGTAACCGGCCAGCTGGTCGGGTCTACGAATGGGATCTCGAAAGCCGCAAAACGGACAATCGTGTCTCTTTCGTAGCCGACGACACGGCACAGTACGACGTAGCGAACAGGTAGCTTGGACAACGATGACCGCAACACTTGCAGACCCTGTATCCGAGGTAGTGGCAGCAGCCCAGCGACTACTGACCAAGCGCACCGGAGCACCGGTGACGCTGATCGATCCCGTCGACCTCGGGGGTAGTGGCCAAGCCATCGTGTTGCGAGTGAAGGTGTCCGAGAATCCTTTTCAGCTTCCGCGAACCCTTGTCGTCAAGCAGGTGCGCGATCTTCCCGGAGAATCGGAGCTGCATTCCGAGCTCACCGATGTCGCCGGGTCGAGTGCATTTCTACGCGAGGCCGCCTCGTACCAGTTCGCGAATGCGCTGGCCACCGACAGCAGGCCGGGGCCGGAGCTGCACGCCTACGATCTCGATGCTCGGCTGTTGATTCTGAGCGACCTCGGTGACGCCAGTGCGATCCCCACGCTGCTGCGCAGTTCCGATGCATCGATGGTCACCAACTCCTTGATGGCCATGGCTCAGGCGCTCGGGCGCATGCATGCGGCAACCGTCGGCCGCGAGGACGATTTCGCAGCATTGCTTCGGCGGGTCGGCCAGCCCGACTCGGCAGACGGGATTTCCGCGCAGATACCCGATGCCCTCGCCGCGGTACCCGGCATGTTGACCGGATTGCTCGGAGTAGGGGCACCACCGGACGTCCTTCTCGAACGGGTCTCGCGCAGCGGACGGCTGTTCGCACACGGAGCGTTCCGTGCCTTCAGCCCGTCGGATCTGTGTCCCGACAACATCATCGTCAACGACGAAGGCGTTCGATTCCTCGACTACGAGTGGGGCGGTTTTCGAGACGCCACTCTCGACATCACGTACGCGTTGGCGTCGTTCCCGGGGTGTCTGTGCAGTTTCGAGCTCTCGCACGATCGGGAGCAGGCCATGATCGACGCGTGGCGTTCGGAGGTCGTCGGCATCTGGCCTGCACTGGCGGACGACCACGTGCTGGCTACCAAGCTGCTCGACGCGAGGTTGATCTGGGTGTGGCTGACCACGTACTGGTTCCTACCCGACGATCACACTCGAATTGCCGCGGCGCGCGCACATCAGCTGTCGGTACCGCGGTCGCAGGCGCTGATTTCGCGTTGGTCGGTGCTCCAGGACAGCGCAGTGCGTTCGGGAGAGCCCGATATCGCCGACTACGCCGAGTCGGTCGTGTCCGCTCTGCGGGCGAAGCGGGACCGCTGAGCGCGAACGCGTTCGCCTTTCGTACCGTCGAATCGGTAGCGTTCGACCGGTGAGCGGCGGTTTCGGAAGTGACATCTCGGACGACGAGTCGGACGGCGACGGATTGTTCGATCCGCCCGCGGCACCGGATCCGATGATCGACCAGCCGCGTCCGACTTCCACGTACACGCGCCCCGACGCACCGCTCGCTGTGCGCATGCGACCGACGACGCTCGACGAGGTCGTCGGACAGTCTCATCTGCTGGCACCCGGCGCACCGTTGCGTCGTCTCGTCGAGGGATCCGGAGCGTCCTCGGTGATGCTGTACGGCCCGCCCGGAACAGGGAAAACCACGCTGGCGTCGTTGATCTCGGGGGCGACCGGTCGCAAGTTCGAGGCGTTGTCCGCCCTGTCGGCCGGGGTCAAGGAAGTGCGCAACGTCATCGAACTCGCGCGCCGCCGGCTGTTGTCCGGTGAGCAGACCGTGTTGTTCATCGACGAGGTCCACCGTTTCTCCAAGACCCAGCAGGACGCACTGCTCGCCGCCGTCGAGAACCGAATCGTGTTGCTCGTGGCCGCCACGACGGAGAATCCGTCCTTTTCTGTGGTGTCACCACTGCTGTCGAGATCGCTGGTGCTGCAATTGCAGCCGCTCGGCTCCGAGGACATCGAACTGTTGCTGACCCGTGCGGCCAACGATCCCCGAGGCCTGGACGGTGCGGTGACCATCGCCGAGGACGCAATGGATCACCTGGTGCGGCTTGCCGCCGGTGACGCCCGCCGAGCGTTGACGGCCCTCGAGGCGGCAGCGGGTGCAGCAACCGACGGAACGCTGGACCTCGCGACGGTCGAGGCCAGTGTCGACAAGGCCGCGGTGCGCTACGACCGTGACGGCGACCAGCACTACGACGTCATCAGCGCGTTCATCAAGTCGATCAGGGGATCCGACGTCGATGCCGCACTCCATTACCTCGCGCGCATGATCACCGCGGGGGAGGACGCCCGTTTCATCGCGCGGCGGCTCGTCGTCCATGCGAGCGAGGACATCGGGATGGCCGATCCCACCGCACTGCAGACGGCCACCGCCGCGGCGAGTGCCGTGCAGATGATCGGGATGCCGGAGGCGCGACTGGCGCTGGCGCAGGCAACCATTCACCTGGCGACAGCGCCCAAGTCCGGTGCCGTGATCGGCGCCCTCGGAGCGGCCATGGCGGACGTCGCCGCAGGCAAGTCCGGATCGGTGCCTCCGCATCTGCGCGACGGCCACTACAAGGGTGCCCAGGGGTTGGGCAACGCGGTCGGATACAAATACCCGCACAGCAGTCCGGGTGGCGTGCTGGGGCAACAGTATCCGCCCGACGAACTGGTGGGCGTGAACTACTACGAGCCCACCGAACACGGTGCCGAGCGCGAAATCGCGACCAGGGTGGGGAAACTGCGGCGCATCATCCGAGGCCGATAGGCCCTCGAATCGGCACAGGGTCTGACGACGCTAACCTGTATCAGTGCAGACCCATGAGATCCGCAGGCGTTTCCTCGACCATTTCGTGAAGGCGGGACACACCGAAGTACCCAGTGCGTCGTTGATCCTCGACGATCCCAACCTGCTGTTCGTCAACGCGGGCATGGTTCCCTTCGTGCCGTTCTTCCTCGGGCAGCAGACGCCGCCGTACAAGACGGCGACGAGCGTCCAGAAGTGCGTGCGCACCCTCGACATCGAGAACGTCGGTATCACCACTCGGCACAACACGTTCTTCCAGATGGCCGGAAACTTCTCGTTCGGCGATTACTTCAAGCGCGACGCGATCAAGCATGCCTGGACCCTGCTGACCGACAGCGTCGAAGACGGCGGCTACGGGTTCGATCCCGAGCGGATCTGGGCCACGGCCTACCTCGACGACGACGAGGCGATCGAGCTGTGGAAGGAGATCGCCGGTCTGCCCGACGAACGCATCCAACGTCGTGGAATGGCCGACAACTACTGGTCCATGGGAATCCCCGGACCCTGTGGACCCTGCTCGGAGATCTACTACGACCGAGGCCCCGAGTTCGGTGCCGAAGGCGGCCCCGAAGCCGACGAGGACCGGTACATCGAAATCTGGAACCTCGTCTTCATGCAGAACGAACGCGGCCAAGGCATCAGCAAGGACGATTTCGAGATCCTCGGCCCACTGCCGAAGAAGAACATCGACACCGGCATGGGCGTCGAGCGCGTGGCATTCCTGCTCCAAGGCGTCGACAACGTGTACGAGACCGATCTCGTGCGGCCGGTCATCGCCAAGGCAGAGGAGCTGTCGGGTCGGACCTACGGCAGTAACCACGACGACGACGTCCGCTTCCGCGTCATCGCCGACCACGCGCGCACCGCTGCATTGCTGATCTCCGATGGAGTCAATCCCGGCAACGACGGCCGCGGCTACGTGCTTCGGCGCCTGCTGCGTCGCATCGTCCGATCCGCGCGTCTCCTCGGCGCACCCGACGAGACGATGGCGCAGTTCATCACCGTCGTCCGCGACACCATGGCCGAGTCGTACCCCAACCTGGTCACGGACTTCGATCGCATCCTCACCGTCGCAGTGGGGGAGGAGACCGCCTTCCTCAAGACCCTGACGTCGGGCTCGCGGCTGTTCGAGGGTGCCGCGGAGGCCGTCAAGGCGTCGGGCGCGAAAAAGATCGGCGGCGCCGAAGCCTTCGCGCTGCACGACACCTACGGGTTCCCGATCGACCTGACGCTCGAAATGGCCGCCGAGGCCGGACTGTCCGTGGACGAGGACGGATTCCGCTCGTTGATGGCCGAGCAACGCACTCGCGCCAAGGAGGACGCCCGCGCGCGCAAGCATGCACACGCCGACCTCACCGTCTACAAGGATTTCGTCGACGGTTCGCCGACCGAGTTCACCGGGTTCGACGAACTCGGTTCCGAGGCAACGGTTCTCGCGTTGATCTCCAACGGCGTTCGGGTTCCGACCGCGGTCGCCGGCGAGAGCGTGGAGATCATCCTCGACCGCAGCCCGCTGTACGCGGAATCCGGTGGTCAGATCGCCGACATCGGCACCATCACCGCACCCGGCCTGACCGTCAAGGTCAACGATGTGCAGAAGATCGCCAAGAAGGTGTGGACCCACAAGTCCGTGGTCGATGCCGGCCAGATCACCGAGGGCGACACCGTGCATGTCGACGTCGACCACGCCTGGCGCAAGGGCGCCACCCAAGGACACTCGGGCACGCACATGGTGCACGCCGCACTGCGCCAGGTGCTCGGACCCAATGCGACGCAGGCAGGCTCGCTGAACAAGCCGGGGTACCTGCGCTTCGACTTCTCCTGGCAGGGCGCGTTGTCCGAGGCGCAGCGCGACGACATCGAGAATGTCGCCAACGATGCGGTCGGCTCGGACTACGAGGTCAACACCCTCGTCACCGACCTCGACAGCGCCAAGAAGATGGGGGCCATGGCGCTGTTCGGCGAGAACTACGGCGACGAGGTCCGCGTGGTCGAGATCGGCGGGCCGTTCTCGATGGAACTCTGCGGTGGCACTCACGTCCAACACTCGTCGCAGATCGGTCCGGTCACCATCCTCGGCGAATCCTCGGTCGGCTCGGGAGTACGCCGCGTCGAAGCCTTCGTCGGCCTCGACTCGTACCGCTACCTGGCGAAGGAACGCGCGCTGTTGGCCGGCGTCGCGTCGTCGTTGAAGGTCCCGTCCGAGGAGGTGCCGGCGCGCATCGAGAACCTGGTGGAGCGTCTTCGGGTCGCCGAGAAGGAACTGGAGTCGGTCAAGGCCGCGGCCGTACTGGCCTCGGCGGGAGAGTACGTCGGTAAGGCCGAACGGTTCGGTGACGTGCGAGCAGTCGTCGCGCAGGCACCCGACGGCGTCGGCGGGAACGACCTGCGCACGCTGGCCACCGACATCCGCGGCCGACTCGGGACGGATCCGGCCGTGGTCGTGCTGTTCGGCACGGTCGGTGGCAAGGTCCCGTTCGTGGTCTCGGTGAACAAGGCCGCCCAGGAGACCGGAATCGCGGCCGGCGAGCTGGTCGCGTCGTTCGGCCCGAGCATCGGTGGCCGAGGTGGTGGCAAGCCCGAACTCGCCCAGGGATCGGGCTCGGATGTCGCGGGCATCGCCGCAGGGATCGACGCCGCTCGGGCGCGATTGACCGAACTCACCACCCACTGACGATCGTGCCGACTCAGGGGCGAGGCCCCGATCGACCCGGCGTCGACGATCCGGGCCGCGGCCGACGCATCGGCATCGACGTCGGGAGCGTTCGCATCGGCATCGCGTCGTCCGACCCCGACGGTGTCCTCGCGACGCCCGTCGAAACGGTGCCGCGGTCCAAGGTCAAGGGGCCCGATGCGCCGGACGTCGTCCGGGTGGCGGAGATCATTGCCGAGTACGAGGCCGTCGAGGTCGTCATCGGACTGCCTCGGACGTTGCGCGGTGAACGTGGAAGTGCAGTCGACGCGGCGGAGAGATTCGGCCGTTCTCTGCACAGGAGGTTGGGCGACGTGCCGATTCGCATGGCGGACGAGAGACTGACTACGGTGAGCGCGTCGCGTGCCTTACGGGAGAGTGGTGTGCGCGCGAAGGATCAGCGATCGGTCATCGACCAGGCCGCCGCGGTAGCGATACTGCAGGGTTGGCTCGACGAACGACGGGCCGCGGCGCACCGAGCAACGACGAATTCAGGATCGACGGAGGTCGACGAGTGAGCAACCATGGGTCCGATGATCGGGGTCGACGGCGGGTGGCCCCGGACGAGGCCCACACCGATCCGATCGGGTATCGCGTGGACGAGGGCAGTGAGTTCCACCGGAGTATGAATCGGTCCCGGCCGCCGCAACGCAGTGAACCGCATACGCAGGGCACCCGTCGTGCGGATCGCGAGGCCGGCGGCGGCCCGGTAGTCGACCCGGATGCCGGAGCGATGCCGCAGGCCGTGGGTCGGAGCCGCGCCGCCGGTCGCAGGGAACGCGCTGCGTCCAGCCGGAAGCGTCGTGGCCGAGTCGTCGCCCTGGTTCTCGGGCTGCTGTTGGTCGTCGCCGTGGCAGGAGGGGGGTACTTCGCAGTGAACAAGTTCGGGAATCGAACGACACCGAACGAGGACTTCGCGGCCGGTTCGTCCGGTGACGGAGTCGTGATTCAGGTCCATCCCAACGACACCGCCCAGCAAATTGGTACCGAGGCTGCGAACAAGGGCGTGGTGGCGAGTTCCGGAGCGTTCCTCGAAGCTGCGCTGCAGAACAATGCGATCACGTCGGTCCAGCCGGGCTTCTACCTGCTCACCAGCGGTGTTCCGGCTTCCCGCGCGGTCGAGGAGCTGGTGGATCCTGCCTCGCGGGTGGGAAACATGGTCATCTCGGAGGGGCGTCAACTCCACGACGCGAGAGACGTCAACACCGGTTCGGTCAAGAAGGGGATCTATACCTTGATTTCCGAGGCCAGCTGCGTGGATCGGACCGGCAGTGGCAGTCCGACGTGCATCAGCTACGACGATCTCAACGCAGCAGGAGCAGTCGACGATCCGGCGGCCCTGGGAGTGCCGCAGTGGGCAACCGACCGCGTCGAGGGCGTGCCGGACCGAGACCGCCAGCTCGAAGGTCTGATCGCCGCCGGAACGTGGGACTTCGATCCCAGCGCCGCTCCTGCGGACATCCTGAAACAACTGGTGTCCGAGAGCGCCACCCGGTACGAGGACACCGGAATCCTCACCGCGGGCAGCAACTCCGGACTGACCCCGTACGACACACTCGTCGCGGCCTCGTTGGTGGAGCGTGAATCCCTGCCACAGGACTTCAGCAAAGTGGCGCGGGTGATCCTCAACCGTCTCGCGGTGCCGCAGAAGCTCGAATTCGACTCGACGGTGAACTACTCGCTCGACACCACCGAGGTGGCCACCACCGACGCCGATCGCGCCACGGTGACGCCCTGGAACACCTATGCCAGCGAAGGGCTGCCCGCCACTCCGATCTCGTCCCCGAGCATCGGTGCGGTACAGGCCGTCGAGATGCCGGCCGACGGAGACTGGCTGTACTTCGTGACCATCAACCAGGCTGGGGAGACGCTGTTCACCCGTAGTTACGACGAGCACCTGGCCAACATCGGCAAGGTGGAAGCCGGATTCCTCGACAGCGGCCGCTGACATGCGTGCCGCCGTACTCGGCAGCCCGATCGAGCACTCGAAGTCACCGGTGCTCCATCGGGCGGCCTACCGCGCCCTCGGCCTCGACGAGTGGACCTACGACCGTATCGAGTGCACTGCCGAGCAACTTCCCGGACTGGTCGACGGTTTCGGGCCGGATTGGGTCGGCGTGTCGGTGACGATGCCCGGCAAAGTCGCTGCTCTGACGTACGCGTCGGAACGTACCGAACGCGCCGTCCTGGCCGGGTCGGCCAACACTCTGCTGCGGACGGCGTCGGGATGGCGGGCGGACTGCACGGACGTGGACGGTGTCGTCGGCGCACTGCGAGATGCTGGAATCGACGATCTGACCGGTGCCGCCGTGACGGTGGTGGGTGCAGGAGGTACGTCGAGACCCGCGATCGTGGCCCTGGCAACACTGGGTGCCGCGTCGGTCACGGTGGTTGCTCGATCGGCCGATCGTGCGACGGCCACTCTCGAGTGCGCGGTGGCCGCCGGGCTCCGCGCCGACTTCGCACAGTTCAGCGATCCCGGGCTCGCCGACGTCGCAGCGGCGTCGGCCGTGCTGGTCAGCACCGTGCCCGCAGCCGGAGTTGCCCCCTTCGCGGCCGCTCTCGGCCGGGCACCCGTCGTACTCGATGCGATCTACGACCCCTGGCCGACCGCACTCGCCGCTGCGGTCGACGACGCCGGCGGAACCGTCATCAGCGGACTGTCGATGCTGCTCAACCAGGCCTACGGGCAGGTAGAGCAATTCACCGGTATGCCGGCACCACGATCGGCCATGCGAGAGGCGCTCGGCGTCGTTCTGTAGCCGCGTTCTTTTGTCGGCCGACTGGCAACCTCCGTCGGCACCCGTCGATCATCGGCTGTGCACAGGGCGACGGTTGTTCACAGGGCGGCGGTTGTCCACAGGTCTTTTCGTGACCTGGATTGTGCGCGCGACTCGGTTCGTCTCGGTGCGACGCTTCGAGTTATGTGGAGTCTGGGTGTTGCTGTCACGGTCGGTGCTGTCGCCGGTGTGGTGCTGCGCGTCGCGTTGCGTCGATGGGAGCCGCGTCTTCTACCGGCGCTGTGTGTCCTCGGATCCGGGTGGGCGTGGTGGCGGTTCTGGGACAGCCCGCATGCCGCGTCGTGGGGGCTGATCACCTGGTGCGTACTGACGTGGTGGTTCGCAGCGCTGATCGCCGTCGACGTGCGGTGTCGCCGGCTGCCGAACGTGTTGACCGTTCCCGGTGCGGTCGTGGTTCCGGCAGTGCTGGTGGCGACGGGTTCGGCTCAGGCGCTGCTGGGCGGCGGGCTGCTGTTCGGCATCTACCTCGTGGTTCATCTCGGTGCGCCGAGGGCGTTCGGCGCGGGTGACGTCAAGCTCGCCTGGTCGGTGGGTTCGATCGCTTGCCTGGGCGGTACAGCCGGGTGGACCGTCGCGGCGTTGTCGGCGCCGGTGGCCACAGCCGTGGTGGGGTCGATCGCGGCGGCCTGCGGATACCCCCGGGCGCGCATCGCGCACGGGCCGTCGATGTGCGCGGCCACCCTGCTGGCAGTTGCGGCGGCCACGGCGTGAAAAGATGTTCGAGTGCTGCGCTGGATAACTGCCGGAGAATCCCACGGACCCGCTCTCGTCGCCATCCTCGAAGGAATGGTCGCGGGAGTCGAGGTGACCTCGGACGACATTGCTCGCCAACTCGCTCGCCGTCGCCTCGGTTACGGCCGCGGTGCCCGCATGAAGTTCGAAGCGGACAAGGTGACCCTCACGGGCGGCGTTCGTCACGGCCGGACCATGGGCGGGCCGGTGGCGATCGAGGTCGGCAACACCGAATGGCCGAAGTGGGAACAGGTGATGTCGGCCGACCCCGTCGACGAGGCCGTCCTCGCCGATCTGGCCCGCAACTCTCCACTGACTCGACCACGACCCGGGCATGCCGACTTCTCCGGGATGCTCAAGTACGGCTTCGACGACGCACGTCCGGTGCTCGAGCGTGCCAGTGCGCGTGAGACCGCGGCGCGGGTGGCGATCGGAACGGTCGCGCGGCTGTTCCTGAAGCAGGCGTTCGGCATCGACGTCGTCTCGCACGTGATCTCCATCGGTGCCTCGGATCCCTACGTCGGCCCGCCGCCCGCGGGCGCGGACATCGATGCCATCGACGAGTCTCCGGTGCGGGCCTTCGACAAGGCCGCCGAGGAGTCCATGATCGCCGAGATCGAAGCCGCCAAGAAAGACGGCGACACCCTCGGCGGCATCGTCGAGGTCGTCGTGCACGGACTGCCGGTCGGCCTCGGCTCGTTCGTCTCGGGTGAACGCAAGCTCGACGCCAGACTGGCGGCTGCGCTGATGGGCATCCAGGCGATCAAGGGTGTCGAGGTGGGCGACGGTTTCGAGACCGCGCGCCGACGCGGCAGTGTCGCACACGACGAGATCAAGCCAGGGCCCGACGGAATTCTCCGCTCGACGAACCGCGCGGGCGGGATCGAAGGCGGAATGACCAACGGTGAGGCTCTGCGGGTGCGCGCCGCGATGAAGCCCATCTCCACGGTTCCCCGCGCGCTGTCGACGGTGGACATGTCGACCGGCGACGAAGCGGTTGCCATCCACCAGCGCTCGGACGTGTGCGCTGTTCCGGCCGCCGGAGTCGTGGCGGAGACGATGGTTGCCCTTGTACTCGCGCAGGCAGCGTTGGAGAAGTTCGGTGGGGATTCGCTGGCGGAGACGACGAGCAACGTCGACCACTACGTGAAGGGCACCGCCGCCCGACCTCCGCGATGAGCCCGTACGCGGTCCTCGTCGGACCGCCGGGTGCAGGAAAATCGACCATCGGACGGCGACTGGCCCAGGCGTTGAATCTGGATCTGTTCGATACCGACGTGGCCATCGAACGAAAAGCCGGGCGAACCATCGCCGATATCTTCTCGCACGACGGTGAGCCTGCATTTCGCGAGATCGAAGAGCGGATCGTCGCCGATGCCCTGGCCTCGCACGACGGCATTCTTTCCCTCGGCGGCGGAGCCGTGTTGTCGGCTGCAACCCGGAAGCTGCTTGCTGCGCACACTGTGGTCTATCTGGAAATCAGTGTGTCGGAGGGGCTTCGGCGAACGGGAGCCAACACGTCTCGGCCACTGCTCGCGGGCCCGGACCCGCGCGCCAAGTACCAGGAATTGATGCGTCACCGCCGCCCCCTCTATCGCTCGGTTGCCACCGTGCGAGTGCGGACGGACAGTCGTAGTCCGGCCCGAGTCGTGAATCAGTTGGTGGCCAAGCTCACTGCTCTCGCACCGGTGCCCGTTCGCGAAGTGAACGACGAAACCCCCAGTAGATGAAGGTGATTCGATGACAGAGCCCGTACGCGTCCAGGTCGAGAGTGCCAACCCGTACCCGGTGATCATCGGCCGAGGCCTGTTGACGGACCTCGTCGACGAGCTCGCCGGAACCGCGACGGTCGCGATCTTCCATCAGCCACCCCTGGCCGAGACGGCCGAAGCAGTGCGAGCTGCATTGGCGGACAAGGGGATCGATGCACACCGCATCGAAGTTCCGGACGCCGAGGACGGCAAGGACCTCGCGGTCGCCGGATTCTGCTGGGAGGTGCTGGGACGCATCGGCCTGACCAGAAGTGACGCCATCGTCTCGCTCGGCGGCGGCGCGGCCACCGATCTCGCCGGTTTCGTTGCGGCGACGTGGATGCGCGGCGTTCGAATCGTCCACGTTCCGACGACTCTGCTGGCCATGGTCGACGCCGCCGTCGGTGGAAAGACCGGAATCAACACCGATGCCGGCAAGAACCTGGTCGGCTCGTTCCACGAACCGGCCGCGGTGCTGGTCGACCTCGCGACACTCGAGACCGTGCCGAAGAACGAGATCGTGTCGGGCCTGGCCGAGGTGATCAAGACCGGCTTCATCGCCGACCCGGTGATTCTGGACATCATCGAATCAGACCCCGCTGCGGCGCTCGATCCGACCGGCGACGTACTGCCGGAGCTCATCAGACGGTCCGTGGAAGTCAAGGCCAGGGTCGTGGCCGCCGATCTGCGGGAATCGAATCTACGGGAGATCCTGAACTACGGGCACACCCTCGCCCACGCCATCGAGCGACGCGAGCAGTATCGCTGGCGGCACGGAGCTGCGGTGTCGGTCGGGCTCGTGTTTGCCGCCGAGCTCGGTCGTCTGGCGGGCCGGCTCGACGACGCGACCGCGGACCGCCATCGGGCGATTCTCGAATCGGTCGGCCTGCCGGTGACCTACGACGAGCACGCGTTCGCGGATCTGCTCAAGGGAATGCAGACGGACAAGAAGAACCGCGCAGGCTTGCTTCGATTCGTCGTCCTGGACGGATTGGCCAAGCCCGGTCGACTCGAGGGCCCGGATCCGGCTCTGCTCGTCGCGGCTTTCTCGGCTGTGGGGCGCGAGGCTCCGGCGGCCGGTGGTTCCGCCATCATGTTGTAGATCCGGGTGTTGTAGGCCTGGGACACACTCCGAACACACAACGGGCGGTGGTCGATGCAAACACTGCATCGACCACCGCCCGTTGGACGTGTGTCGCGTGGATCAGGAGGCGTCGGCGCTCCCGCGACGGTTGCCGCGCTTGTCCATCCGGGGCTTGCCGTAGGCGTCGACAGCCGAGAACACCTCGGTGTCGGCCTCGCCGTGCTCGGGTGCCCATTGCGGTTCGGCCTGCGACCGTGTGCCCGCCTGGTCCGCCCGCTCGGCCGAGCCCGCGTTCACCAGCTGGCGCTCGTGTGCTCGCTCGGCGTCGGAGGTGGCCAACTTCTTCTTCGCCTCGCGGTTGACGATCTGCCTGCCGACGAACATCGCGATGCTCGCGACGACGAACACCGTCAGGATCGTGAACGCTGCGCCCGAGGTCAGCTCGAAGATCAGTCCGTTCTGGCCCAGGCTGAAGTCGACGAAGAAATCGATGATCCAACTGATCAATCCGGCAAGCAGGCCGCCGACCACAGCAGCCTTCAGCCAGACCATCGTCAGGTCCTCGCCCTTGTCCGGGTCGGGGTTCCTGCGTCGGTCGCGGATCCCGTCGATGCCGGCCCAGACGGCGATGACGAGCACGACGAGGGCATACGCCACCCATCGCAGCGCCGAACCGCTCAGAGGCCACATCGACACCGCTGCCCCCAGCAGCACTCGAGCGACGACGTTGATCAAAGCCATACCTATGCCACGCACTGCCCACCCAGTCATGCGGCACAGCATATCCGCACGTGGCCGATTGTGTGTCGGGGCCCACAGGTTCGCCGTGGGGGCGGCGCAGCCGAGGCTCCCGTTCCGTTGACGGCCGACCAGTAATGTCGGGAACATGTCTGCTGATTTCGGCGCCCGCCGCGGTGCCTTGCGAGAGCTGTTGACCCAGGACGGCCTCGACTCGATTCTGATCACCGACCTGCTCAATGTGCGCTACCTGACCGGCTTCACCGGCTCGAATGCCGCGCTGCTCGTGTCGACCGGAGGTGACGAGCGAACAGTGATCTGCACCGACGGCCGCTACGTCACCCAGGTCGCCGAGCAGGTTCCCGATTTGCGCGCGGAGATCGACCGCGCGTCGGCGCTGCACCTGCTCGGTGCCGGTATTTCCGGTCGCGGCACCCGTGTCGGCTTCGAGAGTCATGTGGTCACGGTCGACGCCCATCGTGCGTGGGCTCAGCTCGACGGCGGCCTCGAACTGGTGCGTGCGCCGGGAGTCGTGGAATCGCTGCGCATGGTCAAGGACGAGTACGAGGTGGGTGTGCTTCGAGACGCGTGCCGCGCCGCCGACGACGCGCTCGCCGAGCTTCTGAGCGGCGGCGGGATTCGCGCGGGCCGGACCGAGCGTGAGGTGGCTCGCGAGCTCGAATCGCTGATGCTCGATCACGGTGCCGACGCCGTCTCGTTCGAGACCATCGTCGCCGCCGGGGTGAACTCCGCGGTGCCGCATCACCGGCCGACCGACGCCGTCCTGGCCGAGGGGGACTTCGTCAAGCTGGACTTCGGCGCGCTGGTTGACGGGTACCACTCGGACATGACGCGCACCTTCGTAATCGGCGAGCCGGCACAGTGGCAGCGCGAGCTGTACGAACTGGTGCAGCGGTCGCAGGCCGCAGGCCGCGAGGCGCTGGCACCCGGTATCGAGACCGCTTCGGTCGACGCCGCATCGCGGTCGGTCATCGAGGAGGCAGGGTACGGCGAGTACTTCCTGCACGGGCTCGGTCACGGAGTCGGCCTCGAAATTCACGAAGCGCCGGGAATCGCGAAGTCGAGCACCGGTACACTGCTGAGCGGTGCAGCGGTCACGGTCGAACCGGGTGTCTACTTCTCCGGCCGCGGCGGCGTTCGGATCGAGGACACACTCGTCGTTCGCGACGAGGGTCCGGAACTGCTCACCCTGACAAGCAAGGAACTCACGTCCGTCTAGCGCGCGGGCGGGAGCGAATCCCGCACGTGACCGACGGCGCGTCACGCGCACAAACGATTGAGGAGACGCGAAGCAAGTGGCTTCCACCAGCGATTTCAAGAACGGACTGGTTCTCAACCTGGAGAACCAGCTGTGGTCGATCATCGAATTTCAGCACGTCAAGCCCGGTAAGGGGCCTGCGTTCGTGCGAACCAAGCTCAAGAACGTGCTGTCGGGCAAGGTCGTCGACAAGACGTTCAACGCCGGTGTGAAGGTCGAGACCGCAACGGTCGACCGACGCGACATGACGTACCTCTACCACGACGGTAGCGACTACGTGTTCATGGATGCCGACACCTACGATCAGCTCTCCATCGGTGAGGCGACCGTCGGCGACGGCGCGCGATTCCTGCTCGAGAACCTTCGCGTCCAGGTCGCGATGCACGAGGGCGTCCCGCTGTACGTCGAGCTGCCCGTCACCGTCGAGCTCGAGGTCAAGCACACCGACCCCGGCCTGCAGGGAGACCGCTCGACCGGTGGCACCAAGCCGGCCACGCTCGAGACCGGAGCC
>CAFBLX010000033.1_pt1 | contig 17156 bp, 19 predicted proteins | sample 7268311 | NCBI WGS metagenome assembly CAFBLX01 (sample SAMEA6814046, study PRJEB35770) | freshwater metagenome | biome: Freshwater; feature: Freshwater reservoir; material: water | place: Czech Republic | collected 2017-05-23 | depth 30m m | reverse complement strand
CCGAACAAGACGTCGCGCACGCCGAGCTTGGTTCCAGGAGGGAGTACAGGAGGTGGTGGGGTGTCGAGGGCCGCGCCGCCCAGCGACACTCGGGACGCGGGATCACGCCACGGATCAGCCGGAACCTGGGGGCCGGCGTCGGACTCGTCGGCGGCGTCGGGGTCGCGCTGTAATGACTCGGTGGCGTCGTCGGGACGTCCGAAGGCCTCGGCCAAGACGGGGTCCGGCGGCCGGACCGACAGCCGGGAAGGCAGTTGTTCGTCGGGGCGACGTGGGGAGAACGAACCGCCGACGTCATCGGGACGTCCGAATACCGAGGCCGACACCGGATCGACGGTGGGTCGATGGACCGGACGCGGCGGCAACCGTGGACCCTCGTCTGCTGTGCCTGTGGTCTCGGTGCTGGTCGAATTCGATGTCACGCGTCCGGTTACCCCTCGCATACGTCGGTGTGAGAGTTCAGTATCACTCGAGCGGTCGGGGCAGCTCGATGCAGGTGAGGACTCGTCGGGCAGAAAACGCGGCGGTCAGCGTCGACGACGGCGCACGGCCTCGACGGACGCCATGAACGACCGCTTGGATCGAGCGGGCCCGTCTTCGCCTGCACAGGACGGAATCTGGCTCAGCAAACCGAGGAGCGAATGTGGCATCGACATCTCGCCTGCTCCGCGGAGCGCTCGACGCGCCTGCTGCTGCGCCTCGACCTCGGCCGAGCATTCCGGGCATTCGGAGAGGTGGTGAGCGGCGCGGAGGTGGGCGGGCATTCGTAGTTCACCATCGACGTAGGCTGCGACGGCTTCACTGGCCAGATGTTCGGTGGAGCTGAATTGCCGAGGCTTGCGTGCCTGCGTCATCCAACCCTCCTCGTAGCTAGTGGACACTTGCGTGACCCGAGTCGACCTTCCCGTGCACTCGAAGGTACTCCCGTAGCGCGTGACGGCCACGGTGAATGCGACTACGAACCGTTCCGAGCTTGACGCCCAGTGTCGCACCGATCTCTTCGTACGACAGTCCTTCGATGTCGCACAACACGATTGCGGCGCGAAACTCGGGTGCCAGCGAATCGAGCGCAGACTGCAGATCCGGGTCGAGGCGAGCGTCGTGGTAGATCTGCTCGGGGTTGGGCCGGTCCGACGGAACGCGGTCGTAGTCCTCGGGCAGTGCTTCCATGCGGATACGGCTGCGGCGACGAACCATGTCGAGGAACAGGTTGGTCGTGATGCGGTGCAGCCAGCCCTCGAACGTTCCCGGCTGGTAGTTCGACAGGGAGCGGAACACGCGGATGAAGGTGTCCTGAGTCAGGTCCTCGGCGTCCTGGGCATTGCCGGAGAGGCGGTACGCGAGTCGGTAGACGCGGTCGCCGTGTTCGCGAACGAGCTCGTCCCAGGACGGCATGGTGGAGTTCTCGCCGGTCGCATCGAACACTGCGGTGCCGCTGAGGTCGTCGGGGGTGGGCACGGACTCGGGTAGACGAGCGATGTCGCGATCGCCGTTGATCTTGTAAATAGTTGGATCCTCCTGCTCAGGACTGCGTACGTCCTTCTGATGCAACCGACGACTACCCTCGGATGTTCCAGCTCACACTTCGCAATCGAGACGGACCTGCGATTCCTCCATAGCCTGACCGACCCGCGTGTGGGTCCGGTATGAATCACCTGAGGCCCACCTGAGAATGTGTGCGTGAGATCGAGCCCCGGGCACGATAACCTCGGGACGTGCCGACCAACGCCGAGAAGATGCTCGCTTATGCCGAAGACTCCGCTCAGGAGGACGAGGTTCTGATCGCAGCCAGAGAGCGAGCCGTCGACCTCGGTGCCGCTCCGGTGCCGCCGTCCGTCGGTGCCATCCTGAGCATCTTCACTCAGATGCTCGGCGCGAAGACGGTCGTCGAAATCGGAACGGGCGCGGGAATCAGCGGCCTGTGGTTGCTCGACGGGATGCGAGCGGACGGTGTACTGACCACCATCGACACCGAGCCCGAACACCAGCGGGCAGCGCGAGAAGCATTCCGGGCAGGAGGAATTGCGCCGTCCCGCACTCGGCTGATCAACGGCTGGGCGTTGGACGTGCTCCCCCGATTGGCCGACGACACCTACGATCTGGTGTTCATCGACGCCAGCCCCGCGGACCATCCGCACTTCGTCGCCGAGAGTGTGCGGTTGCTACGCCCCGGCGGAGTTCTGGTGCTGCACAACGCATTGCTGGGTGGACGGGTTGCCGATCCGACTCAACGAGACGCAACTGCGGTGGCCGTTCGATCGGCTGCGCGTGCCATCGCCGAGGACGAGCGCCTGACGACGGTGCTGCTCCCTCTGGGCGACGGGTTGATCTGCGCGTCGCGCGCATGACCATGTGAGTGGAAATCCGTAGCACGCTACGAACTTCCACTCACATGCCGCAGGCTCTGCTCTAGATCCAGACGCCCTTACCGACGGAGACGACTCCCCCGGCACTGACGTTGAAGCGTTCCCGGTCGCGTTCGAGATCGACTCCGACGATTTCGCCGTCACCGACGACCACGTTCTTGTCCAGGATCGCGTGCCGAACGACGGCACCCTTGCCGATCCGGACTCCGGGCATCAGGACGCTGCCTTCGACGGTCGCGCCGCTGTCGATCATGACGTTCGAGCTCAGTACCGAGTTTCGGACGGTGGCGGCACTGAGAATGCAGCCGGCACCGACGACGGATTCCTGAGCGAGGCCGCCCTGGACGAACTTGGCGGGCGGCAGATTCTCGGCCGATCCGCGGATGGGCCAGCGGCGGTTGTAGAGATTGAAGATGGGATGCACCGACACGAGGTCCATGTGGGCGTCGTAGAAGGCGTCGATGGTGCCGACGTCTCGCCAGTAGCCGCGATCGCGTTCGGTGGCACCGGGAACGACGTTGTCGTTGAAGTCGTAGACCGAGGCCACGCCTGCTTCGACGAGCGCCGGGATGATGTCGCCGCCCATGTCGTGGTCGGAGTCGGAATTCTCGGAGTCCGCCTTGATGGCATCGACGAGCACCTTGGTGGTGAACACGTAGTTGCCCATCGACGCATACGTGACGTCCGGGTCGTCGGGGGTACCGGGCGGCTGCGCCGGCTTCTCCAGGAACTGGGTGATCTTGCCGTTCTCGTCCGAGTCGATGCAGCCGAACGCGAATGCCTCGCTACGCGGAACCCGGATACCCGCGACGGTGACACCCGCGCCGGAGTCGATGTGCTGCTGCACCATCTGCTCCGGATCCATTCGGTACACGTGGTCGGCACCGAAGACCACGATGTACTCGGGGTCCTCGTCGTACACCAGGTTCAGCGACTGGAAGATGGCGTCGGCGCTGCCGGTGTACCACCGGGGGCCGAGACGCTGCTGTGCCGGGACCGGAGTGATGTACTCCCCGGCGAAACCGGACAGTCGCCACGTCTGCGAGATGTGGCGGTCCAGGGAATGGGACTTGTACTGAGTCAGCACGCAGAGCCGGAGGTAACCGGCATTCACGAGATTGCTCAGCACGAAGTCGATGAGTCGGTAGGCGCCCCCGAAGGGAACGGCTGGCTTGGCTCGGTCCGCGGTCATCGGGTAAAGGCGCTTACCCTCTCCGCCGGCAAGCACAATCCCTAGTACGTGCGGTTGTGTCCTCACCCACCCAACCTATCCGCACCGAGAGAACCTTGCTACCAGTACACGCACAACTGCCGGGGAATGTAGGTTCGTTCACGTGCGAGTAGCGATGATGACCAAGGAATACCCGCCGGAGATCTACGGTGGCGCAGGAGTTCATGTCACGGAGTTGACTGCGCAGCTGAAGTCGCTGTGCGAGGTGGACATCCACTGCATGGGAGCTCCGCGCGACACCGCACAGGTGCACGATCCCGATCCTGCACTCGCCGGAGCCAACGCAGCACTGACGACGTTGTCAGCGGAGCTGCGGATGGCCAACGCGGCCGCCGGAGCGGACGTGGTGCATTCGCACACCTGGTACACCGGGCTCGCCGGCCACCTCGCGGCCGAACTGTACGGCGTACCGCACATTCTCACCGCGCACTCGCTCGAGCCCCGGCGGCCGTGGAAGGCCGAGCAGCTGGGCGGCGGTTACCGGATCTCGTCGTGGTCGGAAAAGAACGCGGTGGAATACGCCGACGCCGTCATCGCCGTCAGCGAGGGCATGGCCAAGGACGTGCTCGACGCTTATCCGCGCCTCGACCCGAGTCGAGTCCACGTGGTGCGCAACGGGATCGACACCGAGCGGTGGTACGCAGATCACGGCACGTCGACTCTCGACGAGATCGGGGTGGATCCCAGCAAGCCGATCGTCGCGTTCGTCGGCCGCATCACTCGGCAGAAGGGCGTGGGTCACCTCATCGCCGCGGCGCACCATTTCGATCCGTCGATTCAGCTCGTCCTGTGCGCGGGCGCGCCCGACACTCCGGAGATCGCCGCAGAAACCGAACGCGCAGTGGCGTTATTGGCCGAGCAACGCAGCGGGGTCTTCTGGGTCAAGGACATGCTCCCCACCGACAAGATTCGCCAGATCCTTTCCGCCGCAGCAGTATTTGTCTGCCCATCGGTGTACGAGCCACTCGGCATCGTCAACCTCGAGGCGATGGCCTGCGAGACCGCGGTCGTGGCGTCGGACGTCGGCGGCATCCCCGAGGTCGTCGACGACGGCCGCACGGGACGGCTGGTGCACTACAACTCGTACGAGCCCGACGTCTTCGAGCGAACCCTCGCCGACACCGTCAACGAGGTCGCTCTCGACCCCGCACTGGCGACGGCGATGGGCAAGGCCGGCCGCGAGCGGGCCGTTGCCGAATTCTCGTGGGCGTCGATCGCGAAACAGACCCTCGCCGTCTACAACGACGCGCTGGCGCGTCGGGGCTGAGAGATCTTTCGGTAGGTCGACACCGTCACCGACGCGGTGACCGGGACGGTGTCGGGCAAATCCTTCAACGCCGCGGACCGCGCGTGGGGGTCACCGTGCCGAATCGACGGCCCCATACCGATGAGTTCCTCGATGTCGTTGTGCGAGAGCATCATCGAGTACTCGAGCGGGGTCTCGGCCACCGACTCGAAGAGACCCGACAACGACTCACCGAGCCGACGGGTCTTGTCCTCTTCGACGCCGATCAGCCCCAGCGGCCCGCGCAGTTCTCGCTGATGCCGCGACGTCGGCGTGACGACCACCAACGTGCCGTCGTCGCCGAGAACTCGATGCAGTTCACCGGCGTTGCGCGGCGAGAACACACACGTCACCGCAGACACGGCACCCGCCCGAATCGGTAGCCCGCTCCAGATGTCCGCGACGACGCACCCGAGCCGCGGATGCGACCGCGCGGCTCGGCGCGCCGCGAACTTGGACACGTCCACCCCGACCCCCAGCGCGGCCGGACGCGCGTCCAGGACACCTGCGAGGTAATACCCGGTGCCGACCCCGACATCGAGGACCACGTCCGACTCGGGCGGAACAGCCGCCGACACCGCCGCCGCGATGGGCTCGAAATGACCGCCACCGAGGAACTTCTCACGGGCTGTGACCATCTCGGCCGAATCACCGGCGAACTTGCCGCCGTCGCCTGTCAACAGGCTGACGTACCCCTGCCGAGCCACGTCGAACGAATGACCACGATCGCACCACAGACTTCGATCGGTCTCACCGAGACCCAGGCCCGACTCGACCTCACGGACGCGGCACTGTGGGCAGACCAGCAGATCGACGACGTCGGTCAGCATCGAGCACCTCTTTCACATCGAGACAGATTCTCCGGCACTCCCCCGGAAACGACCTGCCGATCACAACACCGCTGATGACAACACAAAGCCCCGCTGGCCGGTGCGGCGAGCGGGGCTGAGCGATGATCGATCGACGTGGCGATCAGCCGGTGACGCCCTTCAGTTCGTCACCGAGTGCCGCGGCCTCGTCGGGGGTCAATTCGACGACCAAACGGCCGCCCCCCTCGAGCGGGACACGCATGACGATTCCTCGTCCCTCTTTGGTTGCTTCGAGGGGACCGTCCCCGGTCCGGGGCTTCATCGCCGCCATCCTCTGCTCCCTCCAGATCTGCGCCCACCTGCTCGGCGCCTCGGCCTAAAAGATAAATTCGTCGCGGGGCGACGGAGTGTCCTGTGCCATTCTTCCCTATCGCCGTCGATGGGGGGAACCTGAGTCGGTATTCGTGACCTGCACCCAACACCTCGACAGGTGATCGTCGACCATTCCGGTGGCCTGCATCAATGCGTAGGCGGTAGTCGGACCGACGAACCGTAGCCCGCGGCGTTTGAGCTCTTTGGCCAACGCCGTCGATTCGGGTGTCGACGCGGGCACGTCGGTGAACTCCGTGAGCCGCTGTGACCTGGGCTCCGGCGCGAAAGACCACAGCAGAGTGTCGAGATCGGTGTCGTCGAGGTCGACGATCGCGCGAGCGTTGCTCACCGCCGCCTCGATCTTGAGCCGATTCCGCACGATCGACGCGTCGCTCATCAATCGCTCCACATCGGCGTCGTCGAAGCGGGCCACTGCGTCGGGATCGAATCCGGCGAAAGCAGTGCGGAAGCTTTCCCGCTTGCGCAGGATCGTGATCCACGCCAGGCCCGACTGAAACGCTTCCAGACACAGGCGCTCGTAGAGCTCATTGCGGCCGTGCAGCGGCTGCCCCCACTCCGTGTCGTGATAGGTGCGATACAGCTCGTCGTCGGTGGCACCCCACGGGCAGCGCAGCTTGCCGTCCGGCCCCGCGACTGCGCTCACCGTTCGTCCGACTCGACCGTGCCTGTGACGCCCGAACTATCCGTGAGGCCGGCACTGTCGGTGAGGCCAGAACTATCCGTGAAGCCCGCACTGCCGGGCTGCCCCGACAGCGGGGATCGAGAACCTGACTCCTGCGCCGCGGACAGCCGTGACCGCAGCATGTCTATCTCGCCGCCCAGGCGCTCGAGAGCCCAGTCGACTTCGCTGGGCTTGTAACCCCGCAACGTCTGCTGGAACTTCAACGCGCGCACATCGGCACCAGTGACTCCTTCGGCCGGCAGCACTGTTGCGGTGGTTCCCTCGGGCAACGGCCCCAGCTCTTCACCGCGACCGAACACCGCTGCGGCGATGAAGAACAACGCCGCAGCGACGACTGCAATGACGATGATGTAGATCAACAGCGTCAACATGCCACGATCTTGTCACGGCTGTCCGACACGTCGGCCGGACGCACCTGGTGGTCGGTCAGATCAGCGAGTTCATCGCCGGTCGATCGGCCAACGACACTTCGGTCGAGAACGGCTCGAACGAATCCCCTGCCACGCGGAACTGCATCAGTCCGGCACCGGAATCGACCATGCCGCACCGGTTCAGCATCGTTCCGACGATCTGCCGACTCATTGCCCCGAGTTCGACCAGCGGCCGATTGCGATGCTTTCGCACTCCCAGGTTCACCTGTCCGATGGCCTGCAGACCGAGCCGGTCGTACGTGTCGAGAAGCAGGCCGATCTCGACGCCGTAACCGGGCGCGAAGGGCACCGCGGACAACAACTCACGAGTGCCCGCGTACTCCCCGCCCAGCGGCTGAATCACGCCGGTCAACTCCGGGCGCAGCGCCGCGAGCAAGGGTCGAGCCACCAACTCGGTGACGCGTCCACCGCCGTTGGCGTCCTCGGTGCCACTGACGCGAAGTGGACGTCGGTAGTAACCCTTGACGAGATGAATGCCGTCGCCCATCAGCAGTGGTCCCAGCAGTTTCGGCACGAACGCGGGGTCGGGATTGATCAGATCGGAATCGACGAAGGCGATGAGATCACCCGTCGACGCCGCGACCGATCGCCACAGCACCTCGCCCTTGCCCGGTACCGGATCGAGCCCCGGTACTGCCTCCTCTCGACTGATGACACGGGCACCGGCCGCTTTCGCGCGCACTGCCGTCTCGTCGGTCGAGCCCGAGTCGAGCACGATCAGTTCGTCGACGAGGCCACCGAGCAACGGGTGGATGGTGTCGATGACGGCAGCCACCGTCTGTTCCTCGTTCAGCGCCGGAAGCACCACGGACACCGTGCGGCCCGCCTTGGCGGCCTCGAGCTCGGCGATGGTCCATTCGGGGGTGTCCCAGCTGTTGGTCTCGGACCACATTCGGGTCACGTCCGTTCGATCGGCCAGTGTCATGCCAGCCCCCTGACCGTCCGCGCCGGGGTTCGTCGTCCCTGGATCGCTGCCACCATGTCGACGACTCTTCTGGTCGACGCAACCTCGTGCACCCGGAACATCCGGGCTCCGCCTGCTGCGGCCAATGCTGTCGCTGCCAATGTTCCCTCCAACCGGTCGGCGAGCTCTACCCCTAGAGTCTCGCCTACGAAGTCCTTGTTGCTCAGCGCCATGAGCACAGGCCACCCGGTGTTTACAAGAACGTCCACGCGACGCAACAACTCGAGCCCGTGATAGGTGTTTTTCCCGAAATCGTGGGTCGGATCGATCAGAATCGAATCTTTCTTCACCCCCTCCGCGACGGCATTGTCGGCAGCTGCGGTGACTTCCGCGACCACATCGGCCACGACGTCGGTGTACCGAACCCGGTGCGGACGGGTCCGCGGAACGGCACCGCCGGTGTGCGAGCAGACGATCCCGACTCCCTCGGCAGCGGCGACGCGCACCAACTCGGGATCGGCTCCGGCCCAGGTGTCGTTGATCAGATCGGCTCCCACACCGCAGGCCAGGCGAGCAACCTCGCTACGCCAGGTATCGACACTGATCAGCAGATCCGGATACGCACCCCGGATCGCTTCGACGAACGGCACGACGCGGCGGATCTCCTCCGCCGCGTCGACGAGATCACCGGGGCCTGCTTTGACGCCGCCGATATCGACCATGTCGGCACCCTCGGCAACAGCCCTGTGCACGGACGCCATCGCTGCATCGTCGGAGAAATTCGCGCCCCCGTCGTAGAACGAGTCGGGGGTGCGATTGACGATCGCCATGACCAGAGCTCGATCGTCGGCGACCGGCTTACCGCACAGAGTGCTCATTCATCCATAGTGGCATTTCGGCGGAGGTGCCCGAGCGCGATGGTGTCGGCACCCACATTCGCCCAGTGCCGGGCACCACGTCCGTCGGCGTCGAGCTCGATGACGTGGAACTGTTCGAGCGCAACGGGCAGCCCCGAGGATGGCACGCCGAACAGAGGCGAGCCCGTGTGGGTTCCCTCCATCTCGACCCGCGCGGCGATGCGGTCTCCTTCCCCGAAGAGATCACCGATCGTCACGCGCAGGTCCGGCATCGCAGAACGGAACATCGCGATCGCGCCTTTGAGGTGTGCCGCCATATCCGGTTCGTCCTGTCCGAAAGCGTGCCGGTCGACAGCGCTCGGCGCGAGTGCTGCATCCACCGTCGAGAGATCACCCCGCCCGAATCCGTCCTCGAAGACCCGTCCCACTCGATCTTTCGCCTGTTGGATATCCATGACGCCCCAATTCGTTCAAGTGGCACTCGGATCAATATGCATATACTCGACCCGATGACCGAAAACGTCAAGAGGACCTACAACTCCGCCGTGCGGCAACAGCAGGCCGAAGGCACCCGACTCCGCATCATCGAGGCCGCGCGCGGACTCTTCCTCGCCCACGGATACGGCACAACCTCGGTCCCGTCGATCGCCGCCGCGGCAGGTGTCTCGGCGGACACCGTCTTCCACGTCTTCAAGAACAAGCGCACGCTGCTCAGAGAAATGGTGGATCTGGACATCGGCGGAGACACCGACCCGACGCCGATCATGCAGCGCTCATCAGCATCGGCCGTGCGCGACGAACTCGATCAACGCACGCAGCTCCGCATGTTCGCGTCAGGAATCGCCGAACAGGTCGCGCGAATCAGAGCGGTCGACGACATCTTGCTCAGCGCGGCTGCCGTCGACGAGGACATCGCAGCACTACGACGCGATATCCAGGACCGACAACGCAGATCGGCGATGATGCAGATCGCCGAGTGGATCGGGGCACGTGGAGATCTGGCCGTTGACCTCGAAACGGCAGGAACCACCATCTGGGCCCTGACCAGCCCCGAAATGCACCGAATGTTGTGCGAGCGGTCGGGCTGGACGACCGACCGCTACGCACGATGGCTCGAGGCCACCCTCGCCTCGAGCTTGCTGGTTACCCCATAGGGGCCTTGCCGGCGGCAACCTCGTCGACGTAGCCGTCGTAGAACTTCTCGTAGCCACCGGACTTGCCGCGCAGCACGTGGAGTTCGCTGTCACCGTCTTCCTGGAACCCCAGCTTGCGTAGAGCGACCTTCTGGCTCTTGAACGTCGAGGTTTGCTCGAGGCTGTCGACGATGCGTACGAACAGCGGCACCGCGTAGGTCGGCAGCTTGCCGTAGAGGTGCTCGGCGAACGACTTACCGTCGAAGGACTCACCGTCGCGCAGTGTCACCGCAGCCATACCGGCCTTGCCGTCGGCACCCTCGATATCGACGCCGTAGACGACGGCCCCGTCCACTGCCGGGTGGCTACCGAGTGCACCCTCGACCTGGGTCGTGGCGACGTTCTCGCCCTTCCACCGGAACGTGTCTCCGAGCCGGTCGACGAAGGCGACGTGCATCCAGCCCTGCTTGCGAACGAGGTCGCCGGTGTCGAACCACGCGTCACCGTCCTTGAACCCGTCGCGCACCATCTTCTTCTCGGTGGCCTTGTCGTCGGAATACCCGTCGAACGGAGCCCGGTCGGTGATCTTGGACAGCAGCAGGCCCACTTCACCGTTGCCGACCTTGCGGAGCTTGCCGTCGTGGCCGCGCTTGGCCTTGCCCGACTCTTCGTCGTACTGCACCACGGCATACGGCAACGGGCAGATTCCGGCAGTCTTCTTCATGTTCAGTGCGTTGATGAAGGCGATGTTGCATTCGCTGGCACCGTAGAACTCCGCGACGCGGGAGATACCGAATCGCTCGGTGAACTCCTCCCAGATCTCCGGTCGCAGTCCGTTGCCGACGATCAGCTTGACCGAGTTGTCCCGGTCGGAATCCTTCTTCGGCTGCGTGAGCAGGTACCGGCAGAGCTCACCGATGTAGGTGAACGCCGTGGCCTTGTTGACGCGAATGTCTTCCCAGAAGTTGCTCACCGAGAACTGCTTACCGATGGCCATCGTCGCGCCGCCGGCGAGCACCGAGGACAGCGTCACCGTCAGCGCGTTGTTGTGATAAAGCGGAAGGCAGCAGTAGATGACGTCGTCGCCGCGCAGTCGCACGCCCATGTTGCCCAGGCCCGACATCGACTTGAGCCAACGGAAGTGGCTCATCAGGCTGGCCTTGGGCATGCCCGTCGTTCCCGAGGTGAAGATGTAGAACGCCTTCTCCTTGGCCTGGATCTCCGCGGTGACCGACGGGTTGGCCGTCGACGCCTTCGCGGCCAGCTCGCCGAGCTCCTTCAGCGGCAACACCGACCCGACCTTGGGCTCGCTGTCCAGAGAATCCAGCGCTTCCTGCGCGTTCTCGTCGAGGACCAGCACCTTCGCTTCGAGAATTCCGAGGCTGTGCTCGAGCACGTCGCCGCGCTGGTTGTAGTTGAGCATGCCTGCGGTGGCACCGAGCTTCACGGCAGCCAGCGCCGCGAACAGCGCCTCGGGGCGGTTCTTGCTCAGCACACCGACGACGTCGCCGCGTACGACACCCCGGTCGGTGAACACTGCGGCGTACTGATTGACCAGCGCGTTCGCGTCCTTGTAGGAGATCGACTCACCCTCGAAACGGACGAACGGTCGAGTGCTGTTCTTGGCTGCCGCGTCCTGGAAAATCAGTCCGATGGAGACCTTGTGGTCGGGCTTGCGGGTGAAGCCCGCCAGCCCCTTGAGCAGGCTCGGCACCTCCGTCACCATTTTCGGCAACGCGACCGCGAGGTCGGTCACTCCGATTTTCTGACGGGCATCGACAGCCATGAGCTCCCCTTTGAGACGATGTGAGATAACTAACCCTACTAGAGAGTAACAACTTCCAGCACTTCGTCAGGCGGGCTCGGTTGGTGAACTTTCACAACGCGCCGCACACGTCCAGGGCCTCGTCGACAGAAGTGGTGCGCACGAGCGCGTCGAGGGCTCGTTGCTGCACGAACCCGGTGGAGCTCAGACCGTCGATCCACTGCATCAGGCCGTCGAAGTGCCCGAACGGATCGAGCATCACCATCGGCTTGCTGTGCATGCCCAAATAGCCGGCCGTCCACGTCTCGAACAGTTCTTCGAGCGTTCCGATGCCGCCGGGCAACGTGATGAACGCGTCGGCTCGGTCCTCCATGATCTTCTTCCGCTCACGCATCGTGTCGGTGACGATCAACTCGTCGGCATCGACGTCGGCGACCTCGCGGTGCACGAGCGCTTTCGGGATGACACCGACGGTGTTGCCTCCGGCTGCGCGTGTCGCCGCGGCCACCGCGCCCATCATCGAGACGTTGCCGCCGCCCGATACCAGCTGCCAACCACGTCGACCGATCTCGGTACCGACCTCACGCGCCAGATCGATGAACGACGCGTCGACCGGTCCCGATGCGCAGTAGACACACACGCTGATCCCCGAAACGCCGACCGGCTGCACGCTCACTGCTGGGCCTCCCGGACGATGCGGACGGCCTCGTCGACGCTGTCGGTGCAATGGATGAGGTCGAGGTCCTTCTCGGACACCTTGCCTTCTTTCACGAGAGTGGTCTTGATCCAGTCGAGCAATCCCGACCAGAAGTCCTTGCCCAGCAACACGATCGGGAATCGTGTGACCTTCGCGGTCTGCACGAGTGTGAGCGCCTCGAAGAGTTCGTCGAGAGTACCGAAGCCTCCGGGCAGGCACACGAACGCTTGGGAGTACTTGACGAACATGGTCTTGCGTACGAAGAAGTATCGAAAATTGACACCGAGATCGACCCAGTCGTTGAGGCCCTGCTCGAACGGCAGCTCGATGCCCAGTCCGATGGAGTACCCGTCGGCCTCGCTCGCGCCGCGGTTCGCGCCCTCCATCACACCGGGACCGCCGCCGGTGATCACGGCGAAGCCTTCGCGTGCCAGAGCAGCTCCGAGTTCACGCGCCCGCTCGTATTCGGGATGGTCGACGGGTGTGCGCGCCGAACCGAACACCGTCACCGCTCGCGGCACCTCGGCCAGAGCACCGAAACCTTCGACGAATTCGCTCTGAATGCGCAGCACGCGCCAGGTGTCCGAGTGGATCCAATTGCCGGATCCGCGTTCGTCGAGCAATCGTTGGTCCGACGTGGACGTCTCGGTGTTTCGACCGCGGCGAAGTACGACGGATCCCTTGTGTTTGGCAGGCTTTTCGCTGCCGATCTGTTCGAAACCACTGGGACCCTCGACGCTGTTCATGGCGTTCAGGCTATCCGGCGGAGAGGTAGCTCCGTAGAACCTGTGTGACGTGGGTGATCTGTTCGACCGGGACGCGCTCGTCGCGCTTGTGGGCGAGGTTGGGATCGCCCGGTCCGTAGTTGACCGCGGGTATGCCGAGGGCGGAGAACCGGGAGACGTCGGTCCAGCCGTACTTGGCCCGGAACTGTCCTCCCGCTGCCTCGATGAGGGCAGCGGCAGCGGGCTGGTTCAGCCCGGGCAGCGCACCCGGTGACGAGTCGGTCACCTCGAACCCGAGATCGAGTCCGTCGACCACCTCACGAACATGCTCGACGGCCTCGTCGACGCTGCGGTCCGGCGCGAAGCGGAAATTGACGTCGAGCTCGGCGGCATCGGGGACGACGTTGCCCGCCACCCCGCCGGCGATCCGAACAGCTTGCAGCCCTTCGCGATACACACATCCATCGATATCGACACTGCGAGCGTGGTAGGCCGCCAGGCGATTGAGCACCGCGCCGAACTTGTGAATAGCGTTGTCGCCCAGCCAGGACCGGGCACTGTGCGCTCGGGTTCCCGACGCCGTCAGCCGAACACGCAGTGTCCCTTGGCAACCGGCTTCGATGAACCCTCCGGACGGTTCGCCCAGAATCGCGACATCGGCGTTCAGCCATTCGGGTAGCTCACGCTCGATGCGACCGAGACCGTTGCGTGAGGCAGCAATCTCCTCGCAGTCGTAGAACACCAGAGTCAGGTCGTGTGCCGGGTTGTCGATCGTTGCGGCGAGGTGAAGAAACACCGCATCGCCCGACTTCATGTCGACGGTCCCGCAGCCGTGCAGGATGTCTCCCTCGGCGCTCTCGTGCTCGCGCCTCGACGGGACGTTGTCGGCAATCGGCACGGTGTCGAGATGACCGGCGAGCATCACCCGTGAACCCAGCCCGCGGTTGGTTCTCGCCAGGACGGCGTTGCCGCTGCGAATGATCTCGAAGCCAGTGGTCTGCTCGCGGAGTGCTTGCTCCACCTCGTCGGCGATACGCGCCTCGTCCTCACTGACGCTGGGGATGTCCACCAGCGCTGCGGTGAGGTCTATCGGGTCGGCATGCAAATCGAGCGTCACGGCGACAACCCTAGGCTTTGGCCCCCGGAATCTCGCGGACCACGCCGTCGAAGCCTGCGCCGAACAATCTTCCGCTCGAAAAGCCCTGCTCGGAGCGACCGTAGGAGACGACACTGGTCAACCGAGTACCGGTACCGATCACGCAGGTGACCCCCGGTGCATCGATGCGGACGACGGAACCGCCTGCATTGAGCGGCACCACCGGACGGCCGGCGGCGTCGAGAGTGAGACCGTCCGGGGCAGCCAACGAATCGAGCCCCTTCAGATCGAGCAGGTCTTCCGGTGCCGACGGATTCGCAATCGGGATTCGACTGACGCCCGCGTTCACGAACGTCCGAGAGACGTAGAGATATTTCCCAGCGGCATCGAGCACCGCGCCGTTGGCGCTCGGCAAGCGCGCCCAGCTCGGGTCGACAGAACCGTCGGGGCTGATGCGGCCGATGAGCGCACCGAAGTCGTTGGTGGCGTAGACGGTTCCGTCCGCAGCAACGGCGAGTCCATTGGCAGCACTGAGTCCCTTCGCAAAGGGAGTGACGGCAAGTGTGTCGGTGTCGAGTCGAACGATGCCGGCGGCCTTGACGACGTCTCCGACGAATACACGGGGATCGGCACCGTAGCCGACCAGGAGCGTCCCGTCGGGCATCCACGCCAGAGCTCCGCCGCCGCCGCTGGGCACCTTCGCAATGGGATACGCGGGCTGTCCAGGTGCGTCGATGCGGTACACCCGGCCCGAGACAATATCGGTGACATACGCGCGGCCCGACCCATCGACGGCAAGGCCCTCCAGCGCAGCCCCCGGAATTTTCGCGACCTCTGCCGACTTCCCGCCGACTCCGGCGCAGTTGGGTGCGGCAGTGGCGGTGCCGGAACCGGCAACTACGCCGGTCACCGCCAGGAGTGAAGCAGCGACCACCGAAATTATCGAACGCATAGCTATTGACCTGCTCGAACTCATGGAATCCCCCGCCTACGGCGACCCCCTGTCAGCCGATGGGCATTTTTACCACGCCTCGGCGACAGCCAAGCCGAAAGCGACTCCAAGAATGATGGTCGAAGCGAAGGTTGCCACCAACCCGGTGAACGACATCCCGTCGGCCATCATCGACACTGCTCCTCTTCCGAGCGAAATCCTGCGGGTGGTCATTGTCGTCACTCTGTCAGCCCACCGGCCCCGGGCCGGTCTCCGCGAATCCCGATGTGGTCACGCTCGTCAGTCGAACGGATAACGAACCGCCGTCGTGACCGAACCGGCGACTACCGCCGGTCGGTATGCCCGGAAATCACCTGGGAACCTGCGGCGCCCAGTCACCGAACCACGCACGACGCACCACCGCGTATTCTTCGAGCCGTGAGTGCACAGGGAGCAACAGCAGTAGGTATTGCCAACATCACGACGTCGGGCGTAGTTCTCGACACCTGGTTTCCGAGCCCGGAGTTCGGGTCGGGACTCGAGGCCGGCACGACTCGACTCGAAGGATCGGACATCCCCGCGGAGCTGGCCGCGCTGGTCGGTGCGGACGAGGCGCGCGGCGTCGAGGTCGTCGCAGTGCGCACCAACATCGCATCTCTGGACGATGCTCCGATCGACGCCCACGACGCGTACCTACGACTGCATCTGTTGTCGCATCGCCTGGTCGAGCCGCACGGTCAGAATCTCGACGGACTGTTCGGACTGCTCGCCAACGTCGTCTGGACCAACTTCGGACCCGCAGCGGTCGAGGGCTTCGAGACTGTGCGTGCGAAGCTACGTGCCCGCGGCCAGGTGACGGTGTACGGCGTGGACAAGTTCCCACGTCTGGTCGATTACGTCGTTCCCACCGGCGTCCGCATCGCCGACGCCGACCGTGTGCGCCTCGGTGCTCATCTGGCCAGTGGAACGACGGTCATGCACGAGGGCTTCGTCAACTTCAATGCAGGCACGCTCGGTAACTCGATGGTCGAGGGACGCATCTCCGCGGGCGTCGTGGTGGGTGACGGTTCCGACGTGGGCGGCGGTGCGTCGATCATGGGCACGCTGTCCGGTGGCGGCAAGAACGTCATCTCCGTCGGCAAGAGCTGCCTGCTCGGTGCCAACTCCGGACTCGGCATTTCACTCGGTGACGACTGCGTCGTCGAGGCGGGGCTGTACATCACCGCCGGAACGAAGGTCAGTGGACCGGATGGAACTGTGGTGAAGGCGGCGACGCTGAGCGGCAAGTCCAACCTCCTGTTCCGTCGTAACTCGCTCTCGGGTGCGGTCGAGGTTGTGCCGTGGAAGGGCACCGGCGTCGAGCTGAACGCTGCGTTGCACGCCAACGACTGAGAGCCTGATCGACTCCAATCGATTAGTCGGACAATCTCTTCCAGCCCCGCACCGTGTTTTCGGTGCGGGGCTGGTGTATTTGTGTGGGGCTGGTGCGTGTTTGCGCGGACCTATGCGATGTGGGGGCCGGCTCGGGCGTGGGATGGCCTGGGTTGTCGGTAGGGGTCGACGGTGGCCGGGGGTACGAACCAGGGGTGTTGATCGCTGCCGATGAACACTTCCCAATCGGAGTGGTGGATGAGTCGGTGGTGGAATCCGCACAGGAGGACGAGGTTGTTCATGTCGGTGGGGCCGCCGTCGGTCCAGTGCCAGATGTGGTGGCCTTCGGTCCAGGCGGCGGGTTTGCCGCAGCCGGGGAACGCGCAACCGTGATCGCGTGCAGTCAAGGCGCGTTTTTGTTTCGCGGTGACGGTACGGGCGGTGCGGGCGAGGTTGAGTGGGTTGCCGTTCTCGTCCATG
>CAFBLX010000032.1_pt1 | contig 17407 bp, 19 predicted proteins | sample 7268311 | NCBI WGS metagenome assembly CAFBLX01 (sample SAMEA6814046, study PRJEB35770) | freshwater metagenome | biome: Freshwater; feature: Freshwater reservoir; material: water | place: Czech Republic | collected 2017-05-23 | depth 30m m | reverse complement strand
CCGAACACCTCGGCCAGCGGTGCCGCAGCCGCCGCTCCGAGGACATCGTCGAGCCGATCCACCAGCGTTGCCATAGTTCCGAGATTCCCTATTCCACTCCGAATTGCACGAGATCCCCGGGCTGCCCGCCCGGGTAGACCACCACGTCGACGCCGGGATGCGCACCCGCCACATAGTCGGCGAGCCGACCTCCGAGATCCGCGGGAGCCAGCGCCCCGAGCAACACCGTCACCATCTCACCGCCGGTGGCCAACAGCTGGTCCAGCAGTCTGCATCCGGCATCGAGCGGATGCTCGGCAACGATCACCACTTCCTGCCCGGCCAGACCGAGACAGTCACCCGGCTCGCACATGCCGACCCAGGTCAGCGAGCGTTGCTCGGCGATGCGCAACGAACCCCACCTCGTCCCCGCTGCAGCATCGGACATCGCGAACGCGTCGTCGACGGCTGCTCTGGCCGCGTCGTGCACTGCGAGCGCAGCCAACCCCTGCACCATCGCCGAGCACGGCAACATCGACACGTCCTTACCGTCGGCCCTGGCCGCAGCACCGACGGCAACGAGCTCCTGAGCGGACAGCGCCCCGTTCGGCAGCACCAGAACCTCGCGGTGCTTCATGCCCACGATGGCGCGATGCAACACCGACGAATCGATGGGCACGTCGCATCGCACCACCGTCGCACCTTCCTGTACGTAGAGAGCCGCGGCACCGTCACCGGCGACCAGGGCCAAAATATCGCGACCCACCGACACAGCCTCGGGCTCGTGCTCACCGACGTTCGCGTCGACGGAGTACTCGGCCAGTCCGAAACACGAGATGCGCACTCCTCGAATACTTCCCGCCGCGATCCCGCACTCGACGGCACCGCCCGGGTCGGTGGTGTGCACATGAGCGGAGTACGCCCCGGAGCCGTCTCCGGCAACCACGACCGAATCGCCGAGGTCCGACAGCGCTGCACGCAGCGCTGCCGCGCGGGTGTCGTCGATGCCGGGGACGACGTAGAGAACCTCGTAGCCGAGCGGCCGGGACTGCGAACGAGCCGCCGCCCCGTCGGAGGCTCCGGGTGCGTTCGAAACACCGACTTCGATCACCCGTTCGTGGTCCTGAGGACGGCGATAGCGTCGCCTCGGCGGGGTGCGGCCCGTCACGACCTCGACCAACGCGTCGAAGATCACCGACAACCCCAGCGCCCCCGCATCCACGACGCCCGCCTCTCGCAACGGTGCGAGTTGGTCCGTCGTGCGATCGAGAGCGCGAGCGGTGGCCTCCGCGATATCGACCACCAGCGTGGCCAGATCGACGTTCGCGTCGTGGGCAGCGGCCTCGTGGGCAGCGGCTTCGAGCACCGTGAGCATGGTGCCCTCGGCGGGGACACTGACCGCGCCCGCCACCAGAACTCGTGCACGCCGCAACATGGCCTGGATCGACACGGTGTCCAGCGGACCGTCGGCTGCGGCCTCACCCACGGCGCGCAGGAGTTGCGAGACGATGACCCCGGAATTTCCTCGCGCGCCCGATACGGCTCCCACCGCCAGAGCCCGTCCGATCGCACCCGCGCCCGCGGCCGGCCCGGCACTGCGCATGGACTCGACCGCAGCCCGGAACGTGAACATCAGGTTGGTGCCGGTATCGGAGTCCGGAATCGGGAAGACGTTCAGTGCGTCGATCTCGTCGCACCGAGCAGTGAGGGAATCCACACAGCGATAGGCCCACCGGCGCAGGTCCGAGGCATCGATGGATTCGAGTACGTCGACCACCTCGAGCGCCTCCCCTGCGTTCCGTCCGTACCTGCGCCCGGGCCCGACGATGTCGGCCGCGGACAGTGCCCGAAGCTTAGTCGGGCAGAATCGTCAGCGCGGCGCGCGTGAGCCGGTACACCTCGTCTGCGGTGGCGGTTTGGTGATTGGGTGGGACGCCGCTATTCTTGCAGGGTTGCCTCGAGGCGATCTTCACGCATTGCAATCCTTGCATCTGCTCGTAGTTCGTTTCGATGTCTTCGACCACATGTAACGCTCAACATCTAACAAGGAGTTCGCGACTATGGCTGCCGTCTGCGACGTATGCGCCAAGGGGCCCGGCTTCGGTAAGTCGGTCTCGCACTCGCACCGACGGACCAACCGTCGTTGGAACCCGAACATTCAGACCGTTCACGCTCAGGTTGCGCCTGGCAACTCCAAGCGCATGAACGTGTGCACCTCCTGCTTGAAGGCAGGCAAGGTGGTTCGGGGCTGATTTCGGCCCCGCTCTTCGATTTCCTCCACGGCCTCGACCGCGTGCGAGAACTGTGCCCCGCATCCACTCGGATGCGGGGCACAGTTGTCTGTCGATGTTCCTGCGCATTCGGGCAAACAGTTGGACGTCCGATAGAGTGCCGAACGTGACTCATTCGGACAGTGAAAGCTCGAGCAAGGTCAGCATCGAGGACGGGGTGCTGCACATCGTCGTCGCCACCGAGGCGGGCGGTTCCTCTCTCGACCTGGACGGCATCACCTCGGGAACGCAGGCACTGCACGAGGTGAACACCGGTGCCACATCTGTAGGAAGCGTCCTGCTCATCGGCCGCGGGCCGAACTTCTGCGCCGGCGGCAACGTACGGGACTTCGCCGGTGCCGACGATCGCGGTGCCTTCGTCGGCTCGGTTGCCGATGCGTTCCACGCCTTCGTTCGCGAACTGGCAGCAGTGACGGTTCCCATCGTCGCTGGTGTACACGGCTGGGCGGCCGGCGCCGGCATGAGCCTGGTGTGTCTCACCGATATCGCCATCGGCGGACCGTCGACCAAGCTTCGACCGGCCTACCCCGCCATCGGGTTCACGCCGGACGGTGGCATGTCCTGGACCCTGCCCCGCATCGTCGGATCCGGCCACGCAATGGACATCCTGCTGAACGATTCGATTCTCAACGGTGAGGATGCGGTGCGCCTCGGAATCCTCAGCCGCCTCGTGGGCGACGACTTCGTCGACAGCGAGGCCGAACGACTGGCCCGAACCCTCGCCGTCGGCCCCACCTCGGCGTATCAGGGAATCAAGAAGCTGCTCGCGGCGTCCGACACCGCTACTCTGGCAGAGCAATTGGATGCCGAGGCCGCCTCGATCTCGGCGGCCGCAGTCTCACCTGCAGGAGTGGAAGGCGTCGACGCATTCGTCGAGAAGCGTCGCCCCGATTTTTCCTGAGCCGGTCACGGCAACGTCCAGTCGATCGGTTCGTCCCCGCCCTCGACCAACAATTCGTTGGCGCGACTGAAGGGCTTGGATCCGAAGAATCCCCGTGATGCGGACAGCGGTGACGGATGGGCCGACTCGATGCACGGCACCGATCCCAGCATGGGTTTGAGCGTCGCCGCGTCACGTCCCCAGAGAATCGCCACCAGGCCGGGGGCCCGGGGATCTTCGGCTCTGGCGACAAGAGCACGAATTGCCTGCTCCGTCACCGCTTCCCAGCCCTTCTTGCGGTGCGACGCCGCCGCGGACGGTTCGACCGTGAGCACTCGGTTGAGCAGCATCACACCCTGCTCCGCCCACGGCGTGAGATCACCGTTGCTGGGTGTCGGCAGACCGAGATCGTCCGAATATTCCTTGAAGATGTTGGCCAGACTGCGTGGAACGGGACGCACGTCGGGGGCGACCGAAAAGCTCAGCCCCACTGCATGACCCGGGGTCGGGTACGGGTCCTGGCCCACGATCAGCACCCGAACCCGGTCGAACGGGTACCGAAAAGCACGCAGAACGTTCTCACCGGCGGGGAGGTAGTGCTTTCCGGCGGCGAGCTCGGCTCGCAGAAAGTCGCCCATCGCAGCAACATTCGTCTCGACCGGTGCCAAGGCACGGGCCCAACCCGGATCCACGCTCTCGGCGAGCGGGCGGGCCGTCATCGGTCGATCCGGCGCAGCGCGTCGCGGTAGTACGCGGCGTTCGCGGAGTACATCTGCACGTTGATGTCCACGTGCCCCTCCGGAACCTCGAAGCCTTCACGGATTTTCGCGGGAACACCGAGCGCCATGCTGCGTTCGGGAACGACGAACTTGAACGGCACCACCGCACCCGCACCCACGATGGAACCGGCCCCGATCCTCGAGCCGTTGAGCACCACGGAACCCGATGCAATGAGGCAGTTGTCGCCGATGGTCGCACCCTCGACATGCGCATTGTGACCGAGAACGCATCCGGCACCGATCACGGTCGCGTCGATGGGGGTGCAGTGGATGACGGTCCCGTCCTGAATGTTGGTGCCCGCACCGACGGAGATCGTGCCGTAATCGGCTCGGAGCACGGCCGTCGGCCACACCGACGATCCCGCCGCCAAGGTCACCGCTCCGATGACGACTGCATCGGGATGGACATAGGCGTCCGGGTGAATATCGGGTTCGCGGTCGCCGAGCGCGTAGATAGCCATCCTTGCAACTTAGCCGACTCCATCGACCCGGTCGGAGCTCACTCTCCGTCGAAGCTCGACCAACCGGATCTGCCCACGCGGTGGTGCCCGGCGACAGTGACGCCACCGTCGGTTGCATTCGACGCCGGCTCGACGCGGCCGATCACGATCCACCCCGTCGGAACGGTAGCGAGGCCGGGGAACGTGCCGACGAGAGCATGATCCTCGCCGCCGGTGAGTACCCACTCGAGGGGATCTGCCCCCAACAGCTCTGCAGCCGAACGGACTTCGTCGGCGATCGGAAGACGCTCCGGTTCCAGAACCATCGATACGCCGGATGCGTCGGCGATATGCCCCAGGTCGGCCGACAACCCGTCGGACACATCGGTGAGTGATGTCGCGCCTGCCTCGGCGGCCTCGATTCCGGCACGGTACGGCGGGGCGGGCACGCGGTGTGCATCGAGAACCGCGTCGTGCCCGGAGCGATCGCCGCCCGCGAGCAACAGAGCGAGTCCGGCCGCGGACCACCCGAGCCGCCCCGCGAACGCGATCACATCACCGACCTGCGCACCCGATCGCAGTACGGGAGCCCTGCCCTGTAGGTCACCGAGCGCAGTGATCGAGATCACCAGCTGATCCGATTGCACCACATCACCGCCGACGATCGCCGAACCCGCAGCCGACGCCTCGCGCCACATGCCCTCGTTCAGACCGTCCGTCACGCTCACCGGTGTGTCCGCCGGGCAGCCGAGAGCAACCAGGAATGCCGAGCACTGCCCACCCATCGCGGCGATGTCTGCCCCGTTCTGCGCGATCGCCTTCCGGCCGATCTCCACCGGAGTCGACCAATCGAGCCGAAAGTGCCTGCCGTGCACCAACATATCTGTCGTGGCGGCCACCCTGCCGTCGGATGCACTGACGACGGCAGCGTCGTCGCCGGGGCCGACGATGGTCGACGTCGGTTGCACTCGATCGGCGACGGCCCGGGCGATGACGTCGAACTCGCCGATCTGGGCCACCGTCGGTTCGGCGGCGGTGGTCCCCGAAGGGCCGGTGTCGTCGATGATGTTCCTCCCTCAGAGCGCAATTCGGACGTCGGTCTCCCGCGAAACCGGCACCGCGCCTGCGGTACCTTTAGCGGTGCCCGGGCCCGGTCCGGCGCAGCCGGTTTCGTGCTGTGAGTACGCAACCGACTCAACGTACAGTCGACTCAACTTACAGTCGATCGTCCCAGCAAGGAAAGGGACCACCGATGGTGCAAGCCTTCGTTCTCGTTCAGACCGAAGTCGGCCGTGCCACGACCGTTGCGCGGCAGATCGAGTCGGTCGACGGCGTCGTATCCGCAGAAGCTGTGGTCGGACCCTACGACGTCATCGTCAGGGCCGACGGCGCATCCGACACCGAGATCGCGGACATCGTCTCCCGAATTCAGAAGGTCGACGCCATCACGCGCACCCTCACCTGTCCCGTCGCCCCGCAGTCGACCTCGGCGGTTCGGTAGCGCATGAACTCTGCCGACCACGACCACGACAAAGACAACGGCGACGACGCCGGCACCCGGTCCGAGAATGCAGCAGCGGCCGACGAGACCCGCGAGCAGCGCCACCCTGCGGTCATAGCCACCGCGATCGCCCTGCCGGTCGCGTTGGTGGTGGGAGTTCTCGTGGCCGCGATAGCGGTGAACAGCTCCCCCGCCCACGATCCGGTAGCGCTGGGGCCGGTCGACGCACCCGACGCCGCGAGCGCACAGTGCTCGACCCTCCTCGATGCGCTGCCCGACGAGCTGGGCGACTACAGCCGCGCCGACCTGGCCGACCCGGCACCTGTCGGAGTCCGAGCCTGGGTATCGGCCGAGGAGAACGCCGAGCCGGTCGTGCTTCGCTGCGGGCTGCCTCGCCCTGTCGGATTCGATGTGGCTGCACCACTTCAGGTGATCGACGGCGTCCAGTGGTTCGAGGTGTCCGGCGAGAACGACGGCATCGACGCCAGCACGTGGTTCGTCGTCGATCGGGGCACGTACATCGCTCTCACCATTCCCGGCGACTCCGGCCCGACACCTCTGCAGGATGCCTCGTCAGCAGTGTCGGCAGCACTACCCCAGCAGCCCCTCGACCCGGCACCGTTGCAGTAGCGCCGGGTCAGCGCAGGCCGGTACCGCGTGCGAGAGCGGTGTCGATCAGGGTGCTGATCAGGGTCGAGTAGTCGATTCCGCTCTCGGCCCACATCTTGGGGTACATCGAGATCGACGTGAATCCGGGCATCGTGTTGATCTCGTTGATCACCGGGCCTTCCTCGGTGACGAAGAAGTCGACCCGCGCTAATCCTTGGCAGTCCAATGCGCGGAAGGCCGAGACTGCGAGTTCGCGAATACGATCGCTGATGTCGTCGTCGAGTGTGGCAGGAATGTCGAATTCGCTGACATCGTCGAGGTACTTGGTGTCGAAGTCGTAGAAGGCGTGATCGTCGCTGTCCGCGTCGGGGAGCCGGATCTCGGCGATCGCGCTGGCGCGCACGCTGCCGTCGGGGAATTCGAGTACGCCGCATTCGACCTCGCGGCCGTGGATCATTCCTTCGACGATCACCTTGGGGTCGTGCTCTCGGGCAACGCCGATCGCCGACTGCAGGTGATCCCACGAGGTGATGCGCGAGATTCCGATCGACGATCCGCCTCGCGCGGGCTTGACGAAGGCAGGGAGACCGATGTGGTCGCGTTCGGCTTCGGTCAGGTCATCGGTGCCGCGTCGCAGCACGACCTGCCTGCCGATCGGTAGTCCGTCGGCTCCCAGAAGCTTCTTGGTGAACTCCTTGTCCATGCCTGCGGCACTGGCCAACACTCCGGGACCCACGTACGGGACACCGGCGAGTTCGAGCATTCCCTGCAGGGTGCCGTCCTCGCCGTACGGCCCGTGCAGCACCGGAAACACGACGTCGACCGCAGCCAGGACCTGTCCGGCGTCGCCCTCACCGAGAGCGATCAGCGCGCCTGCGCGTCCCGGATCGGTGCTCAGCGCGAGTGCGGCACCGGACTTGTCCACCGTCGGCAGTACTCGATCACGAATCGTCAGCGCATCCGGATCACTGGAGCCGAGCACCCAGGCACCGTCGGGGGTGATCCCCACCGGGACCACCTCGTAGGTATCGGGGTCCAGATTCGCGAGCACGCTACCCGCCGAGACACAGGACACCGCGTGCTCACTGCTGCGGCCACCGAAGACGACGGCAACTTTGATTCGGGGAGTACTCACGGTGACAAACCGTACCGCCGTCTCCCCGCGAACGCGGATTCGCCCTGTTCGTGCACACGTCGAGAACGTGACCTCACTCGGGCTTGATTCGACGCCCCAGCAGGTGGCCCACCGCGTCCGGAACCGACATTCCCCCGTGGCACACACGGTGCACGGCATCGGTCAACGGCATCTCGACGTCGTAGCTCTCGGCGAGCGCGCGCACCGACGTACAGGACTTCACGCCCTCGGCCACCTGCCCGTGCGCTGCTTCCTGCGCGCTCTCGAGGGAGCCTCCCGAACCGAGCCGCTCACCGAACGTACGGTTGCGCGAGAGCGGCGACGAGCAGGTGGCGACCAGATCTCCCACGCCGGCGAGCCCGGACAGCGTCGACGGTGTGGCCCCGAGCGCGACACCGAGCCGGATGATCTCGGCCAGGCCTCGGGTCATGATCGACGCGAGGGTGTTCTCGCCGTAGCCGACTCCGCTGGCCATTCCACAGGCGAGGGCGATGACGTTCTTGCACGCGCCACCGATCTCGGCACCGATGACGTCGGAGTTGGTGTACGGCCTGAAATATCCTGTGGCGCAAGCTTTTTGAATCTCAAGCGCTCGTTGCGAGTCGGAACACGCAATGACGGTCGCGGCCGGCTGCCCCTCGGCGATCGGGCGCGCCAGATTCGGCCCGGACAGGCAGGCCACCCGGCTGGGATCGGCGCCGGTCACCTGTGAAATCACCTGACTCATGCGCATGAGCGTTCCGGTCTCTATGCCCTTGGCCAGAGACAGCAGTGTCGCGTGCGGTGCGATCGCATCCGTCCACTCCCCCAGGTTCGCGCGCAGACTCTGCGACGGCACCGCGAGCACCACGATGTCCGCGCCGTCGAGGGCGGTCGCCGGATCGCTCGTGGCGCGGATCGACGACGGCAGTTCGATTCCGGGGAGGTAGTCCGCGTTCTCGTGCCGTTCGCTGATCGAGGCAGCGAGTTCCTCTCGGCGCGCCCACATGGTGACATCGGTTCCGGCATCGGCCAACACTTTGGCGAATGCGGTACCCCACGACCCGGACCCCAGTACCGCTGCTCTGCTCATGCCGCCAACCTCTCACCTGCTCGCCGATGCCCTGCCTACGCGCGCATCACCCTAACGCGCAGACCTGCCCGGGCGGTCGGAGTCGGCAGACATCGGTGACGCTGGCAGGATCGAACACCATGGGCGCAATTCGAAGCAGCGAAGACGACCGCGAGGGTCGGCCGTCCGATGCGCTGCGCCGCGCGGTCGGAGTCGTCATCGCGGTCAAGGACCTGACAGCGGCGAAGTCCCGTCTGGCGTCCGAGTTCTCCGGGGCCGACCGGACCCGATTGGTGCTCGCCATGTTCGTCGACACGGTCACCGCGGCCGGTTCGGTGTCGGTGGTCGATTCGGTCACCGTCGTCACACCCGATCCGGTCGTCGCCGACACCGCGCGACAAATCGGTGCCCGGGTGCTGGACGAACCGTCGACTTCCGGCGCTCGAGATCCCGAAGCCCGTCTCAATGCCGCATTCTCCGCTGCTGCGGCCGCACTGCGAGTCGATCACGCACCACGCGATCGCCACGGGAACCCCGGCGCGGCCCCGGCCGATCGGGTCGACATCGTTGCGCTGCAAGCGGATCTGCCTGCGCTTCGTCCCGCCGAACTCGCGCAGGCGTATGCGACGGCAGTCTCCGGCGGCAGGTCGGTCGTGGTCGACCATCACGGCACCGGAACCGCAGCGCTGATCCTGAAGAATTCTGCCGACGAGCTCGCGCCGCTGTTCGGATCGGATTCCGCACGCCGCCACACCTTGTCGGGAGCGCGACCACTGGACGGCACGTGGCCGGGACTTCGACTCGACGTCGACACCGTCGACGACGTACGTCGGGCTCATCGACTCGGGGTCGGACCGGAGACGACAGCCGTACTCCGCTCACTCGGTTGGAGCGACGAGGAATCCGCAACCACCGCGTGATTCGGTGAACGTGCGAACAAGTTCGGTCATCGGAGTTTCACCGACGGCGGGTATGGGGGATGATCGTGCTGTGAGCACAGACGACGCGCAGCCAGCGACCGAAGATCCGGCGATCGAGACCGCGGAGAGCAACGGTGCGGACAGCAACGGTGCGGAGCCGGTGTGGAGTGCCCCGGTGACCGCAACGATGCCGAGCATTCCCTCCGCCCTTCCTGCCGCCACTCCGGAATCGGTGGATGCTGCCATGGTGCTTCCCGAAAATCGGTACCTGAACCGGGAATTGAGCTGGCTGGATTTCAACTCCCGCGTTCTCGCGCTCGCAGAGGACTCGTCCCTGCCGCTACTCGAGCGTGCCAAGTTCCTGGCCATCTACGCGTCCAATCTGGACGAGTTCTACATGGTTCGCGTCGCAGGGCTCAAACGCCGCGACGAGACCGGACTGTCGGTTCGATCGGCCGATGGCATGACCCCGCGCGAGCAGCTCGCGGTCATCGGGCAGCGCACTCAGGAGCTCGCTCTCAAACACGCCCGAGTACTGCTCGATTCGATCCTGCCCGAGCTCACGGCAGAGGGCATCGCAATCATCCGGTGGTCCGATCTCGACAGCGACGAGCGTGCGCGTCTGTCCGACTATTTCACCGAACAGGTCTTCCCGGTTCTCACCCCGCTGGCAGTGGACCCGGCGCACCCCTTCCCGTACATCAGCGGCCTGAGCCTGAATCTCGCTGTGACGGTAAAGGATTACTCCACGACCGGCGAGCACTTCGCCCGCGTGAAGGTACCTGACAACGTCGACCGATTCGTGCGCGTCAAGCGCGGTGAGGGGAGCCATCGCATCGACGCCTTCCTGTCGATGGAGGAATTGATCTCGGCGCACCTCGACGTGTTGTTCCCCGGCATGGAGGTGGTCGAGAGCCACGCGTTCCGCATTACTCGCAACGCCGATTTCGAGGTCGAAGAGGACCGCGACGAGGATCTCCTGCAGGCACTCGAACGAGAGCTGGCGCGTAGGCGTTTCGGTTCTCCCGTCCGCCTCGAGATCGCCGACGACATGACCGAGCACATGCTCGAACTGTTGCTACGCGAACTCGACGTCGATCCGGGCGACGTCATTCAGGTTCCCGGTCTGCTCGATCTGTCGTGCCTGTGGCAGGTCTACAGCGTCGACCGCCCCAATCTCAAGGACGCTCCCTTCGTCCCGGCAACACATCCGGCGTTCGGTGAGCGCGAAACCCCGAAGAGCGTGTTCTCGACGCTGCGCGACGGCGACGTTCTGGTGCATCACCCGTACGACTCGTTCTCCACCAGCGTGCAGCGCTTCATCGAACAGGCTGCGGCCGATCCGCAGGTCCTCGCGATCAAGCAAACTCTGTACCGCACCTCGGGTGACTCGCCGATCGTCAACGCACTCGTCGACGCGGCCGGGGCCGGCAAGCAGGTGGTAGCCCTCGTCGAGATCAAGGCACGATTCGACGAGCAGGCGAACATCGAGTGGGCACGCAAGCTCGAAAAGGCCGGGGTACACGTGGTCTACGGCCTCGTCGGGTTGAAGACTCACTGCAAGACCTGCCTCGTCGTCCGCCGAGAAGGATCGGTCATCCGCCGGTACTGCCATATCGGCACGGGCAACTACAACCCGAAGACGGCGCGTATCTACGAGGACGTCGGGTTGCTCACGTCGTCGCCCGAAATCGGTGCGGACCTCACCGACCTGTTCAACTCGCTCACCGGATACTCGCGAAAGTCCAAGTACCGCAATCTCCTCGTGGCCCCTTACGGCGTGCGACGCGGCATCGTCGAGCGCATCGAAGCGGAAGTCGAGCACCTCAAGGCGGGCCGCGCAGCCGGAATTCGCCTCAAGGCCAACGCTCTTGTCGACGAGCAGGTGATCGACGCTCTCTACCGCGCATCGGTCGCCGGGGTCCCCGTCAAGGTGGTCGTACGCGGGATCTGCGCGCTCAAGCCGGGCGTACCGGGCCTGTCGGAGAACATCGAAGTTCGGTCCATTCTCGGTAGGTTCCTCGAACACTCACGGGTTCTGCATTTCCAGGGTGCCGACGAATTCTGGATCGGCAGCGCCGACATGATGCACCGAAACCTCGACCGGCGAGTGGAAGTGATGGCCCAGGTCAAGGATCCGAAGCTGACCAAGCAACTCGGTGACATCTTCGACTCGGCCCTCGACCCCACCACCCGCTGCTGGGAACTGGGGCCGGACGGTGGCTGGGTCGCGTCGCCTGCGCAAGGCGAAAGTGTCCGAGAACACCAGGTGGAATTGATGCGCAGCCGGAGGAATCAGGCGTCCTGATGGGCACTTCCGATGGCTCCCCCCGCGCCAACATCTTCGCGGCCGGATCGATTCTGTGGCGACGATCGCCGGAGAATCACTCGGTGGTGGAAGTAGCTCTGGTACACAGGCCGAAGTACGACGACTGGTCTTTTCCCAAGGGAAAGCTCGATCCCGGGGAGACAGCGGTCGACGCGGCTGTCCGAGAAGTCAAGGAGGAGACGGGTTTCGACTCGACTCTCGGACGGTCGCTGTCGTACGTCACCTACCCGATTCCTGGCCACCGTCGCATGAAGAAGGTGCTCTACTGGGCTGCCGAGGCAACCGGCGGAGAATTCGTCCCGAACGACGAAGTGGACGAACTCCGTTGGATCGCACCCGACAAGATCGGCGGCGAACTCTCGTATCCCATGGACCACAAGATTCTTCGACGATTCGTCGCCAAGCCGGCCGCTACGTCCACCGTGCTGCTGGTCCGGCACGGCAGTGCCGGCTCGCGGTCGCGATACAAGGGCAACGACGCCGATCGCCCCCTCGACAAGACCGGTAGACGTCAGGCCGAGGCACTCGTCTCACTGCTGGGCGCGTTCGGCGGTGACTCGGTGTATGCGGCCGACCGCGTCCGGTGCGAACAGACGGTCGCGCCGTTTGCCGAATCACTGGGCGTGCAGGTCGAACCGGAGCATCTGCTGTCCGAGGAGGGGTACGCCGAGGACCCCCGAAAGGGCCGCCACCGGGCTCGCGACATCGCCGAGTCCATGAGCACACCGGTGATCTGCAGCCAAGGCAAGGTGATCCCCGATCTCATGCGATGGTGGGCCGACAAGGACGGCATCACGTTGCCTGCCAACAGAAATCGAAAAGGGAGCGTGTGGGTGCTCTCGCGCCACGACGGTCGGCTCGTTGCGGCCGACCACATCGCCAGCCCGCTACCGAACCTGGTCGCCGACGACTGAGTTGCATCCGCGGATCATGAACACGGCAGAAGGCCCCGACCGAAATTTCGGTCGGGGCCTTCTGTGGAGTGCGAGAACGACCCGGTCCTGGATGACCGGTGCCGGTCGAGCGTTACTTCTTTGCAGCGCGCTTCGCGGGTGCCTTCTTGGCCGGAGCCTTCTTGGCGGGGGCCTTCTTGGCGACGGTCTTCTTGGCCGCTGTCTTGGCCGGAGCCTTCTTGGCAGGGGCCGTAGTGGTTGCGGCCTTGCGTGCGGTCGTCTTGGCCGGAGCCTTCTTGGCAGCAGCCGTCGTGGTCTTGCGTGCGGTTGTCTTTGCGGGAGCTGCCTTCTTGGCGGCGGTCTTTGCGGGAGCTGCCTTCTTCGCGGCAGTCTTCGCCGGAGCCGCCTTCTTGGCTGCCGCGGTGGTGGCCTTGCGGGCGGTCGTCTTCACCGCTGCCTTCTTGGCGGCGGTCTTCTTCGCTGCCGCAGTCTTCTTGGCCGGAGCTGCTGCCGAACCGCGCTTGACGGCAGGTCCGGTTGCGGGCAGCTTCTGTCCACCGGCGATGACGGCCTTGAACTGCGCGCCCGGACGGAATGCCGGTACGTTGGTCGGCTTGACGCGAACGGTCTCACCGGTGCGGGGGTTACGGGCGACACGCGCCGCGCGACGACGCTGCTCGAACACGCCGAAGCCCGTGATCGTGACACTTTCGCCGCGGTGGACCGCGCGCACGATGGTGTCGACGATGTTCTCGACAGCCTCTGTGGCGCTCCGCCTGTCAGACCCCAACTTCTCGGTCAGGGCGTCAATCAGCTCTGCCTTGTTCATGGATTTCCTCCGCTATATTGTGGCCCATCGTCGGACCGACTACTACAACGGTAAACCCCAAGTCGTCAAGAGTCTATGCGCCACGCCAATTTTCATTTCGGTGTCGCGGAATGCTTCACGGCCGCAAAGCGTGTCGGACCCCCCGTCCGTCAGCTTTTCGAAGGCTCCTCGATCCTTGCCGGAAGGGTGAGGGGTTTGTATGAAGGCCTTGACTTTTCGTACTCCGTAATGGCCTCTACCTGGCGTAATGTCAGTCCGATGTCGTCCAGACCCTCCAGCAGACGCCACCGCGTGTAGTCGTCAATCGCGAAGCGCACCACCAAGGTTCCAGCCGTGACCGTCTTGTCGACGAGGTCCACGACGAGCTCCAGACCGGGCTGTTCTTCTAAGGCTTTCCACAGCAATTCGACGTCCGATTGCTCCACCTCGGCCGCCACCAACCCGGCCTTGCCCATGTTTCCGCGGAAGATATCGGCGAATCTGGATGCGATGACGACCCTGAAACCGAAGTCCGACAGCGCCCAGACAGCGTGCTCGCGTGACGATCCCGTGCCGAAGTCCGGCCCGGCCACGAGAACCGATCCGCGGTCGTAGGGCGCGAGGTTCAAGATGAAGTTCGGATCGGACCGCCAACCGGCGAACAATCCGTCCTCGAATCCGGTGCGAGTCACGCGCTTGAGATAGACCGCCGGAATGATCTGGTCGGTGTCGACATTGGACCGCCGGAGCGGAACGCCGATGCCTTTGTGTCGAGTGAAAGCTTCCATCGAAATTTCTCCTGTGAGTTCGATCGATCCGGTCGGAGGGCTCGCTGCTACGCGAGATCCGCCGGAGAGGACAGGGTTCCGCGAACTGCAGTGGCCGCCGCAACCAGAGGCGACACGAGGTGAGTGCGACCACCCTTGCCCTGACGCCCCTCGAAATTGCGGTTGGACGTGGATGCCGAACGCTCTCCCGAGGTGAGCTGATCGGGGTTCATTCCCAGACACATCGAGCAGCCGGCCTGCCGCCACTCGGCCCCTGCTGCGGTGAAGATCTCACCGAGTCCTTCCTCTTCGGCCTGCGCGCGCACCCGCATCGACCCGGGTACCACCAGCATTCGCACGCCGTCTGCGACGCGGCGGCCCTCGAGGACGGACGCCACCGCACGCAGATCCTCGATGCGGCCGTTGGTGCAGGAGCCGACGAACACGGTGTCGACGGAGATCTCGCGGATCGGTGTACCGGCTTCGAGACCCATGTACTGCAAGGCCTTCTGGGCCGATACGCGCTCGCCTTCGTCGAGCATTGCCTCGGGATCGGGCACGGCATCTCCCAACGGAGCACCTTGACCCGGGTTCGTTCCCCAGGTGACGAACGGCGTCAGAGTGCTCGCATCGATGTGTACCTCGTTGTCGAACACCGCATCCGGGTCGGTTGCCAGTTCGTTCCAGGCGGCCACCGCCGCATCCCACTCCGCCCCCTGGGGCGCATGCGGCCGTCCCTTCAGGTATTCGTACGTGATCTCGTCGGGTGCGATCATGCCCGCGCGCGCCCCGGCCTCGATCGACATGTTGCAGATGGTCATTCGGGCTTCCATCGACAACTTGCGGATGGCCTCACCGCGATATTCGAGCACGTATCCCTGACCGCCGCCGGTGCCGATCTTGGCGATCACCGCGAGAATCAGATCCTTGCTCGTCACACCGGGAGCCAGTTCTCCGTCGACGGTGATGGCCATGGTCTTGAACGGTCGCAGAGACAGAGTCTGGGTGGCCATCACATGCTCGACCTCGCTGGTGCCGATTCCCATTGCGATCGAACCGAATGCACCGTGCGTCGAGGTGTGGCTGTCTCCGCACACGATGGTCATACCCGGCTGGGTCAGACCGAGCTGCGGGCCGATGATGTGGACGATGCCCTGATCGAGATCTCCCATCGGGTACAACCGAACTCCGAATTCCTCGCAGTTGCGGCGCAGAGTATCGACCTGGGTGCGTGAGACGAGATCGGCGATCGGCGCGAAGATGTCGGCCGTCGGGACGTTGTGATCCTCCGTTGCGATCGTCAGGTCCGGGCGACGAAGCTCGCGGCCGGCCAAACGCAGACCGTCGAATGCCTGGGGGCTGGTGACCTCGTGTACGAGGTGCAGATCGATGTAGATCAGATCCGGCTCACGTGCACCGCCTTCTCCCCCACCGGGGACGACCACATGTTGGTCCCACACCTTCTCCGCCAGCGTCTTCGGCGCTTGTGCTACGGACGCATCGGATTTCGTCGTTTCGGACATCGCTGTCGCAGACCTCGTCTTCCCTGTCGTCGCGCCGGCGGACGGGCTGGTCCACCTCGCATGATCGTCTCGACATCGTCCCCCGCGGCACGCTGGACTTCTCACGGTTGTGCAATCTCAGCATTCGGGAGGCTAATATCGTTCTATGAGACAGCATAGCCTGAGCGGCGCCGTCGACAAATCGAGCGGTATCGGTGTCCTCGACAAGGCCATGGCCGTGTTGCATGCAGTGGCCGAGACACCCTGCACTCTCAACGACCTGTGTGCCCGCACAGCGCTCCCCCGCGCCACTGCGCATCGGCTCGCGGTCGGACTCGAAACCCACCGCCTCCTCGTGCGCGATTCCGACGGATTGTGGCGCACCGGTCCGGGGCTGGGGGAATTGGCGGCGAGCGCGTCGGATGCGCTGCTCGACGCCGCAGCATCGGTACTGCCTCGGCTTCGCGAAATCACCGGAGAGAGCGTGCAGATCTACCGCCGCGAGGGGACCGTTCGCGTCTGTGTCGCATCCATGGAGCCCCCGACCGGTCTCCGAGATACCGTGCTCGTCGGGGCCCGGCTACCCATGACAGCCGGCTCCGGTGCCAAAGTTCTTCTGGCATGGGCAGATTCGCAGACTCAACGCACAGTGCTGCCGGACGCCGAATTCGGCGAACGGGTGCTGCTGGAGATCCGCAGGCGAGGGTGGGCGCAGAGCGCAGGTGAACGTGAGCCGGGGGTCGCGAGCGTCTCGGCTCCCGTTCGCGACAGCAACGACACTGTCGTGGCGGCGATCTCGGTGTCCGGCCCGATCGACCGCATCGGACGCAAGCCGGGCGCACGCTGGGCGGCAGACCTGCTCGCCGCCGCCGACGCGCTGCACAAGCGCCTCTGAGCGCCGAACCGAGGCCGATCGAGCGGCACCCCACCAAAAACCGGCTGAAGAGGCCGCAGAAGTGGAGTACGTTCGTCTCGAACGGCCCACCCGGCCGGTCGCCGACTGCAAGGAGTGCCCCATGTCAGAATCCGGCAGCGAAGAGTTGAAGAAGAAGTTCCGCGAGGTTCTCGAACAGAAGAACAGCAAGTCGCACAATTCCGTCGACCACAAGGACGGTGGCCCCAAGGTGAACAATGTCCACGGTCCGGCCGATCACCAGAAGATGTTCCGCCGCAAGAGCGTCTGACGCGAAGCGACACCACCGCACGACAGCAACGACGGTCACACCGAAACGACAGAACCCCCTCGATCCGGAGATCGAGGGGGTTCTGTCTTCGTAGCCCCGACGGGATTCGAACCCGCGCTACCGCCTTGAGAGGGCGGCGTCCTAGGCCGCTAGACGACGGGGCCAGGAACTTCACCTGCATTGTTGACGCTGTATCGAACACGTGATGCTGAGGTAGCTTAACTGCCTCGGCATCGGCGGCAAAATCGCCACTCACCTGCTCGCTGGGGTACCAGGACTCGAACCTAGAATGGCGGTACCAGAAACCGCTGTGTTGCCAATTACACCATACCCCCATGG
>CAFBLX010000031.1_pt1 | contig 17467 bp, 14 predicted proteins | sample 7268311 | NCBI WGS metagenome assembly CAFBLX01 (sample SAMEA6814046, study PRJEB35770) | freshwater metagenome | biome: Freshwater; feature: Freshwater reservoir; material: water | place: Czech Republic | collected 2017-05-23 | depth 30m m | reverse complement strand
TTGGCCTGGGTGAGCTGGTATCCGGCCAGCGGCTTGTCGAACACCGCGCGGGTCTTGGAGTACTCGACGGCCGATTCGATGCAGTCCCGAGCCGCCCCCATCGCCCCGAACACGATGCCGAACCGGGCCTCGTTGAGGCAGCTCAACGGGCCGCTCAGGCCGCGGGCCTCGGGCAGCATCGCGTCGGCAGGGAGACGGACGTCGTCGAACACCAACTCGCCCGTGATCGACGCGCGCAGAGACAGCTTCTTCTTCACCGTGTTCGCGGTGAATCCGGGGGTGTCCGTGGGGACGACGAAACCCCTGACCTTGTCGTCGGTTTGAGCCCACACGACGGCGACGTCGGCGACCGGACCGTTGGTGATCCACATCTTGCTGCCGTTGAGAATCCAGTCGTCACCGTCGCGCTTGGCGCGGGTGAGCATGCCGCCGGGGTTGGACCCGAAGTCGGCCTCGGTGAGACCGAAGCAGCCGATGAGCGAACCCTCGGCCATCCCCGGAAGCCACTGCTGCTTCTGTTCCTCGGACCCGTACTTCCAGATCGCGAACATCGCCAGCGAGCCCTGCACCGAGACCAGTGAGCGGATGCCGGAATCGATGGCTTCGAGTTCGAGGCAGGCCAACCCGTACGCCGTCGCCGATGTTCCGGCGCAGCCGTAGCCCTCGAGGTGCATGCCGAGCAGGCCGAGCGAGCCCAGCTCCTTGGCGAGTTCACGCGCGGGAACGGTGCCCTCGTCGAACCAGTCGGCGATGTGTGGTCGGATGCGTTCGTTGCCGAACTTGCGGACGGTGTCCCGGATCTGACGTTCTTCGTCGTCGAGGAGGGAATCGATCGCGAACAGTTCGTCGACGCTCTGGGAGTTGGCCACGGTGCCTCTTTCCGCTGGGGGTTGTCTTCGCAGGTTACCCACGCCCCTGCCGGGCGACGCAGGCCGATTAGTGTGGAGGCCATGAGTGAGCAGCGCAGCAAGGCAGACAACACCTCCTGGCAGGGCTTTTCCACGAAGGCGGTCCACGCGGGTTACGAGCCCGATCCACTGACCGGCGCGGTCAACGTGCCGATCTACGCCAGCTCCACCTTCGCGCAAGACGGGGTCGGCGGAATGCGTAGCGGATTCGAGTACGCGCGCACCGGCAACCCGACGCGTCGGCCGCTCGAGGCCAACCTCGCAGCCATCGAATCCGGTACCTACGGTCGCGCTTTCTCGTCGGGCATGGCCGCTACCGACTGCATGCTGCGGTCGGCGCTGCGTCCCGGTGACCACCTCGTCATTCCCAACGACGCCTACGGCGGCACGTACCGATTGATCGACAAGGTCTTCACCCAGTGGGGCATCGAGTACTCCGTGGCCGCGGTCTCGAACGTCGACGAGGTCCGCGCCGCGATGCGTCCGAACACCAAGCTGGTGTGGGTCGAGACGCCCACCAACCCGTTGCTCAACGTCGGTGACATCGAGGCGCTCGCGGGCGTCGCGCACGAGGGCGGGGCCAAGCTGGTCGTCGACAACACGTTCGCGTCTCCCTACCTGCAGCAGCCGTTGTCCCTCGGTGCCGACGTGGTGCTGCACTCGACGACCAAGTACATCGGTGGTCACTCCGACGTCGTCGGCGGCGCTCTGGTGACCGACAGCGAAGAGCTCGATACCGCGTTCGCGTTCCTGCAGAACGGTGCCGGGGGCGTTCCCGGACCGTTCGACGCATTCCTGACCTTGCGCGGCATCAAGACCCTCGCGTTGCGGATGGAACGGCACAGCGACAACGCGGAGAAGATCGTCGAATTCCTCGACGGGCACCCGGCCATCTCGCAGGTCATCTACCCCGGCCTCGAGTCGCACCCGTCTCACGCGGTGGCCGCGAAGCAGATGCGACGGTTCGGCGGCATGGTCTCCGTGCGGCTGGCCGGCGGCAAGCAGGCCGCTCTCGATTTCTGCGCGAAGACCGAGATCTTCACTCTCGCAGAGTCTTTGGGCGGCGTCGAGTCGCTCATCGAGCACCCCGGCGCGATGACGCACGCGTCGACTGCCGGTTCGCTGCTCGAGGTCCCGGACGACCTGGTGCGTCTGTCCGTCGGTATCGAGGACGGTGCCGATCTGGTGGGCGACGTCGAGCAAGCACTGGCATGATCGTTGCACTGATCGACTCGGGGTTGGGAATGCTCCCGACGGCTGCTCGCCTGCGTGAGTCGCGTCCCGAGCTCGATCTGGTGCTGATGATGGATCCCGACAACGCGCCGTGGGGTCCGAAGCCGGATGCGTGGGTGGTCGAGCGGGTGGTCGGTACCGCTCGGCATGCCGTCGAACTCGGTGCCGAGGTCGTGGTGTTGCCGTGCAACACGGCCAGTGTGACGGCGTTGAGCCAGGTGCGGGCTGCGCTCGGTGATGCGATCCCCGTGGTGGGGACGGTCCCGGCGATCAAGCCCGCAGCGGCGGTCAGTGATCGGATCGCGATCTGGGCGACGGCGGCCACGACGGCAAGTGCGTACCAGGCCCGGTTGATCGACGAATTCGCCTCTCGTCGGACGGTGACCAGCGTGGCCTGCCACGGCCTGGCCGATTCGATCGATCGCGGAGACTCGACCGGAATACGTGCGGCCATCGACGCTGCGGTGGCCGCCACTCCCGACGACGTCGAGTCCATCGTGTTGGGGTGCACCCACTACCCGTTGGTGCTGAACGAGATCGTCGCGCGTCTGCCGAACGGCGTGACGATGTTCGACAGCGCGGCGGCCGTGGCCAATCAGACGGTGCGGCGCGCGGACGAGGTCGGTTCGGCGCGGGCCGGCACCGGATCGGTCTCGGTGTGGCTGAGCGGCATCGAAGGCGTACTGCCGGAGAGTGCACATCGTTACCGCGAGGCGACGGTGCTACTCGACGGTGCGCGGGCCCGGTAGTTCCGCGCCGCCGGGGAATGCCCGGTGGGTTCGTGCGTTGTCTTTCACTGAGGTAACGGTCGTTGCGGTGGAGGGAATGAGCACATGGTCGGTGTCGACACGCGGGACGTACAGGGCAGAGCAGCGGCGCGGATTCCGCATCGGTATGCCTTCTGGGTGGTCGGCGTCGCCTTCATCGTGCTCATGGCGTCCTCGGCTGCACCGTCGCCGCTGTACCCGGTGTACCAGCAGTCGTGGGGGTTCAGCGCGATCACCCTCACGGTCGTTTTCGCCGTCTATGCGCTGGCGCTGCTGCTGACTCTGCTCACGGTGGGAAGTCTGTCGGACCACATCGGACGCAAACCGATCCTGGTCGCGTCACTGCTGCTGCTGATCGTCAGTCTGGTGTTGTTCATCGTGGCCGACAGTGTTCCGGTATTGATCGCTGCTCGCGTCGTTCAGGGGATCGCCGCAGGCGCGGCGACGGGTGCCATGAGTGCGGCCATCATCGATCTGCAGCCCACCGTGTCGACCGGCCCGCTGCTCAACAGCGTCGCCCCCTCCTTCGGTCTGGCGGCAGGCGCAATCGGGGCCGGGTTGTTGGTGCAGTTGGCGCCGGCACCCGAAATTCTCGTGTTCGCCCTGTTGATCGCCGCCGCGGCAGTACTGGCCGTGGCCCTGCTGTTCGTGCCGGAGACGTCGGCGATGCGCGGCTTCGATTCCCGACGTCACCTGGCGTCGACCCTGCTGCCGCGAGCCTCGCTGCCGAAGTCGGTGCGGGCACCGTTCGTGGTCATTGCTCCTGCCCTGTTCGCGACCTGGTCGCTCGGCGGGTTCCACCTCTCGCTGGGCCCGTCGATCATCGGCACCGTCTTCGGTATCGACAACCACATCGTGGGCGGCCTGGAGATCTTCTCGCTGTTCGCCTCGGGCTCGGTAGCAGCTGTCGTCGTGCGCAACGGGCTTCCTCGCACGGTGATGATGATCGGCGCGTCGGTGCTCGCAAGCGGCGTCGCGCTGACCTTGGTGTCGGTCGAAATCGGCTCGGTCGCGCTGTATTTCGTCGGCGCTGTCGTCGCAGGATCGGGCTGGGGAGCAACGTTTCTCGGTGCGATGCGCACGCTCGGTTCGTTGGTCCCCGCTGCGGAGCGAGGTGGCGTGTTCGCCACGACATTCGTCATCAGCTACCTCGCCTTCAGCCTGCCTGCGGTGATCGCCGGTCTCGCCGTGCATCGGCTCGGATTGAGCACCACGGTCGAGGTGTACGGGGCGTTCGTCATAGCTCTTGCACTGATCTCGGTCGTCGGGTTCTCGGTTGTGCAGCGACGAAATCGATAGCGCAGCAATCACTCCTCGATCTCCCCTCCCGAGGACGGGCACCATGTACTGCCCAATCGGATAGTCCGGCAGCGGTGTTGGAACGGTTCTGCCCTGCAGGTGTTCCGATCTCCTCTCGGTGCGGCCATGGTGGTCATCAGTGAGACGCCGATCACACACCCCAGGCGTTTCCTGACCACACTCACCGAGGAGACACCGATGGCAATCGAGCTCAATCAGATCTGGGAATTCCCCATCAAGGAGTTTCACCCGCTGCCCCGCGCCAAGCTGGGGGTCGGCGCTCACGACATGATCGGCGTCGAGGCGAAGGAACTCGGATTCAAGCGTGCCCTGCTCGTCACCACCGGACTGCGCGGATCCGGGATCATCGAGGAACTGATCGGCAAGATCGAATACCAGGGCGTCGAGGTGGTTCTCTACGACAAGGTCGAGTCGAACCCCAAGGACTACAACGTCATGGACGGTGCCGCGCTCTACCAGAAGGAGAAGTGCGACAGCGTCATCTCCGTCGGTGGCGGCTCCAGCCACGACGCGGCCAAGGGCATCCGCGTCGTCGTTGCCCACGACGGCCGCAACATCAACGAGTTCGAGGGATTCTCCAAGTCCACGAACAAGCAGAACCCACCGCATATCGCCGTATCGACCACCGCCGGAACGGGTTCCGAGACGTCCTGGGCGTACGTCATCACCGACACCTCGGACATGGAGAAGCCGCACAAGTGGCTCGCCTTCGACGAGGCGTCGACACCGACTCTGGCACTGGACGATCCGCTGCTCTACTACACCTGCCCCCAGCAATGGACCGCGTTCTGTGGCTTCGACGTTCTGGCACACGGTGCCGAGCCGTACGTGTCGCGTCTCGATTTCGCGCCGTCGCTGGGCAACGCGATCTACTCGATCGGCCTGGTGTCCAAGCACCTTCGCGAGGCCGTCTACGACCCGGGCAACCTGAAGGCTCGCGAGGGCATGATGAACGCCCAGTACATTGCCACGCAGGCGTTCAACTCCGGCGGACTCGGTGTCATCCACTCGATTTCCCACGCGATCAGTGCGTTCTACGACAGTGCTCACGGCCTCAACAACGCCATCGCTCTGCCGCGCGTGTGGGAGTACAACCTGCCTTCGCGCTACGAGCGCTATGCGGAGATCGCCGTGGCCATGGGCGTCGACACGAAGAACATGACCACCGTCCAGGCGGCCGACGCGGCAGTCGAAGCCGCCATCCGGCTCGCGAAGGACGTCGGCATTCCCGACAACTTCGGGTCGATCCGTTCCGCGACGTACGACAAGAACCGGATGAACACCGGCAAGTACGCCGGTAAGGGCGACGTGATCAAGGGTGACGAGAAGTCGGTACTCAAGATCTCCGAGCACATCCAGGAAGACTGGTGCACCCCGGGTAACCCCCGCGAGGTCACCGTCGAGTCGATGATTCCGGTCGTCTCGCACGCGATCAACGAGTCGTACTAACCGCCACCCATGTGAGTGGAACTTCGTAGCAGGGTACGAAGTTCCGCTCACATGCGGCGCAGCCGCCGTCCGAAGGGAAACACATGACCACGCTGTCGACAGTGCGTAGCGACGACACCGACACCGTTCGATTCACCGACGCTGCCGATCTGCGGAGGGCGCTCGCCGAGCAGGACTACATCGCCGACGACGATCTCGCCACCGTGGTGCATCTCGCGACAGCGCTCGATCGCCCCCTTCTGCTCGAGGGACCCGCGGGTGTCGGAAAGACCGAGCTTGCCAAATCGCTTGCTGCGGCGAGCGGCCGCAAGCTGGTACGCCTGCAGTGCTACGAGGGGCTCGACGACAACCGAGCCCTGTACGAGTGGGATTACGCCAAACAACTTCTGCACGTGCAGATGCTGCGTGAACACATCGGTGCGCTGACCCAGCACGTCACCGACATCGACGACGCCTCGAAGCTGCTCGCCGCCAGGGACTTCGGCCTGTACTCCGAGCCGTTCCTTTCGGTGCGTCCGCTGCTGGAATCGATTCTGTCCGAGGAGCCGGTGGTTCTTCTCGTCGACGAGGTCGATCGCACCGAGGAATCCATGGAGGCGCTGCTGCTCGAGGTGCTTGCCGAGAAGCAAGTGACCATTCCCGAGGTGGGTACGTTCACCGCGCGAAGTGATCCCTGGGTCATTCTGACCTCCAACGACACTCGCGAGCTGTCCTCTGCCCTCAAACGCCGCTGCCTGCACTTTCATCTCGACTACCCCTCTGCCGAACGGGAACGGGAGATCGTCACCGCCCGCGCTCCGGAGGTACCCGATCGGGTCGCAGCCGACATCGTGGCGCTGGCAACCGAACTGCGGGCGCTGCCGCTGCGCAAGAGCCCATCGATCTCGGAGGTCATCGACGCGGCTCGTATCGCGTCGGTCCTCGGCCACACGGAGGACACCCGCAAGTATCTGCTCGCCGCGCTGGTCAAATACTCCTCGGACATGAAGATCGCGATGGCAGGCCCGGCGACGGAGACAGCCTCTGCAGCACCATCTCTCGGAGCCGTCGTCAACACGACCGCGACGGCGTTCCGGGGTCATGGTGGACGGGACAAGGGCGGCATCGGGATTCGACGATGACTGCGGTCGAGCCGTTCGCTCCGTCGGTGGTACTCGACGTGCTGTCGGCAGTGTTCGGCCGGACGCTGCGGCGGTTCGGAGTGGCGGCGTCGCCGGCCGAGGTCATCGAAGTCCGACGCGTGCTCGGGCTCCTGGGGGCACGTGACCTGACGGTTCTCCGCACGGCGTTACGCGCCACGTGCGCGAAGTACGATCACGAACAGCAGGGATTCGATCTCGCGTTCGACTCGCTGTTCGCAGTCGGCTCGAACACTGTTGTCCACGAACACACTTCGCCGGTAGGCGCGCAGGTGGCGGGTGGCCTCCCGACCGACCTCGACGTGGGAGCCGACCAGGAGGCGGCGAAGTACGCCGAATACAACGAGCGTGCCGTCGAGATCGGAGATCTGCTCGACGCCCCCGAGGCCGACAAGGGCTTCAACCCGCACAAGGACGACGACGACATCAGTCTGTCGTCGGAGGATCACGATCTGTCCATCGATACCGATGGCGACATGGGTCGACGGGGCGTGACCTACACCGTCGATCTGGAGCGTTCCGGTTCGACGGCGGCAGGGGAGTTGGCGTCGAGCACGAGCGGAGCGGTTGCAGGGCAACTGAACTGGGAGGATCCGGCCAGTATCCTGGCATGGTTCGATGCCTACGATCCCAGTAGCGTGTACGGCGATGGCGGAGATTCTGGGCCGCTGAGCGCGGCGATGTTGGACAGGATCACCGATGCCGTCGAAGCCTTCGTCGCAGCTCTGGGTGAGTTGACCGGGACGATGTCGTCACCGGTGCCGGTCGACGGCGCAGGGCGGGGGATCGACAGCCATGCCGAGATCGAGCGCGCAAGTCACGAAGTGTTGCGGCACATGCGCGGGACTCCTCGGCCGCGGCCTCGCGAACACTCTCGGGGCCCGCTGGACATGCGTCGCACGGTTCGGTCGAGCCTGCGCACGGACGGCATTCCGTTTCGGTTGGTCACCAGGACACCGGTTCCGGACAAGGTTCGATTGTTGGTGCTGGCGGACGTCTCGTTGTCCGTTCGCCCGATCACCGCATTCACGCTTAGACTTGCCCAGGCGATGCACTCGCGTGCGCACCGCTGCACTGTGATGGGCTTCGTCGATTCTCCGGTGGACGTGACGACCACCTTGCTCGGGAGCACGGGCGACGGAGCTCTGGCTGCCGTACTCGCGGATGCGCGACTGGACCTCGAAGCGAGCAGCGATTACGGCAAGACCTTCGCGGACCTGCTGGACTCGCACGGGGAGGTGTTGAACAAGCGCACCGCGGTGATCATCGTGGGGGACGGTCGGTGCAACGGACGGCCGCCCGGACTCGATGCGTTGGAGAAGATTCGCTCCAAGGTGCACCGCATCGCCTGGATCACTCCCGAAGCTCGTCGCTACTGGGCGCAGGCCGCGTGCTCGATGGAGGAGTACGAACAATTCTGCGACCAGGTGGTCGTGGCGCGAGACGGGGAACAGTTGACGGCGCACGCCGCCGATTTGGGGCATGCGCTGTCCTGACCCGACCCATCACACCACGTACCTGCCCGATCGGGTAGGTAGGAACCTGGCCCGGTGCTGGTGGGAACGGACCGACTGTGCTCGTAAGGTTGTAACCTGAATCACAGGTCCGGATCGTGTTCGGATCGAAGGACAGCGAGGGTGTGAACGGTGGACCAGGCAGCTACTGCGAACGTCGGCAAGGCGCTGCACGATCTCGATACTCGGCGCAGCCGAGCCGAGACGCCACGTGTCCTCAAGTTCCATGCGCCCGAGATCGTGTTCGGTCCGGATTCGCTCGGAGAGGTCGCGCATGCGACGCGTCGTCTCGGTGGGGTACGGCCGATGCTCGTCACGGACGCCGGCTTGATCGAGAGTGGCTGGGCCGGGCAGCTCGTCGACCTCCTTCTTGCGCAGGGGCTCGAGCCCCAGGTCTGGAGCGCACTGACGCCCAATCCCAAGGACGTCGAGATCGAGGCCGGCCACGGTTACTACGCGGACTTCGGCTGCGACGTGTTGGTGGCGATCGGGGGAGGGTCGGTGATGGATGCGGCGAAGGGGATTGCCGTCCTCGCCGGCAACGGCGGTCGAATCCTCGACTACGAGGGGGTGGATCGGGCCACCCGGCCGATCCCGCCTCTGGTGATGGTGCCCACGACATCCGGCACCGGAGCCGACGTCTCGCAGTTCTGCATCGTCACCGATACCGCGCGCTCGACGAAGATCACCATTCTCGGCCGAGCCCTGGTACCGGACATCACGGTGATCGATCCGATGTTGCTCACCACGATGCCCGAATGGCTCAACGCCGCAACCGGTTTGGATGCTCTGACGCACGGCATAGAGGCGTTCGTGTCGTTGGGCCACAACCAGCTCACCGACCATCATGCGCTCCGAGCCATCACCATGGTGATGTCACAGTTGGCTCGCACCATCGACGAGCCGACCGACATGGTTGCACGAGGGTCGATGGCGCAGGCGAGTCTGGAGGCCGGCCTGGCATTCACGAACGCGATACTCGGTGCGACGCACGCGATGAGCCACCAGGTGGGCGGGCTGCTCGATCTCCCGCACGGGGTGATCAACGGTGTGCTGCTGCCGCACGTCATTCGTTTCAACGCTGCCGAGGATCCGTTGCCGTACGTGGCCATCGCGACGAGTCTCGGGCTACCCGAGGGCAGGGCCAGGCCGGAGGAGGCCGCCATGGCCGTGGCCGATCGAGTGGACCGCCTCGCTCGTCAGGTCGGTGTTCCCGCCGGCCTGGCCGAGATCGGCGTCAGCGAGTCCGATCTCGATGTGTTGGCCACCAACGCATTACGCGATGCGTGCATGTCCACCAACCCGCGCTCGGCCACGCACCGCGAGATGGTCGATCTGTTCAGGACCGCACTGTGACAACCGGACCCGACCTCTCGTTGCTGACGGGACTGCGTTCGGGCAAGAACACGTTCTACCCCCAGTATCGCGGCGCGGCAGAACGTTTGGAACGCGTTGTCTATGCGCTGGAACTGATTTCGCGAGCACTGGTGCGCACGGTCGACGGTCCGGAAACGCTGGTGTGCGCTGTGGCCGAGGCCGCACGAGCCCATCTGAGTGCGCGCTGGGTCGTGTTCGCTCTCGCCGACGGGGCGTTCCCCGACGCCGGTCCTCGCAGATTGGTACTCGGACCCGACGCCACACCGTTTCTGGTCGACAACGTCGAAGGGCCACCGTTGCCGGACGACGTCGTCGACTGCCTCGAGTCGATCCGACAGTCGACGTGCGGCGACGGGCTGACCCCGGTGATCTCCGCCCATCACGCCTTCGTGCCGATCGCGTACGACGGGGGTGTCGTGGGCGCTTTTGCAGCGTGGACCGGTGAGCAACGTGTGCTGGACGCCACCGACGCCGCGGTGCTCAGCATCCTGGCCAGCCAAACCGCGGTGGCCCTGCAGAATTCGGCTCTGTTCCAGAGCCGAAGACAACTCCTCGAGCGCACCGAGAATGCCTACGCCGAGGCGAATCGAACAGCGGCCGACCTCGCCGCCCGCAATGCCGAACTCCTGCTGACACAAAGACAATTGGGTGCCGCACATCGGCATCAGGTGCTCGACGACGAACGGCATCGCATCGCACGCGAACTGCACGACAGCGTGACCCAGGCCGTGTTGTCGGCCGGTATGCAGATCGAGGTCTGTCGCAGTGACATCTCGGCGGAAGAGCGCAGTGACAGGCTGGATCTGGCCAAGGATCTGACGCGTCGGGCAGTGGATCAGCTGCGGTCGGCGATCTACGCGCTCAATCACCCTCAGGACGCCGACCGCACGTCGCTTCCCGAAATGCTCGAACAGCTTTCGGTGGTCCACATGCCCGACGAGTTGCAGGTCTCGCTGCGGGTGGAGGGAACTCCCGTCGAGTTGAGCAGCGAATGCGAGCATGCTTTGCTCCGCATCGCCGGAGAGGCGTTGTTCAACACTGCAGTGCACGGACATGCATCCCGGGCCATTCTTCGCTTGAGCTATTCGCTCGATCAGGTACAGCTGTCGATTGCCGATGACGGTGACGGCGATCCGGCGCACTTGCGCATGATGCTGCACATGGCCGAGTCCACCGACGTCGACGGCCGCCACCGCGGGTTGGCGAACATGGCGGCGCGCGCCCGCGAACACGGCGGGGTCTTCGAGATCCGCCGTGCCCGCACCGGGGGCGTGCGAGTGGCAGTGCGTATACCGCTCGACCCGAATTCCACGAAGGGCACAGCATGAGCGTCACAGCGGTACGAGACGGTTCGCCTCAGGCGGCGCCGCCCAGGGTTCGGATCGTCCTGGTCGACGACCACGCGATCCTGCGCGACGGGCTGCGTTCGGTACTCGAGCGTGAATCGGATCTGACGATCGTGGGGGAGGCGTCGACCCGAGAGGAGGGGTTGGCCGTCGTCGCTCGGGTCACACCCGACATCGTGCTGATGGACCTCAAGCTCTCTGCCAGCTCCGATTACGAGGGTCTCGCCCTGTGTGCGCAGTTGTCCAAGGCACACAACGGAATCGGTCTACTCGTCTTGACGACGTTCCTCGACGATCGTCTGGTGGTGGAGGCCGTGCATGCCGGTGCCCGGGGATATGTGGTCAAGGACGTCGACACCACCGAGTTGGTTCGCGCGATCCGCGCGGTGTCGCGCGGTGAGAGTGCGTTCGATTCCCGGAGCGCGTCGGCCGTCGTTCGTTCTCTCAACGGCACACCGAGCAGCATCGAGCGGCTGACCGAGCGGGAGCTCGAAGTGCTCCGGCTACTGGCAACGGGTCTGTCCAACAACATGATCGGAACGCGGTTGTTCATCTCGGCGACGACGGTGAAGTTTCACGTCAGCAACATCATGCGCAAACTTGCGGTGTCCCGCCGTGCCGAGGCCGTCTATGCCGCGAGCAAACAGGGATTGATCTGAGCGATGAGCCTTCGGGCGCAGAGTGCAAAGTAGACGGCGCTCGGCGTCCTGTCGGGAGCGTCCTCGCGGTGCAGGCTACGGATAACACATACCAGTGATATCCACGCCGAGGAGCACCCATGACGACTGTTCAGGAAGATACGCGCTCACACGACGCCCCGGCCGACCGCCCTACGGAACTCACCGTTCTCGGAGCGTGTGCGCAGGACTGTCCGGATTCGTGCTCGATGGTGGTGACCGTCGAGGACGGGGTGGCGACGAGCGTCAGCGGGAGCAAGACCAACCCGTACACCAACGGTGGCCTCTGCGTGAAGGTGGACAACTATCTCGACAAGGTCTACAGCCCGGACCGAGTGCTGTACCCGCTCAAGCGGTCCGGGCCCAAGGGCTCAGGAGAGTTCGAGCGGATCTCGTGGGACGAGGCCGTGGCCACCATTGCCGAGAAATTCACCTCCATCGCCGAGGAATTCGGCCCCGAGGCGATCATGCCGTGCAATTACCTCGGCACCCAGGGCATTACGCAGGGTCTCAATGTCGGGGATGCATTCTTCAACCGACTCGGGGCGACGGTTGCCGAGCGCACCTACTGCGATGCGGGCTCGTGCACGGCCTACGCGATGACGGTGGGCGACACGGCAGGCGTCGACCCCGAGAGTTTCGTCCACTCCAAGTTCATTCTGATCTGGGCGGCGAACACCATGAGCACCAACCTGCACCTGTGGCCGTACATAGCCGAGGCGAAGAAACGCGGGGCCAAGGTGGTGGTGATCGATCCGATCAAGACCAGAACCGCCAAGGCCGCGAGCTGGTACATCCCCATTCGTCCGGGCACCGACGGCGCTCTCGCCCTGGCGATGATGCATGTGATCATCGACGAGGGATTGACCGACGCGGACTACATCGAACGCTTCACCATCGGTTTCGACGAATTGGCCGAGCGGGTGCAGCAGTACACCCCGCAATGGGCGTCCGAGGAGACGGGCATTCCCGTCGAGGACATCTACACGCTCGCAAGGGAATACGCACAGAGTCAGCCCTCCGTCATTCGGATCGGCGTCGCCATCGAGCGCAGTGCCGGTGGCGGGCAGAGCGTCCGAGCCATCTCCTGTCTACCGTCGTTGGTGGGGGCCTGGCGTAAGCCCGGCGGCGGCATCCTGCAGCTGCCGCTGTGGGCGTTTCCGGTGAACTGGCCCGAGTTTCTGCAGACGGATCTGCAGACTCCGGGTACACGCGTGATCAATCTGTATCAGCTGGGTGAGGCGCTGACCGGCGGGTTGAATCTGGACACGCCCCTCAAAGGACTGATGGTGTACAACTCGAATCCGGTGGTGGTGTGTCCCGATCAGAAGCGCATGATCGACGGGCTCAGCCGGGAGGATCTGTTCACGGTCGTCAGCGACCATTTCATCACCGACACTGCCGATTACGCCGATATCATTCTGCCCGCCACGACACAGCTGGAACAGGACGACATCAACTTCTCCTGGGGACACCTGTTCGTCACGTACAACAACCGGTCGATCGAGCCCCTCGGGGAGGCCGTCCCCAATACCGAGCTGTTTCGCCGATTGGCCGCCGCGATGGGCTTCACCGAACCGGTGTTCTCACGAACCGATGAGGAGCTCCTCGCCCTCTCCTACGACTGGAATGCCCCGGCAATGGAGGGCATCACGATCGACTCGCTCAAGAAGCTCGGGTGGCAGCGACTCAACCTTCCCGGTCCCGACGAGTACGCACCGCACGCAGAGGGGAATTTCCGGACGCCGTCCGGCAAAACGGAGTTTCTGTCCTCGGCCGCGGCGGGCGGCAACTTCGTGCTGCCGCTCTTCCGGCAGGGATCGAACGATCACCAGCCGGGACAACCGGTGGATCCGCTCCCGCACTACATTGCGCCGCGCGAGTCGTCGAGGACCAATCCTGGACTGGCAGAAAAGTATCCACTCAATCTGCTCACGCCCAAGTCACACGCATACCTGAATTCGAGCTTCGGGAATCTCGACATGCACCGCAAAGTGCAGAAGGAGCCGACGTTGCTGATCAACCCTGTCGACGGCGAACGGCGGGGAATCGCTTCGGGTGACGTGGTGCGAGTCTTCAACGATCGCGGCGAATTCACCGTCGTTGCCAAACTCGACAAGTCGGTCATGCAGGGTGTCACCGTCTGTGCGATGGGCGCATGGCGCAAAAACATGCTGTCGCTGTCGACTCCGGCCTCGCTCAATCCGACGGTGTTCGCGGACCTCGGGAACGCTCCGACGTTCTCCGACACCCTCGTCGAGGTCGCGGCGCTCGACGCCTGACAACTCTTTCTCCTACTACGAACAAGAGGATTCCGATATGGCCTACGTCGTGACCGAAGCGTGCATCGACCTGCTCGACAAGGCATGCACCGAGGAGTGCCCCGTCGACTGCATCTACGAGGGCGCTCGGATGATGTACATCAATCCCGACGAGTGCGTCGACTGCGGCAAGTGCATGCCCGCCTGTCCCAACGACGCCATCTTCTGGGAGCACAAGATCCCGGAGGAACAGAAGCATTTCGTCGACATCGCCGTCGAATTCTGTGAGGACGCAGATGCTTCCGGTGGCGCGGAAGATCTCGGCCCGGTCGGGCACGACCATCCCTCGATCTACGAAGTGGCGAAGAAGTGAGTGCCGCAACGGTTTCCGAGAGTGATCTGATCATCGTCGGTGCCGGACCTGCCGGACTGTACGGTGCGTACTACGCGGGTTTCAGGGGCATGACGGTCACCGTGATCGACGCTCTGCCCCATCCGGGCGGGCAATTGGCGGCCCTGTACCCCGAGAAGAAGATATTCGACGTCGCCGGGTTTCCGGCGATCAAGGCGCAACATCTGGTCGACGCATTGGTCGAACAGGCGGATCAGGCGAAGCCGACGTACCTGATGGGGCACGTGGCGACCGAACTCGAAGAATCCGAGAACTTCGTGCGGGTCACGACGGACAAGGGCGAGACCGTCGTCGGCAAGGCCGTTCTCGTGGCCGCAGGTATCGGTAAGTTCACGCCGAGGCCATTGCCGGCCGGAGCCGAGTTCCACGACCGAGGCCTACGGTATTTCGTGCCGAAACTCGATGATCTCGCCGGCGAACGGGTGATGATCGTCGGCGGCGGAGACTCGGCAGTCGACTGGGCGTTGAGCCTGGAGCCGATCGCGAAATCGGTGGTACTGGTGCACCGGCGCAACGACTTTCGGGCCCACGCTCACAGCCTCGGTTTGCTGGAGCGGTCCGGTGTCGATGTCCTCACGCCGTTCGAGGTGGAGGAAATCCTGGGCGTGGACTCCGTCGAATCGGTGACGATCGTCGACGGCACCGGAGTCGACCGCCGACAGCTGGAGGTATCGAGTGTTGTTGCCGCACTGGGGTTCAAGGCCGCACTCGGCCCCATCGCCACGTGGGGACTGGACAAGTACCAGCGCGATATCGCCGTCGGACGGACGATGCGCACCAGCCGAAGGCGAGTCTTCGCGGCGGGCGACGTCGCCGGACACGAAGACAAGGTCAAGTTGATCGCAGTCGGGTTCGCCGAGGCCGCGACAGCGGTCAACCACATCGCCCCGCTCGTCGACGGCTCGGCAGCGATCGTGCCCGGCCACTCGAGCGACTCGCTCCACTGAGGAGAAACCCGTAGGAGCTCAGTTCGACCGACGAGGACCGTGAGCAGTGCCGACCTCGGGCTGCTCACGGTCGGTCGGCCACATCGGGCGAGTGACCGCTCGTGGGTCGTCGGATTGCGCGCACGCGGCCGCGCGGTACTGACGCGGGCTCATCCCGTACTGCTCGCGAAAGGCGCGACTGAACACTGCGGAGTCCGCGAAACCCCATCGCCGACTGATCTGGCCGAGCGAGCGGTTCACCGCGACGCTAGCGATGATCTCGCGTCGGCAGCGCTCGAGCCGTTTGACCCGAATGCTGCGCGCCACCGTAGTGCCACTGGCCGCGAACAGACGGTGCAGTTGGCGGGTGGAGACGAGCATGGCCGACGCGACCGTGCTGGGCGACAGATCTGGGTCTGCGAGGTGTTCCTCGATATACCGTTGCGCCGTCCGAACGAGGGCGGTACCGGGGGAGTCCAGCGCCGGGCTGGTGGTGGTGTTCCTCGCGATGACGCTGACCAGATCTCCGACCTCGTCTGCGATGGCCTGTGCGCCCGCGGTACCCAGCGTCGACCGGGTCGACCCCAGGTCGTGCAGAAATCGGCTGAGGAGGCCGCTGAAACCGGCCGAGCCGTCGAATGCCATGGCCGTCAGGTCGCTGGATTCACGCTCGTCGAGTCGCAGCATGTGACGGGGCCAGGTGAATACTTCGAGCTCCCATTGATCATCGTCGGGGTGACCGTCGATGATCCAGTCGAAGGGACGAGACGTGTCGTAGATGGCGAAGTCGCCGCGGGAGAGCACGCATTCGCGTCCGTCCTGCACCACGATCGCGCGGCCTCGACGGATCATACCGATCTGAACGTATTCGATTCGGTCCTTCTCGATGAGCGAGTCGGTTCGCGCGATGCGTTGAGTCGTCGATCGGACAGTCGACACCTGCAGGTGCGCGAGAGACATCGATCGGACGGCTCCGGTGAATCGGCTGTCCGCCACGTCGGCTACGTCCAGGGCGACGAAGTGTTCGTTCAACATGTCGGACCAGTCGCCGCGGCTGGTCGTTCGAGTCGGAATGGAGAATCCGGATCGAGACAGCATGGGGACCCCTTGTCGTAGACGCTCACGGCGATGCAGGAGCTTTCTTCGAGATTAACCCGCAATGTTTCCGGTTGATTCACTGTTCGTAACTTTGCCGGAAAGTCGTGAGGCAGGGTCGTGCGCTGGTCGCTGCACGTCAACTACCGGGCGCGCGCGGTCAAGTGTGAGGCACTGCCGTCCGCGATTCTGGTGTTCGACCGAGTGAAAGGACTACTCCGTGGGTGATCCCGTTCGAGCAGTGCGCAGCCATCCGACCGACCTCGATTCGGGGACGGTGGACGCTCGGGGGCGGGCACTTCGGGATCTCCGTATCTCGGTCACCGACCGGTGCAACTTCCGCTGTGTCTACTGCATGCCTCGAGCCGAGTTCGGTCCCGATCACCGATTCCTCGACACCGGCAGGCTGCTGTCCTTCGACGAGATCGACAGAGTGGCGCGGGCCGCGGCGACGATCGGGATCCGAAAGATCCGTCTGACGGGTGGTGAACCGTTGCTGCGGGCCGGAATCGCCACGCTGATCGAACGATTGAGCGCCATCGACGGCGTCGATCTCGCGATGACCACGAACGGGTCGTTGCTCGCAGCCCAGGCCGCATCGTTGTACGCGGCCGGTCTGAAACGCGTTACCGTCAGCTTGGATTCGATCGACCCGACGACGTTCGCGCGGATGAGCGACACGCGCGTACCCGTCCGGACCGTGCTCGACGGTATCGACGCGGCAGTTCGCGCCGGGATGTCACCCGTCAAGGTGAATGTGGTGGTGCGACGGGGCGTGAACGGTGATTCGATTCTGGACCTGGCCGAACGGTTCCGAGGGACCGGCATCGTCGTGCGGTTCATCGAGTACATGGATGTCGGGGCGACGAACCGGTGGGAAATGGCGCAGGTGAGGACGTCGACTCCATTGTCGACATCATCGGGGCAGCCCATCCGCTCGAGCGGATCGAGTCGATGTACGAAGGCGAGGTCGCGACGCGCTATCGGTATCGCGACGGGAGCGGAGAAATCGGGGTGATCGGCTCGGTGTCGAAACCGTTCTG
>CAFBLX010000030.1_pt1 | contig 17537 bp, 15 predicted proteins | sample 7268311 | NCBI WGS metagenome assembly CAFBLX01 (sample SAMEA6814046, study PRJEB35770) | freshwater metagenome | biome: Freshwater; feature: Freshwater reservoir; material: water | place: Czech Republic | collected 2017-05-23 | depth 30m m | reverse complement strand
GTCTGCGTCGACCGGCTCGGCCCCACGTCGTCCGAAGAAGGCGCCGGGCGGAGTGAGCGTGACCATTCATGCCGGTGCCGACAACGATTGGTCGGTCACCGTCACGCAGGGCGCGAAGAGGCCGACCAAGGCGCAGCCGGTGAGTCCGGAAGCGGTCGGTCGGGCCGTTCGTGAACTGGGCGATGTCACTGCACGCGATGCCGTCGAGGCTGTGATCTCCCATGCACGTGAAGAGGCGGCACGCCGCGTGGCCGAACTGAGTCGTCAACTCGACGAAGCTCGGACGACTCTTGCGGCCCTCGAGCAGGACGTATGAGCGACTAGCTCGTGTTACGACACGTTCTGTTGCTAGGGTTCTGCCGACACCGCTGAGAGGGAGTACATGTTCAAGAAATTCATGCTCGTCGTCGTGGGGGCGGCTGCAATCGTAGCCAGCGTCGGCGTGGGGACCGCATCCGCGGCCGCTCCTGCAGCTCTCGGCGGTGGGTCCGGAATCATCGTCGGAGGCCAGGCGGAGTGCACGCTGACGACGATCGGCAACGACCGCAACGGAAATCTCGTGGGCTTCACCGCCGGTCACTGTGGCCAAGCGGGTGCCTCCATCGTCCCGGAGTACGACACCTCTCTCGGTGAGGTGGGCCGCATCGCATTCTCCAACCCGGAGTACGACTACGCCCTCATCGAATTTCAGCGTGACAAGGTTGCCCCGATCAGCCGCGTGGGCAACGTGACCATCTCTCAGGTCGGCCCGCCGACGGCGTTCCCGAACATCGTCTGCAAGGAAGGCCGCACGACCGGCAACACCTGCGGCCTCGCGTACGGAGACGTTCTGCAGTCGCAGGAGACCTGGGCGCAGCTGTGCGTCGTCGAAGGCGACTCGGGTAGCCCGGTCGTCGTCGGCAACACCCTCGTCGGCATGGTCAACGCCTACCTCGGCGTCGCGTGCTTCGGCCCCGAGGTCGGCACCAACTTCGACGCGATCCTTCGCAACGTCGATCAGGGCAACGGCCTCGGCGCAGGATTCGTCCCCGCTCCCTGACCCGCACTCGTAGACCGATGCCCCGTCGGCGCAATCACATTGCGCAGGCGGGGCATTCGTCGTTTCAGGGGTGGGCTCCGGCTGGCGCGTCCGCGGCACGGACACCGCTCACGATGCGTTCGGCTTCGTCCGGTGCGATTCCGAGCAGGACCAGACTCGACGTGGTGGCCGCACCTGTGGGGTCGGTGAGCAGCCCGGCATTGGTGGCCTCGAGGATCGACAGCGCGATGGCTTCGATGTTGAGGATCAGCACCTCGGCCGGCAGATAGGTGGAGAACACACCCTCGCGCTGTCCACGTCGAATGACAGCCGCAGCCGACTCCCGCATCGGTCCCAGCAGGTCGTGAAGACCGTTGTGTCCCAGGTCGGTACGCGCAACCGCCAGTAGGAGCCGGTACTGATCTCCGACGCGTGCCAGTGCCAGCGTCTGGCGCACGAACACGGTGACAGCAGATTCGTCGACGGCCGGATCACGTTCGAGCGCGGCGGAGATGCGTTCTGCGGCTTCGAGTGCGATGCCGTCGATCAGGGCTTCGCGAGAGGCGAAGTGCGAGTAGACCGTTCGTCGGACCACCCCGGCCGCGGACGCAACGTCGTTGATAGTCGCGTCCGGATTGTTCGCCAGTACCCCCTGCGCGACATCGAGAATTCGCGCTCTGTTCGAGCGGGCGTCACTCCGCTGCACGGGCGATCGGTCTGTCCGTGCGCTCGGTCTCGACTCCGTCGTCTTCGGCACACGTCCACTTCTAGCACGATCGCGTCGACGCAGTGTGGTTGCCGCCACAAAAGATTGCCGATCCTAGCGCGAATTTCTTAAGCTGCACAGCACTGTGCAAGGTGTGTCGCACTTTGCCAACGGGGGGAACACATGACACTGCTTGCGATGACACCTGTCCAAGAAATGCACAAACCCTATGCTCGACGCTGGTCGGCGTTGGTGGTGTTGTGCCTGAGCCTGCTGATCGTGGTCATGGCGAACACGTCATTGCTCGTCGCCGCGCCGTCGATGACGATGGATCTGGGCCTGACCAGCAGTGATCTTCAATGGGTGATAGACGGATACACCGTCCCGTACGCGTCGTTGATGCTGTTGTGCGGAGTGATCGGCGACCGGTACAGCCGACGCGGCGCGCTGATCATCGGACTGATCATCTTCGTGGCGGGGTCGGTGGCGGGGGCGCTGACCGATGCCACGCTCGGCGTGATCCTGGCCCGAATCGTCATGGGTGTCGCGGCTGCGATCGTCATGCCTGCGACGTTGTCTCTGCTGGTGGCCACGTTCCCCAAGCGTGAGCGGGCCACAGCCGTCACCGTGTGGGCGGCCACGTCCGGCCTCGCCATCGCCGCCGGGCCGTTGCTGGCCGGGTGGCTTCTCGAGAGCTTCACGTGGAGTTCGACATTTCTGATCAACGTCCCGATTGCGCTGGCCGCCATAGCCGGAGCCGTCGTACTCGTCCCGCCGTCGCGAGCCGTCGATGCCGGTGCGATCGATTGGATCGGCGGGTTGCTGTCGGTTCTGGCCGTCTCGACCATCGTCTACTCCATCATCGAGGGCATGCACTTCGGCTGGACCGTCGGGCCGCTGTACTTCGGCCTCGTCGGACTGCTGTCGGTGCTGGGTTTCGTGGGCTGGGAACTACGACACCCCAATCCATTGCTGGACGTGCGGATGTTCTCCTCGCGTGTTCTCGGGGGTGCCACCCTTGCGGTACTGGTGTTCTTCCTGGTGACGTTCGGGGCGATCTACCTCGTGGCGCAGTACCTCCAGTTCGCTCTCGGGTACGGCCCGGTCTCCACCGGAGTGCATCTGCTGCCGCTGGCCGGCGCAGTGTTCGTCGGGTCCGGAATCACGATGTGGCTGACCCCCAAGATGGGGCCGCGTGTCACCGTCACCGCAGGGATGATCGTGGGCACGCTGTCGGTCGTATCCCTCGTCGGAATCGATTCGACGGCAACGTATGTCGACTTCCTACCCGTACTGACGCTGCTCGGACTCGCCATCGGGCTGTCCGTCTCGCCCTGCACCGACGCCATCATGGGTGAGTTCCCGGACGACAAGCTCGGTGTCGGCGGCGGCCTGAACGACACTGCACTCGAACTGGGCGGGTCTCTCGGCATCGCTGTATTGGGTTCGGTTCTGGCGGCGTCGTATCGACAGGGAATCGAGGGGTTTCTGCAGACCTTCCCCGGTAAGCAACCCAATGGCCAGTACACCGGTCAGGCCGCAGAAGGGCTTGCGGCATCGCAAGATTCGCTGGCCGGTGCGGTGATCGTCTCGGACATCATTCGCGAGCAGAATGCATTTCTGAGCGGCTTCGCAGACAATCTCGAAGCGAATGCCATCTCTGCCTTCGGCAGCGCCGTCGTGCACACCAGTGTCGTTGCGGCCGTGGTGTTCGGAACCGGAACCGTGATCGTGGCGTTCCTCATCCCGGCCAAGAACAAGGCGCTCGCGTCGTCGTCGGACATGATCGCGTTCGAGCCGATCGTGCCCTTCGTTGCGCCGCCGGCCACTCGTGCAGCGGCTGTCCGTGAGGTCGCCGAGCTCGAGCAGCTACTCGAACGGCCATCGGCAGCCAAGCCTGAACCGAGTACGCTGCGTGTACCGCGAACAGCGAAGCCGCACAACGCTGCCGCGCCGGCACTGGTCGACGCCGAACTCGAACGCCCCAGCATCTATCAATTGGCGCTCGAACTCGGCGAACTGCCCGTCGTACCCACACCGCCGGACGTGGAGCCGACCGAACCGTTGCAGACGTTCTACCAACGAGCCAGCCGACAACACGCGACGTGCACCGAGCTGAACGAACGCTCGAGCCCTATCTGGGCCATGCCGCTGTAGACCTCCCGAACGCGTGAATGGACCACTGCACTGCCGCCGGGTTGGGATCAATGCGCCTTTGTTGCAGTCCAACTGACTGAAACCCACATTGATCCCAACCGGGGGGGCTAGGGCCGGGGGCTAGGGCTAGGGCGGGTGGCTAGATCAGCACCGCACCGTTCGATGCCGAACCGACCAGCTTCGAGTATTTGGCCAGTACTCCGCGGGTGTAGCGCGGAGGAAGCGGTGCCCAACCCTCCTGGCGTGCTTGCATTTCGGCTGCGTCGACGAGAACGTCGAGGGTGCCCTTGCCGACGTCGAGTCGGATCTGGTCGCCGTCGCGGACGAAGGCGATGGGTCCGCCGTCGACTGCCTCGGGTGCCACGTGTCCGACGCAGAGGCCGGTGGTTCCGCCGGAGAATCGGCCGTCGGTGAGCAGCAGGACGTCCTTGCCCAGGCCCGCGCCCTTGATGGCTCCGGTGATCGCGAGCATTTCGCGCATTCCGGGTCCGCCCTTGGGTCCCTCGTACCGGATGACGACGACGTCGCCTGCCGCGATGGTGCCGTCTTCGAGAGCATCCATGGCCGCGCGTTCGCGCTCGAAAACTCGTGCGGTACCGACGAATACGTCGGAATCGAAACCGGCGGACTTGACGACGGCTCCGCCCGGGGCGAGTGATCCTTCGAGAATGGTGATGCCGCCGGTCGGGTGGATCGGCTTGTCCAGTGCGCGCAGCACTTTGCCGTCGGGGTCCGGGGGAGCGATGTGTGCGAGGTTCTCCGCCACGGTCTTTCCGGTGACGGTCATGCAGTCGCCGTGCATGAGGCCGGCGTCGAGCAGCGCCTTCATGACCACGGGGACACCGCCGATGGCGTCGACGTCGGTCATGACGTGCTTGCCGAAGGGCTTGACGTCGGCGAGGTGTGGAACCTTCGCTCCGACGCGGGTGAAGTCGGCGAGGGTCAGTTCGACCTGAGCTTCGTGCGCGATGGCCAGCAGGTGCAGCACGGCGTTGGTTGATCCGCCGAAAGCCATGACGACGGCGATCGCGTTCTCGAAGGCTTCCTTGGTGAGGATGTCGCTGGTGCGGATGCCGCGTCGCAGCAATTCGACGACGGCCTCGCCGCTGGCGTGTGCGAAGCCGTCCCGGCGACGGTCCGGTGCCGGCGGAGAAGCGCTGCCGGGCAACGACATTCCCATGGCTTCGGCGGCGCTGGCCATGGTGTTCGCGGTGTACATGCCGCCGCAGGCACCTTCGCCGGGGCAGATGGCGCGTTCGATGGTGTCGACGTCGGCGCGCGACATCAGTCCACGGGAGCAGGCACCGACGGCCTCGAAGGCGTCGATGATCGTCACCTGGTGCTCGCTGCCGTCGGACAGGGTGGCGAATCCGGGCAGCGTGGATCCGGCGTAGAGGAAGACGCTGGCGAGGTCGAGACGCGCGGCAGCCATCAACATTCCGGGCAGCGACTTGTCGCAGCCGGCGAGCAGCACGGAGCCGTCGAGACGTTCGGCGCTGATGACGGTTTCGACGCTGTCGGCGATGACCTCACGCGAGACCAACGAGAAGTGCATGCCCTCGTGGCCCATCGAGATGCCGTCGGACACCGAGATGGTGCCGAATTCCAACGGATACCCGCCGGCCGCGTGGACGCCCTTCTTGACTTCCTTCGCCAGTCGTTCGAGCGAGAGGTTGCAGGGAGTGATCTCGTTCCACGACGACGCGACGCCGATCTGGGACTTGACCCAGTCGTCGTCGCCCATCCCGACGGCGCGGAGCATGCCGCGGGCGGCAGTCTTCTCCAGCCCGTCGGTGACGTCCCGGCTACGTGGCTTGACGTCGACTTCGGGTGGATTGTGCGGGGTCGTCATGACACTCCTGAACGGTCGGCGATGGTGGCTCCTCGGTCGCGTCCTCAGGTTCCGCCCCGAGTCGCATTCACCGTCAACACTAAACCTGTGGCGCTGCGCTCTTTCGGCATGCACCGGAATGCCCTCCATCGAGTGACGAACGGCCCTGTCGAGCACCGCGACCTCGGGGCGACAGTGGGGGCGGATCCACCGCATCGCGGTGGGAGGTCGAGGAGAGACGATGAACGATCAGCCGGATACGGCCGTGGTGGAAATGCTGGTGGAGCTCGCGTGTCGCGCGCCGTCGGTGCACAACAGCCAGCCGTGGAGGTGGACCTACTCCGAACACGGACTCGATTTGTACACCGACACCTCCCGCGTGCTGGGGGTGATCGACCCGACCGAACGGCAGATGGTGATGAGCTGCGGGGCTGCGTTGGACCATCTCGAGAAGGCTGCCGCGGCGTTTAGGTGGAAGACCGAGATCGACCTGTTGCCCGCCCCGGGCACGCCGGATCATCTTGCGCGTATCCGCCTCGTGCACGACGCGCATCCTCGGTCGCGTGAGTTCGACATGTTGAGTGCGATCAATCGTCGGCACTCGGATCGGCGGGCGTTCGGACCGGTGCCGACCGACCGCGTTCTGACGCGATATCTCGGTCGGCAGCACTACGGCACCGAGATGACCGTCTTGTCGGCAGAGTCGAAACAGACGTTGGCGAGGGCCTCGACGCTGAGCGCGGGCATCCGGAAGTTCGACGCGACGTACCAGGCCGAGATCAGATGGTGGGCCGGGCACTCGTTCCGTTCCGGCGGAATTCCGCCCGAGGCGCTGACGAACCGCGCGGATGCGTCGAGGGTCCAGGTGGGACGAGCATTCCCCGAACCGCACCGCGTCGGCACGGTGGTTCCGCGCGAGCCGGTCGAAGACGAGTCCACGGTGGTGCTGCTCGGCACACCGTCGGACGAACGACTGGATTGGCTGAACTGTGGCCGTGCCATGTCGACGTTTCTGCTGGCAGCGACCGCGGACGGCTTGGCGACGTGCCCGCTGACTCACATGACGGAACAGGCCGGCAGCAGGCGACTCGTCCAGTCGTTGGCACCGCACATCGGCATGGCACAGGTGCTGATTCGAGTCGGTACACCGATGATCGGCGCCCCGGCGCCTCGAACGCCACGACATGCGGTGGCCTCGGTGCTGTCTGCTCCCGCACGCGCAACGAACAGGAGACGATCGTGATTCTCGCAGCACATCAGAAAATCGTGGTGGGGGTGGATGGTTCGGCCGGCAGTATCGGCGCTGCGCTCTGGGCGGCGACACTGGCAGAAAGGGTGGACTCTCCCCTGCTCATCGCCACTGCAGTACAGCAGCCTGTGATCTACATGGGCGAGCCCGCAGCGGTCGTGCCGAAGGAGGTGTGGGACGAGCAGCGCCGAGCTTCCGAACACATGGTGACCGACGTCGCTGCCGCAGTGCTGGCCCGTCATCCCGACCTTGCCGTCTCCACCTCGGTGGAGGAGGCGACGGCGTGCACGATGATGGCCGAACTCTCCTCCACCGCGCGGATGCTCGTCGTCGGCAATTCGGGTTCCGGGCCGATCGTGTCCGCATTGTTCGGCAGTACGGCGCAGGAGACCTCGAACGCGGCCCTGTGCCCGGTGATCGTGTGGCGGGAGGGCGACGCCGGCTTCGACGCGCCGGTCCTCGTCGGTATCGACGGCAGTGCAACGAGTGAGGCGGCCGTCGAGCAGGCCTTCGATCTGGCCTCGTTGTTCGGTGTATCGATGATCGCCGCGCTCGCCTGGAACTCGTGGTCCCACGGTGCGGCGCTCTCCCCGCCGGGGCCGCATGACAGCATCGAGATCGAGCGTGAGCAGCAGATGCTGCTCTCCGAATGTCTGGCCGGGTGGGCCGAGAAATATCCGGATGTCAGTGTCGAACATGTGGTGCGACAGGGTAACCCGGCGCATCTCCTTGTCGATCTGTCCAGGCGAGCCGGCCTCGTGGTGGTCGGCAGTCACGGGCGAGGAGTGGTTGCCCGAGCACTGTTCGGATCGACCAGTAGCAACCTCACCCGCCACGCCCACTGCCCGGTGATGATCTGCAGAGACCTATGACCAACCGCACCGTACCGAATCGTGTGCGCGGGAGTGAGGATCGACGACGAGTTCTGGACTCCAACAACGCTCATCGGCTTGCGCGACGGGCGACCGTCGCACGGCTGATCGGCCACGACCACTTCGGGCCCACCATCGACCCGGTCTCCATCGTGTGGAGCGGTAGTCGGGTGTATTTCTACGCCGAGGGGCGGTCGCGGTTGGGGTGGAGTGCGCTCGATTCCTCGGTCGTCCTGGAAGTGGACGCCGAGGACGACGCTCACCTGACCGTATCGACTGTCGTGATTCACGGAATCGCCCGTGCGGTTGTGGATGCTCGACTCGAAGTCCTCGAACAGCTACTGCCCCGGCCGCATTCGGACGGCCCGCCGATGCACCGACTCGTCGAAGTGACCCCGACGTCGGTGTCGGGGGTCGAGCTGATGCGTGGACCGACTGCGGGCGAGACGAATTCACGAGGGTGAAGGCCGGGCCTCATGGCGGCAGGATCGGGACTTTCGACCCTGCCGTCGGCATCGAGAATTCGGCAATGTCGGTTCTACCGATTCGTCGACTTCGAGGAGTTCGAGATGAAGCAGCAAGTACACGACGGACACGACGGGCAGGCCGTGTTGGCCGAAGCCGAAAATGTCCTCGCCGAAGTGCTACTGGTGTGTGCCGTCGCCGCGGTAGGCCTTTTCCTGACGTTGCTCGCGTCCGGTGTGACCGGCTGGGCTGCGGTCTGCGGAGGTGCGGCAGCAGCGATGTTCGTGATGGCCGCAGTGAGCCTTCGTGCAGGGCAGCACGCCGCGCAAAGGTCGCATGCGCCTTCGGGTTCCGATTCTGTGGCGGGGTCGATGTGACGCCGACTTCTGGCGGACGTGAGCCCGCCAGAGCAGGAACGACGAGTAGGACCGACAGTGAAAGGCCGCAGGTGACGGGCTCGATGCGGGTCGATTCCGACTCCGTAGTCGTCGAGATTCCGACGCAATCGGTACCGATGGTGTTTCCGGTGACCACTGCATCGATCGACGGTGTCGTCCATTCGGTGGTGATCGCCGAGTACGGGCCTCTCAGCGGGGTCTCGCCCGACGGACACATCCTCAGAACAGCCGTGCTCGAACGGTGGCCGGACGCTCGAGTGTTCGAGCGGCGCAGCACGGGTGAGCGCGGTGCGGACCCGCGTGGCTACGAGAGTTTCTACGTCGAATTGGAGCCGAGCGGTTGCCGAACCGACATCGATCTCGACGAGGTGTCCGCGCTCTTCGGACGCTGACCGGACGCGAACACGGACTGCCGATTCGACTGCACTGCAAATCATCACGTCATGGCGACTGTGCCGTGGCCGTCGATATCGAGACAGGAAGATCACATGAGTAATTCCACCGCCCGCACACTTCCCATCGTCGTGGGTATCGACGGATCGGCCGAGGCCGAGGCTACAGCCCGATGGGCCGGCACCTACGCGGACAAGGTCCACGCGACCGTACGTCTCGTTCATGCAGTCCCGGTAGGGGATTGGTACGGGTCGGCAGCATTCGTCGACGGTGGCGCGCTGGAGAGGGATCTTCGCGCCATGGGCCGCAAACACCTCGTCCGAGCAGAGGGCGAGGTACACGCCGCCGCACCCGGGGTATCCGTGGACACCGTCAGTGTGGACGGCACCATAGCGTCGTACGTGGCCGACGTGGGAGCAGACATGGTGGTGCTGGGATCCAGGAAGTCGAGCGCGATCCGCGACCTCACCCTCGGTAGCAACACGCTGCGCGTCATGACGCACGCGCAGTGTCCGGTGTTGTTGCTCCGCAACGAAAACGACAAGGCCGACGTGGGCCGCCCGATCGTGGTCGGGATCGACGGCAGCGAACAGTCCGATCGAGCGCTGGGTGCCGCGCTCGAGATGGCCGACAACCTGGGCGCACCCGTGATCGCAGTCAACTACTGGGGGTTCGCGGCTCAGGCCGGCATCGGGATGAGCGCCGGCTACATCGACTGGCAGGCGGTGCAGGAAGACGAGAAGCGTTGGCTGGAAACGCATGTGGAGAAGATGCACGAGAAGTATCCGGCTGTGCAGCTCACGACCGTCAGTGCCCAATCGAGCCCGACGCGAGGCTTGCGAGCGCTGTCTGCGTCTGCATCGATGCTCGTGGTCGGGTGCCGAGGTAGAGGTGCCCTCCGCGGTGCGATCCTGGGGTCGGTCAGTCAGAACCTCGTGCACCATGCCGAATGCTCGGTGTTGATCGTGCGGTGAGCAGTCAGTCGACGCTGCGTCTGTCGACCAGGGGTGCGCCCAGATCGCAGTGCGGTGGGCAGTCGGAGGTGTCGCCAGTGCTCTTGATCAGCGCCGCCGCGATGACGGCACCGAGTACCAAGAGCCCGGCGCACATCAGCATCGCCGAGTGGAATCCGGCCGAGAACACCTGCGGCGCAGAGTAATCGGACCCGGCAATGCCTGCCAATGCGGGGAGCGCAGCAACGGCGAGCAGTTGACTGGTTCTGGCGACAGCATTGTTGACGCCCGATGCGATTCCGGCGCGGTCGTCCGGTGCCGCGCTCAGGACGGCTCCGGTCAACGGGGCCACCAGAGCGGACAGGCCGAGGCCGAACACGACGACGGCGGGGAGAACATCGGCGACATAGGTGGATCCGGGCCCGATGCGCAGCATCAGCAGCAGCCCCGCCGCCGACAGCAGCGGCCCGACCGTCATCGGAATGCGCGGGCCGATGCGCCCCGCGAGCCGGCCCGCGCGGGCCGACAGTACGAGCATCAGCACGGTGATCGGGATGGTGGCCAATCCGGCTGCGACAGGGGAGAACCCGACCGCGAACTGCAGCTGTAACACCAGGAGGAAGAACACCCCGCCGAGCGCGGCGTACACGGCGAAGGTCACGAGATTGGCTGCCAGGAACACGCGCGAGGCGAACAGTGACGGCGGTACCAGCGGATCGTGGGTGCGGCGCTCGATCACCACGAACATTCCGACCGCGACGATCCCCAACGCGAGCGCAAGAACGTGGGACTCGATCAGACCGTACGTCAGCAGCCCGAGGGCAGCGGCGACCGTCACCGCGCCGGGGACGTCGAGGCGACCGGCAGCGTGCGGATCACGGCTCTCCGGAACATGTTTCATCGCCACCCACACGACCACCACGGCCAGTGGAACATTGATCAGGAACACCGCGCGCCAGCCGACGGCGTCGACGAGCCAGCCGCCGAGCAGTGGACCGATCGCCGATGCCACTCCGCCCAACCCCGACCACAGCCCGATTGCGGCTCCGCGATCGTCGGATCTGATGGACGCCGAGATCAGCGCGAGCGAACCCGGGGTCAGCAATGCCGCGCCGATGCCTTGGAGCAGCCGGGCGGCGATCAACACCTCGATGCTGGGGGCAAGACCGCACAGGACCGAGGCCGCCGTGAACCAGACGGTGCCCCAGACGAACACCCGCCTGCGTCCGAGCCGGTCACCGAGCGAGCCGCCGAGCAGGATCAGCGACGCCAGCGCCAACGTGTAACCGCTGAGCGTCCACTGCAGCCCGGTGACACCCGATCCCAGATCCCGACCGATCGCCGGCAGCGCGATGTTGACCACGGTGGCGTCGAGCATCGCCAGAGACGACCCGAGCACGGTGGCCGCGACGATCCATCGGCCCCGCGCACTGGACAGGGAAATGGTTACATCGTGCCGCTCTGCAGGCTGCTCGGTCACAACTTCTCGACGCAGACGACGAAGTTGCGGGAGTCCTTCTCGAATCCGTACAACGCGGGGTCGGGGCAGTCGTCGACCGACGTGGTGCCCTGCAGGATGGTCACCACCCGGCGGGTGTCGGCACCCGGGGTGGCGCAGTCGACGCGTTGCGCGAACTCGCCCACCAGGTCCATGCAGCCACCGACGATCCAGTCGATGTCGAGGCACAGGGCCCCTTGCTCGATGTCGAAGTACGTCTCGTAGTAGTACTGGTCGGCGTCGGGCGGGCATTCGGCCGAGGTCGGAGTCTTGGCGAACACGACGTAGTTGGACTGTGGGGATCCGCAGGTCGCATTGGCGACGGTGGCGTTCTCGACCGTCCCACCGAGTTCGACGCATTGGCCGATCTCGACGTCGATGTCGACGCTGCCGCCCTCGTCGATGTCGGGGGTCGGGGAACCGGTGGTGGTGCGTGGCGGCGTCGTGGTGGTGGGAATGCTGGCACCGGAGATGGCGACGGCGGTCCCGGATACCTCCGAGGCGCATCCGCTCAGTAGCACCGCCGCGCAGGCGGACAGAGCGACGACGAAAGCGCGGACCGAACGAGTGGGTGACGCCATGGTGAGTCCTGCTCTCGACGAAAGAAGCGTGCTGGGTGCATCGACCGTATGTGTGTAGAAAATATCGGACTCGGTTGTCGGCCGCATGAGGCAGGATGAAGTGCGTGGATCTTCCTCTCGCCGTTCCGGTTGCGCCGATGCTCGCCAAAGCCGCGAAAGTGGTGCCTCCTCAGCCCGAGAACGGGCCGCCGGTGTGGTCGTACGAGCCCAAATGGGACGGTTTTCGCGCCATCGTGTTCCGCGACGGCGACGAGGTGGTGCTGGGATCGCGCGGCGGCAAGGACCTGGCTCGGTACTTTCCCGAGCTCGTCGAGGCCGTCAAGGCCGAACTACCCGAGAAGATCGTGATCGACGGAGAGATCGTGGTGCCGCGCGAGAAGAACGGTTCCACGCGCCTGGACTGGGAGTCGTTGTCCGAGCGCATCCATCCCGCGGCGAGCCGAGTGACGATGCTGGCGGAGAAGACACCGGCGCAGTTCATCGGCTTCGATCTGTTGGCCGTCGGCGACGAGGATCTGACGGGTGAGCCGTTCTCGACGCGGCGGGCGCGATTGCTCGACGCGGTGGGCACGGGCGGGCCGAGTTGCTTCGTCACCTCGGCCACCGACGATGCGGCCGTGGCCGAGGACTGGTTCGAGCGGTTCGAGGGAGCAGGCCTCGACGGCGTCGTAGCGAAGAAGCTCGACGGGCCGTACCTGCCCAACAAGCGCGAGATGATCAAGATCAAGCATGCCCGTACCGCCGACTGCGTGTTGATCGGCTATCGAATTCACAAGTCCGGCAACGGCATAGGATCACTGCTGCTCGGCCTGTACGACGGCGAGGATCTGCGCATGATCGGCGGAGCGTCGGCGTTCACCGACAAGCGGCGGCTGGACTTGCTCGAAGAACTCGAACCGCTCCGGCTCGGTGACGACGTCACCTACGACGGCGAGGCGACCCGTTGGAATTCGTCCAACGATCGCAATTGGATTCCGGTGCGCATCGAGCGAGTCATCGAAGTCGCCTACGACCAGATGGAAGGCGCGCGGCTGCGGCACGTGGCCAGGTTCCTGCGCTGGCGACCGGATCGCGATCCGCGCTCGTGCGCCTACGACCAGCTCGAAGTGCCGGTGCGCTACGACGTCGCCGATGTGATTGCTGGAGGGCGATAGACATGGCCGCGAAAACACCACCGGCGTTCGTGCAGGCGGGCGAGCGCGAAGTGCGAGTGTCGAGTCCCGACCGAGTGATCTACGAAGCGACCGAACGCACCCCGGAGATCACCAAACTCCAGGTGTGCGAATACTTCGCCGCGGTGGGCGAACCGCTGATGCGGGCGATCGGCGACCGCCCGACCGCGATGGAGCGGTGGCCCGACGGCTACCGCGAGGGAATGCGATTGGCGCTCGGCCCGCAGGACAAGGAGGGCGACGGTTTCTATCAGAAGCGGCTGCCCAAGGGTGCGCCCGAGTGGATCGAGACCGTGAAGATCGCGTTCCCGAGCAAGCGCACTGCCGAAGAACTGTGTCCCTCCGAAACTGCGTCTCTGGTGTGGGCAGCCCAGATGGGCACGCTGACATTCCATCCGTGGCCGGTACGACGACCGGACGTCGACCATCCCGACGAGCTGCGTCTCGATCTCGATCCGCAGCCCGGGACGACATTCGCCGACGCGCTTCGCGTCGCCGACGTGACACGAGAGTTGTTGGAGGAGTTGGGCTTACGCGGCTACCCCAAGACCAGCGGCAATCGCGGCATTCACATCTACGTGCGCATCGAGCCCGAGTACACGTTCGAGCAGGTGCGGCATGCGGCCATCGGCCTGGGCCGAGAACTCGAACGTCGCGACGACGGGGTGACCACCAACTGGTGGAAAGAAGAACGCGGAGAACGCATCTTCATCGATTACAACCAGAACAATCGTGACCGCACCATAGCCAGCGCGTGGAGTCTGCGAGCCCGGCCCGGAGCGACGGTGAGTACACCGATGACGTGGTCGCAGTTGGCGGACGTCACCGATCCGCGTGACTTCAACCTCGTCACCGTGCCGGACCTGGTCCAGGACGGCGACCCGTGGGCCGACATGGACACGAAGGCCTATTCACTGGAACCGCTTCTGCACCTGTGGGAAACACTGCCGGGTGGTGAGCTGAATTTCCCGCCCGACTACCCCAAGATGCCGGGCGAACCGCCCCGAGTGCAGCCGTCGAAGAAAGTCGCCGAGCACTGGGATGCGGAAGGAAATCGCACCGACAGCTAGTTCCGCTCGGCCTGGGCAGGGTTGCACACTAGGTAGCGTTGTCGACGGGATCCGGTCGATCGAGCCGTGTTCCGTGCAACCCGGCCCACCCTCACATGGATTCGAGTTCCCGGATCAGCGTCGCCGCGTCGTACGGCCCCACGTGGCGGGTGAGGTTCTTGTCACCGCGACCCAGGTAGAACGTCGGAGTGCCGCCCACATCGGAGGACGTGGCGTCGAGTTCGTCGTCCTCGACGCGCACCACGTAGTCGCCGGTGCGGATGTCGTCCTCGAATCTGTCCATGTCGAGGCCGAGTTCGCGTGCGTACCCGTCGATGTCGTCGGGTTCGAGGGCGTCGCTGTTGCGGAACAACACGTCGGCCATCTCCCAGAACTTGCCTTGCGCCGCGGCGGCTTCGCTGGCGTATGCCGCGTAGCGGGCATGGGGGTGGTAGTCGTCCAGCGGCAGGTGTCGGTAGACGTACCGGAGGTCGTCACCGAAGTGCTTGCGTACCTCGGCGACGCTGCCGGTTGCCTTGCTGCAGAACGGGCATTCGAAATCGGCGTATTCGACGATCGTCAGCGGAGCGTCGACGGGCCCGCGGATGTGATCGCGCTTGGGGCTGACCGGACGCAGAATACGCAGCGACGCTTCGGCTTTCGGCGGGTGGATCTTCGCGTCGATGCGGAAGAGGATCCAGCCGAGCAGGGCAGCGATGACCGAGGCTGCCAGCACACCGACGCGGGCCTCGTCGGCCAGCAGCGGATCGTCGAGCGCGAGGTCGATGATGAACAGCGAGATCGTGAACCCGATTCCGGACATCGCCGCACCACCCGCGATGTGCGACATGGTCAGTCCGGGAGCCAGAGCCGAGGGTCGCAACTTCGCGAAAATGGCCGAGGCCCCGGTGATTCCGACGAGCTTGCCGAGCACCAGGCCGGCGATGATGCCCCAGGTGAGCGTCGACGTGGAGGCAGCCTTCAGGGTGTCCGAGCTGAGCACCACTCCCGCATTGGCGAGCGCGAAGATCGGCACGATGATGAACGCGGTGTACGGCTGATACAGGCGCATCAGTCTCTCGTTGACCGAGACGGCTTGATCCAGGCCGAGTCTCGCGGCGCGGGCGTATTCGGGATTCGGCGATTGGCGGAAGGCGCGGGTGAGGTCCGATGCTCGTTCCACCTCGGAGCGACGCGGCGGGTACACCGGAAGAATCAGCGCGATCATCACGCCGGCCAGCGTGGGGTGAACGCCCGACTCGTACATCGCGACCCACGTGAACAGTGCGACGACGAAGTACCCGACACCGCGCCACACTTCAAGCCGACGCAACAGGAAGATCAGTCCGAGACCGATGAACGCCAACACCAACGGAACCACGTCGAGATCATCGGTGTAGAAGAACGCGATGATTGCCAGCGCGCCCACGTCGTCGGCCACGGCCAGCGTCAACAAGAAGATCCGCAGCCGCGCGGCCTTCTTCGGGCCGAGTACCGCCAGGGCACCGAGCAGGAACGCGGTATCGGTGGAGATGACCACGCCCCAGGCCTGGGCGGCCGGGCCGGAGGGGTTGAAGGCGAGGAACAGCAGCGCGGGTGCGGCCAGACCGGCGAGTGCAGCCACGATGGGAATCGCTGCGCGCGATCTGTCGGTGAGCTCACCCATCGCGAACTCGCGTTTGACCTCGAGACCGACGACGAAGAAGAACAGCGCCATCAGCCCGTCGTTGACCCAGTGGGCGAGGTCGAGGGAGATGCCGTGTTCACCCACGGTGATGGACAGCTCGGTGTGCCAGAACGACTGATAGGTGTCACCGAGTGGGGAGTTCGCCCAGATCAGGGCGATCAACGTGGCCGCCAGCAGGAAGCCCGCGGCCAAGGTTTCACTGTTCTTCTCGCCGCGAGCCCGCGAGATCCGTTCGACGAATCGTGCCATCGGCCGGTCCGTCGGCGTGATCTGATCTGCCATCTGCAGCCCGGGTCCTTCCTCGGAGGTGTTGTGAAGCAGTCTGTACCAACACGGCGGTGGACGCTTTACTTCCACGCAGGTCAGTAGCCTGGATGGTTCTCTTGCCGGGAAGCGTTGTCGAAGAGATGTGCACGACATATTCGGCGAACGGCATTAGTCCGCCGAGAATCGGGAATACAAGCCCGACTCACCCCTGCCACTATGTCAGTTTCAAAAGACGGCTGCACTCTTTGCAGGCGTTTTGAGGATGAGTGCACGTGTCTTCTGACATTCTGATGTCGGAAGTGCGGTGCACGGTCGCGCGTTCAGCTCTCGGTGACAGGGAGGCTTGTGATGGACCCCGACAAGCTCGACGTCGTGGAGACCGGTGTGCTGACGGCGTCGGGGGAGCGGTGGGCGCAGGCAGAGACCCGATTCGCTGTCTTGGCTCCCTTGCTGGAGATGCATCCGGTGCGTTTGGCAGCGGTCGATGATGCGGCCGAACGACTGGGGTTGTCGCGCCGTCGGGTCTATGCGTTGCTTGGCAAACTCAGGGACGGGACAGGTACGGTCACCGATCTTCTGACGAAGGTCTCGCCGGGTGGGCGTGGCCGCAGCCGAGTAGCGGCTGAGGTCGAAGAGGTGATCGGCGATCATCTCACCCGATATTTTCTTCACCGCCAGAAGCTGAGTGTCGCTGCGCTGCATCGACGTATCGCGTTGGCGTGTCACCGCGCGGGTCTGCCAGTGCCGGCCAGAAACACCGTCACCGCACGAATCGCCGCGCTCCATCCGGCATCGGTGGCCAGGTCACGCGGAGGACCCGATGCCGCCCGCCCACGTCAGTCCGCCGGCGACGATCCACCGACAGTTGCGGGGATTCTCGATCAGGTCCAGATCGACCACACCGTCGTCGATCTGATGGTCGTCGACGAGTACGAGCGTCAACCGATCGGTCGCCCCTACCTGACGATCGCCATCGATGTCCTCAGCCGTTCCGTACTCGGGTTCGTCGTCACTTTGGAGCCGCCGTCGTCGATATCGGTCGGGTTGTGCCTGGGCCGCGTGTGCTGCGAGAAGCAGACATGGCTGGAGGCATGCGAGCTCGCGGAACAGGTGCAGTGGCCGATGGCAGGGAAACCGAAACAGTTGTATCTCGACAACGCCTCCGAGTTCAAAAGCGAAGCGCTGCGCCGCGGATGCGCCCAGCACGCCATCACACTCGAATACCGTCCTCCGGGCCGACC
>CAFBLX010000029.1_pt1 | contig 17567 bp, 13 predicted proteins | sample 7268311 | NCBI WGS metagenome assembly CAFBLX01 (sample SAMEA6814046, study PRJEB35770) | freshwater metagenome | biome: Freshwater; feature: Freshwater reservoir; material: water | place: Czech Republic | collected 2017-05-23 | depth 30m m | reverse complement strand
CCAGGACGGAACTCTGACCGAGGGGATCACGGCCGAGCGACTACGGCTCGCGCAGGTCAAGGCGGCCGCCGACCTGACCGTCGACACGACCTCGTTGTCGGTGCACCAGCTTCGGCGCAAGATCGAAACGGTCTTCGGGGCCTCCGACACTGTCGGCGTCGGCGTGACGGTCCAATCCTTCGGCTTCAAGTACGGCTTACCGATGGATGCCGACCTGGTCTGCGACGTGCGTTTTCTGCCCAATCCGCACTGGGTGCCCGAACTGCGCGAACACACCGGTCAGGACGCGGATGTGCGCGACTACGTCCTCGGACAGAACGGGGCGCACGACTACCTGCAGACGTACACGCACCTGTTGAATCTGACCATCGAGGGATACGTGCGGGAAGGCAAGCGATACATGACGGTGGCCGTGGGCTGCACCGGAGGAAAACACCGAAGCGTCGCGATGACGGAGGCCCTGGCCGGTATTCTCGCCGAACAGGGGGACGTATCGGTCCGCGTCCTGCACCGTGATCTGGGCCGCGAATGAGCGATACTCCGCACCGTCCGGTATCGGGATCGGGTCCCAAGATCGTCGCTCTGGGCGGCGGCCACGGTTTGTACGCGACGCTGTCGGCAGCTCGGCTGCTCAGCAGCGATGTCACTGCAGTCGTGACGGTCGCCGACGACGGCGGGTCCTCGGGTCGTCTGCGGGCAGAACTCGGCGTCATCCCGCCCGGCGATCTCCGGATGGCGCTGGCTGCCCTGGCGCGCTCGGACGCCAGGACCCAGCTGTGGACCGACGTCATTCAGCACCGATTCGGGGGCACCGGTGCCTTGGCCGGCCACTCGGTGGGCAATCTGGTGCTCGCCGGGCTCACCGAAGTACTCGGCGACCCGATAGCTGCCCTCGACGAGATGGTGCACATGCTCGGTATCGACGGACGAGTGCTGCCGATGTCAACGATTGCGCTCGACATCGAAGCCGATGTGTCCGGCCTCGAGGACGACCCACGCGTGAGTCGCGTCATTCGCGGTCAGGTCGCCGTCGCCACGACGCCCGGCAAGGTTCGACGCGTGCGTCTGTTGCCACCGGATCCGCCTGCGACGCCGGAGGCGCTGACCGCCATCGCCGCGGCGGACCTGGTCGTGCTCGGTCCAGGATCGTGGTTCTCGAGTGTCATTCCCCACGTTCTGGTGCCGGATCAGCTCGCTGCATTGGCGCGCACGAGTGCGCCCAAGGTGCTCGTACTCAACCTGGCACCGGAGCTGGGGGAGACCACCGGATTCTCCGCCGAGCGACATGTCCACGTACTCTCCCAACACGCACCTGATTTGGGAATAGACCACGTGGTGGTCGATTCTGCCTCGGTCCCGGAGGGCAGCAACCGCGAGCACGTTGCGCGCGCCGCTGCCCGGCTCGGCGCTGGGGTCGTCTACGTCGACGTTGCCGAAACCGGCACTCACGCACATCATTACGGAAAGCTGGCTGCTGCTCTCGGAGCCATCGTGTCGTCCACCGACGGCTCGGCACCGACAGCGGCGCGCAGAGAGGGGATCACTTCGTGGCCATGACAGCGGAGGTCAAGGACGAGCTGAGCAGGCTCACCGTCAGTCTGGTCAGCTGCCGTAAGGCCGAGGTGTCCGCCCTGCTGCGTTTCGCCGGCGGGTTGCACATCGTCGCGGGTCGAGTGGTGGTGGAGGCCGAGGTGGATCTCGGCTCCATCGCACGGCGGCTGCGACGCGAGATCTTCGAGCTGTACGGCTACTCCTCGGATGTCCACATGCTCAGTGCCGGAGGCCTGCGCAAGACGTCTCGGTACGTGGTGCGCGTGGCCAAGGACGGTGAGGCTCTGGCCCGCCAGACCGGGCTGCTCGACCTCCGTGGACGTCCCGTGCGTGGCCTGCCCGCTCAGGTCGTGGGCGGCACGGTCGGCGACTCCGAGGCCGCGTGGCGCGGCGCGTTTCTCGCCCACGGCTCGCTCACCGAGCCGGGCCGGTCGTCCGCGCTCGAGATCAGCTGCCCCGGGCCCGAAGCAGCGCTCGCCCTCGTCGGTGCCGCTCGGCGCCTCGGAGTGGCAGCCAAGGCACGTGAGGTGCGCGGCACCGATCGAGTCGTCGTACGAGACGGCGAAGCAATCGGAGCGTTGCTCACGCGCATGGGCGCTCAGGACACCCGGTTGGTGTGGGAGGAGCGCCGGATGCGCCGCGAGGTGCGGGCCACCGCCAACCGTCTGGCCAACTTCGACGACGCCAACCTGCGCCGGTCCGCTCGGGCCGCGGTTGCGGCCGCCGCTCGCGTCGAGCGGGCTCTGCACATTCTGGGCGACGACGTACCCGATCATCTCGCTGCGGCAGGATCGCTTCGAGTCCAGCACCGCCAGGCCTCGCTGGAGGAACTCGGTCAGTTGGCCGACCCGCCGATGACCAAGGACGCGGTGGCCGGTCGGATCCGGCGTCTGCTGTCCATGGCCGATCGGAAAGCGAAGGAGACCGGGATACCCGACACCGAGTCGGCGGTCACCGCAGAGCTGCTCGACGAGGCGTAGAGCGCCTCGATCGAGTGATGCGCGCGCTCCGCCGGAGCGCACACTAGGGTAGGAACCGCGTGTGGCACCCCGCATGCAGGCACGACCAGACATCTGTTTTCACAACTTTTAGGAGCGAACAGTGACGATCCGGGTAGGCGTCAACGGCTTCGGCCGCATCGGGCGTAACTTCTTCAGGGCTGTCGACGCGCAGAAGGCGCTCGGTACCACCGACATCGAAATCGTTGCTGTCAACGACCTGACCGACAACGCATCGCTCGCACACCTGCTCAAGTACGACTCGATCCTGGGCCGCTTGCCGCACGACGTCTCGCTCGAAGGCGAAGACACCATCGTCGTCGGCGGCCAGAAGATCAAGGCTCTGTCGCTGCGTGAGGGACCGTCCGCACTTCCGTGGGGTGACCTGGGTGTCGACGTCGTCGTCGAGTCCACCGGCATCTTCACCGACGCTGCGAAGGCTCAGGGTCACATCGACGCCGGTGCCAAGAAGGTCATCATCTCCGCGCCCGCCAAGGGCGAGGACATCACCATCGTCATGGGCGTCAACGACGACAAGTACGACGGCAGCCAGAACATCATCTCCAACGCGTCGTGCACCACCAACTGCCTCGGCCCCATCGCCAAGGTTCTCGACGACGAGTTCGGCATTGTCTCGGGTCTCATGACGACCATTCACGCGTACACGCAGGATCAGAACCTGCAGGACGGCCCGCACAGCGATCTGCGTCGTGCACGTGCCGCAGCTCTCAACGTCGTCCCCACCGGTACCGGTGCAGCCAAGGCCATCGGCCTTGTTCTCCCGCAGCTGCTCGGCAAGCTCGACGGCTACGCACTTCGGGTGCCGATCCCCACCGGCTCTGTCACCGACCTGACCGCTCTGCTGAAGAAGAAGGCCAGCGCCGAGGACATCAACGCCGCGATGAAGGCTGCCGCGGAGGGCCCGCTGAAGGGCATCCTGAAGTACAACACCGATCCCATCGTGTCCTCGGACATCGTCACCGACCCGCACTCGTCGATCTTCGACGCGCCGCTGACCAAGGTCATCGACGACCAGGTGAAGATCGTCTCCTGGTACGACAACGAGTGGGGCTACTCCAACCGCCTCGCCGACCTCATCGGTCTCGTCGGCAAGTCCCTCTGACACCGATGGCTGTCAAGACACTGCAGGATCTGCTCGATGCCGGTGTCGAAGGACGTGGCGTCCTCGTGCGATCGGACTTCAACGTCCCGCTCGAGGACGGCACGATCACCGACCCCGGCCGCATCCAGGCGTCGATTCCGACCCTTCGTGCACTGGTCGAGGCCGGTGCGAAGGTCATCGTCACCGCTCACCTCGGTCGCCCCGACGGCAAGCCCGATGCGAAGTACAGTCTGGCTCCGGTCGCTGCCAAGCTCGGCGAACTGCTCGGCCGGCACGTCCAGCTCGCGGGAGACGTTGTGGGTCAGGACGCCGAGGCACGCGCCGAGGGCCTGACCGACGGCGACGTACTGCTGCTCGAGAACATCCGCTTCGATCCGCGTGAGACCAGCAAGGACGAGTCCGAGCGAGCCGCACTGGCTCGTGAGCTCGTTGCTCTGGCCGGCGACGATGCGGCATTCGTCTCCGACGGATTCGGCGTCGTGCACCGCAAGCAGGCGTCGGTCTACGACGTGGCGCAGCTGCTTCCGCACTACGCGGGCACACTCGTCGCGGCCGAGGTCGAGGTGTTGGCCAAGCTGACCGAGGATGCGGCTCGTCCGTACGCGGTGGTGCTCGGCGGCTCCAAGGTCTCGGACAAGCTCGGCGTCATCGAGGCGTTGGCTCCCAAGGTCGACACCCTCGTCATCGGCGGCGGCATGGCGTTCACTTTTCTTGCCGCCCAGGGTTATTCGGTCGGTAACTCGCTGTTGCAGGAGGATCAGATCGGGGTCTGCAAGGACCTGCTCGAGCGCTTCGGCGACGTGATCCATCTTCCTGTCGACATCGTCGTCGGAGACAAGTTCGCGGCCGACGCCGAGTCCAAGACCGTCAAGGCATCCGAAATTCCGGACGGCTGGATGGGTCTGGACATCGGACCGGACTCGGTCAGTCGTTTCGCCGTCGTGCTGTCCAATGCGAAGACGATCTTCTGGAACGGACCTGCAGGCGTCTTCGAGTTCGACAAGTTCTCGGCCGGTACCAAGGGCATCGCAGAGGCGATCATCGGAGCCACCGAGAAGGGCGCGTTCAGCGTGGTCGGTGGTGGTGATTCCGCGGCTGCGGTACGCACCCTCGGGCTGCCCGACGACGGCTTCTCGCACATCTCCACCGGTGGCGGTGCATCCCTCGAATACCTCGAGGGCAAGCAGCTGCCCGGTCTATCCGTCCTGGAGGCGTAACGCATGGCACGTAAGCCGCTCATCGCGGGCAACTGGAAGATGAACCTCAACCACCTCGAGGCCATCTCGCTGGTGCAGAAGATCGCCTTCTCGCTGCCCGAGAAGTACTTCGACAAGGTGGACGTCACGGTCATTCCGCCGTTCACCGACATCCGCAGCGTCCAGACGCTGATCGAAGGCGACAAGCTCCTGCTCACCTATGGTGCGCAGGACGTCTCCGCCGAGGACAGCGGCGCATTCACGGGCGAGATCAGCGGGTCGATGCTGGCCAAGCTGGGATGCACCTTCGTCGTGGTCGGCCACTCCGAGCGACGCACGTTGCACAGCGAGGACGACGCCGTCGTGCTGGCGAAGACGAAGGCTGCCTTGAAGAACGGGCTCACACCGATCGTGTGCATCGGCGAGGGTCTGAACATTCGTGAGGCCGGTGAGCACGTGGCCTACAACGTGGCTCAGCTCCGCGGTTCGCTCGACGGCCTCTCGGCCGACGACATCGCCAAGGTCGTCATCGCCTACGAGCCGGTATGGGCCATCGGCACGGGACGCGTGGCCTCGGCGTCGGACGCTCAGGAAGTGTGCGGTGCCATTCGGGAGGAATTGAAGGAATTGGCGTCGGCCGAGGTCGCCGCGGGCGTCCGCGTGCTGTACGGCGGTTCGGTCAACGCCAAGAACGTCGGCGAGATCGTCGGTCAGCCCGACGTCGACGGCGCGCTGGTCGGTGGCGCTTCGCTCAAGGCGGACGAGTTCGCCACATTGTCGGCGATTGCCGCAGGCGGACCGTTGCCCTGATCGGCCATCGTCACCGCTGCACAGAACTGGTTTCGGACACCTCGCTTCGGCGGGGTGTCCGAAGTCGTTCGCGGGGCCAGGTAGGCTGCTGAGGGCATCGAATCGAGTTTGAGGTGGACATGGATCTGTTTCTGGATATTCTGCTGGTCATCACCAGCCTGGCGCTGATCTTGCTGATCCTGCTGCATCGCGGCAAGGGTGGCGGTCTGTCCAGCTTGTTCGGTGGCGGCGTGCAGTCCAGCCTGTCCGGCTCCACGGTCGTCGAGAAGAACCTCGACCGCCTCACTGTCTTCACCGGCCTCATCTGGCTCATCGCGATCCTCGGGATCGGTCTCGAGATCAAGTACACCTGATCCGTCCCGGCTCCGAGTGCGAGTTGACGGCCGAGCGACGATACTGGGGGGATGAGCGAATCCTCTTACGAGTCAGTCGGTTCCCCGGCATTCGTCACACCGACAGCTCGCGGGCGAGAGTTGACCGAGCCACTACGGGAGGACATCCGCTATCTCGGCGGCATCCTCGGTGAGATCATTCGCGAACACGAGGGCGACGAGGTCTTCGAGCTCATCGAGTCCGCGCGAGTGGAATCCTTCGCCGTGCGCCGCTCGGAGATCGAACGCGACGACTCTGTCGGCCGGTACACCGATGTCGAAGTGGCGCAAGCTGTTCCGTTGATCCGCGCGTTCAGTCACTTCTCGTTGCTCGCGAACCTGGCCGAGGATCTCCACCGCGAGCGTCGACGTGCCATTCATCTGGACAACGGAGACCCGCCGCAGGACAGCAGCCTGGACGCAACGTGGTCGAAGATCGACGCCGCCGCTCCGTCGCGCGAGCAGGTTGCCGCCGCGCTGACCGACGCGTTGGTGGCACCGGTCATCACCGCGCACCCCACCGAAACACGTCGTCGAACGGTGTTCGACGTCCAATCGAAGATCACCGCACTGATGCGTCGGCGCGAGGTCGCGTCGGCTGCCCCGGAGGGCAAAGCCGCCGGAGCCGCCAAGGAATTGGCCGCGATCGACGTGCAGATTCGCCGGCAGGTGCTGACGCTGTGGGAAACCGCCCTGATTCGGCTGTCGCGATTGCGCATCCAAGACGAGATCGAAGTGGGTCTCCGCTACTTCGAGTCCTCGCTGTTCGATGTCATGCCCGCCCTCAATGCCGATGTCCGCGCGGCGCTGCGAGCGCGATGGCCGGAGGACGACCTGCTGCCGCGGCCGATACTCCGGCCGGGGTCGTGGATCGGTGGAGACCGCGACGGTAACCCCAACGTGACCGGCGACGTGGTGCACACGGCCACCCATCAGGCCGGTTTCGTGGCGTTCGAGCATTACCTCGACGAACTGGTTGCGCTGGAGAAAGAGTTGTCGATGTCCGCGCGGCTGGTCGCGGTCACCGAGGAACTGGAAGCTCTGGCCGAGGCGTCGGCGGAACCGGACGATCGCCGGGCCGACGAACCGTACCGTGTTGCCGTTGTCGGTATCCGGGCCCGTCTGACAGCAACGGCACGGGCGGTTCTCGATGCGGTTCCGGTGTCCGGAATCGATCTCGGTGCCAACCAGTATGCGAGCCCGCAGGAAGTCCTCGACGATCTCGACACTCTCGACCGCGCGCTCCGGGCCGACGGAGACGGTCTGATCGCCGACGATCGACTGCTTCGACTCCGGCAATCGGTCGAGACGTTCGGATTTCATCTCCAGGCGTTGGACATGCGTCAGAACTCCGAGACCCACGAGGAAGTGGTCGCGGAGCTGTTGGCCTGGGCCGGGGTTCATCAGGACTATCGGTCGCTCGGTGAGGACGAGCGCGTGTCGGTGCTGTCCCACGAACTCGCCACTCGGCGTCCCCTGATCGGGCCCACCGCGCAACTCAGCGACCTCGCTGCGAAGGAACTGGGCATCGTCAAGGCGGCCAAGGAGGCCATCGACCACCTGGGCCCGGACACCGTTCAGAACTACATCATCAGCATGTGTCAGTCCGTCAGTGACATGCTCGAGGCGGCCCTGCTGCTCAAGGAAGCGGGGATCTTCGATCCCGGCGTCGACGGTTCGGCACCCACGTCGACGGTGGGTGTCGTGCCGCTCTTCGAGACGATCGAGGACCTGCAGCAGGGTGCCGCGACGCTGCTCGCCACTCTCGACGTTCCGATCTATCGCGCTCTCGTGGCCGGTCGAGGTATGAACCAGGAGGTCATGCTCGGGTACTCGGACTCGAACAAGGACGGTGGCTATCTCGCGGCCAACTGGGCGCTGTACCGTGCCGAACTCGACCTGCTCGAAGCGTCCCGTAAGTCAGGAATTCGGTTGCGGCTCTTTCACGGTCGCGGTGGCACGGTCGGGCGCGGCGGTGGCCCCAGTTACGACGCGATTCTGGCGCAACCGCCCGGCGTGGTGCAGGGATCGCTTCGTCTCACCGAGCAGGGCGAGATCATTGCAGCGAAGTACGCCGAACCGTCGATGGCGCGGCGCAACCTCGAATCGTTGGTCGCGGGCACGCTCGAATCGACGCTGCTCGACCTCGAAGGATTGGGTGACGGCGCCGAGGCCGCCTACGACGTTCTGGACGACCTCGCGGCCAAGGCTCGGGCGGCGTACGGCCGGCTGGTGCACGAGGAGCCCGGGTTCGTCGAGTACTTTCGCACGTCCACGCCCGTTGCCGAGGTCGGCGAGCTGAACATCGGGTCGCGTCCGGCGTCGCGCAAGCCGACGAATTCCGTGTACGACCTGCGTGCTATCCCATGGGTGATGTCGTGGAGTCAGTGCCGCGTCATGCTGCCCGGCTGGTACGGCACCGGATCGGCCTTCGAGGAGTGGGTCGGTGACGACGACTCCAAGCTGGAGGTGCTTGCGGATCTGTATCGGAAGTGGCCGTTCTTCCGCACTGTGCTGTCCAACCTGGCGCAGGTCATGGCCAAGTCCGATCTGGGCATCGCCGCTCGGTATGCCGAACTCGTTCCCGACGCCGACCTCCGTGCACGCATCTTCGGCATGATCGAGGCCGAACACGCCACCACCGTTCGGATGTATCTGAAGATCACCGGTCACAGTCGATTGCTGGAGGACAACCCGGCGCTGGAGCGATCGGTACACAACCGGTTCCCGTACCTGGAACCTCTCAACCAAATGCAGGTCGAGATGTTGCGTCGATACCGCAACGGCGACGACGACGAACGGGTCAAACGAGGAATCCTGCTGACGATGAACGGCCTGGCCACGGCACTACGCAACAGCGGCTAGCACCGTACGTCTCGCTGCGCTGCCGCGGAACCGGTGGCCGACAGTCTGCGTCCAACCGGGTATGAGGACGTGCAGAAACACTCTCGACGCGTGGCGGGACGGGACGGCGTATCGGGTGATCGCTCGATCGCGGTATGCGGACTTCCGAGGCGGACTCGGTGACGACGGCGAGTCCATGCGTGGTTCGGACGGCAGTGCTTCGGACGGCGTCGGTTCGAACGACTACGGCGTCGATTCAGGGGAGTGAATCTCCTGAATCGACGCCGCAGTACGTCTGCTGTCAGCTGTGGCTCGAGCCGATCACCGGTCCAGCTGTGAGGCCGCTGCCTCGTCGACGAACCAGACCGTCGATTCCGCGCCGATGGCACCGGCCGACGGCCAGTCGTCGGACGCTGCTCCGCCGACGGCGGCGGCAACGGCCTCCGCCTTCGCTGCACCGGACACCAGCAACCACACGTGCTTCGCCCTCCGGACGGCGGGCAGGGTGAGTGTGATGCGTACTGGTGGCGGCTTGGGGGAGTCCTCGACGGCCACGACGAATCGATGCTGCTCGCGCACCGCGTCGGTGTGCGGGAAGAGCGAGTTGATGTGGCCCTCGCCGCCCATGCCCAACAGGTGGATGTCGAAGTCGGGGCATTGACCGTCGTCGGCCCGTGAGTGCAGCGTCTGTGCGTACGCCGCCGCAGCCGTTTCCGGGTCGGAGCCGTAGGCACCGTCCGACGTCGCCATCGTGAACAGTCGATCCGGGTGCACGTCCACGTGCTTCAGCAGCGCGTCCGATGCCTGGACCTCGTTGCGCTCGGGATCTCCCGAGGGGAGAAAACGCTCGTCACCGAAGTAGATGTCCACCCGTGACCAGTCGATGGCACCGGAATCCGCGCGCAGTGCCTCGAGGAGGGCGATTCCCGTCCCGCCTCCGGTCAACACCACCGACGCGACACCGCGCTCGGCCTGCGCCGCGACGACAACGTCGACGAAGCGAGTGCGGGCGGCATCGACCAGCCCTTGTGCGTCGAGGTATCGGAGGACCGACTGATTACTCATAGCTCACTTTCGACAGACCGTGGAGGGCGAGTTCGTAGATTTCGTCCGTGTCGAGCCGCCGCAGTTCCTCGGCCAGGCACTCGCGGGTGTTGCGACGTGCCAGAGCAACCTGAGCGTCGGGCTGACCGGTACGCCGCAGTGTGGCGGTTTTTCCGGTCTGCGGACGGGTCAGCGAAATACTGCTGTTCTCCCTGGTCAGCTCGACCTTGAGCTCGCCGGCTCGCCGGTAGACCGGCACGTCGAGCTTCGCCGCCAGCCAGCCGGCCAGAATGTCGAGTGCCGGCTCCTCTGCCAGTCCCGACACGGTGGCCGAGGTGACGGCCTCGAACGGTGCCTGATCGAGGGCAGTCGCCAGCAGGCCGCGCCAGTAGGTGATTCGGCTCCACGACAGATCCGTATCACCCTCGGTGTAGCTGCTCAGCCGTCCCTTGATCGCTGCGGTGGTATCCGACGAATTGGTGGCGTCGGTGATCCGCCTGATCGCCAACCGGCCCAGTGGATCCTTCGCCGGTACCATCGGTGCCTCGTCCGGCCACCACGCGACGATCGGCGTATCCGGCAGCAGGAAGGGAATGACGACGCTGTGTTCGTGATCGGCGAGCTCGCCGTTCAGTCGCAGTACGACGACCTCGGACGCGCCGGCGTCTCCACCGACGCGGATCTGGGCGTCGAGACTCGACTCGGCGGACCGATCACCGTGGATGAGGACGATGACGCGACAGGGATGTTCTCGGCTCGCCTCGTTCGCGGCATCGATCGCCCGTTCGGCCTTGCTCGCATCACGGCTTGCGACGATCAAGGTCAGCACGCGGCCGATGGTGACCGCGCCACCTGCCTCACGAACCTCGACGAGCTTCTTGCCGACCTCGGCCGTCGTGGTGGCGGGAATGTCGACAATCACGGCCTTCTCCATTCGCGTCCGGTGCGGTGCATCATCTCGTCACCCGAGGACGGACCCCAGGTGCCGGCCTCGTACGGTTCGGCGGTGCCGCCCGAGGCCCAGTACTCGAGAATCGGGTCGAGAATCTTCCACGACAGTTCCACTTCGGCGTTGACCGGGAACAGTGAGGGCTCACCCAGGAGAACGTCGAGTATCAGTCGCTCGTACGCCTCCGGAGATGACTCGGTGAACGCCTGGCCGTAGCTGAAGTCCATGCTGACGTCGCGCACCTGCATGCTGGACCCGGGAACTTTGGAACCGAAGCGCATCGTGACGCCCTCGTCCGGCTGGACTCGAATGACCAGTGCGTTCTGCCCCAGTTCCTCGGTCATGGTGGCGTCGAACGGCAGATGGGGGGCACGCTTGAACACCATTGCGATCTCGGTGACTCTGCGGCCCAACGCCTTTCCCGTACGCAGATAGAACGGAACTCCACCCCAGCGCCGAGTGTCGACCTCGAGGGTGATGGCGGCGTAGGTTTCGGTGTTCGACTCGGAGTCGAACCCCTCTTCCTCCTTGAGCCCCTTCACTTTCTGGCTGCCCTGCCACCCGGCGGAGTACTGCCCGCGGGCGGACGTGCGATCGAGCGGCTCGGCGAGCTTGGTCGCCGAGAGCACCTTGATCTTCTCGGACTGCAACTCGGTGGGGTTGAAACTCACCGGCTCCTCCATCGCAGTGATGGCGAGCAACTGGAGGAGATGGTTCTGAATGACGTCGCGCGCTGCCCCGATTCCGTCGTAATAGCCTGCGCGGCCACCCAATCCGATGTCCTCGGCCATCGTGATCTGCACGTGGTCCACATAGTGCGCGTTCCAGATCGGATCGAACAACTGGTTGGCGAAGCGCAGCGCGAGAATGTTCTGCACCGTCTCCTTGCCCAGGTAGTGATCGATCCGAAAGACGGTGTCCTCGGGGAACACTCGGTTCACGATCGCGTTGAGCTCCTTGGCGCTCTGCAAATCGTGACCGAACGGCTTCTCGATGACGACGCGTCGCCAGTTGCCGTCCTGCGCCTGGGCCAGTCCGGAGCGTGAAAGTTGTTGCAGTACAACAGGGAACGCGCCGGGTGGGATCGAGAGGTAGAAGGCATGGTTTCCGCCGGTGCCGCGGGTGGCGTCGAGCTCGGTGAGAGTCCGCGACAACTCGTCGAACGCGGCATCGTCGTCGAACGAACCCTGAACGAACCGGAAGCCCTCGGCAAGGGTGTTCCACACCTCTTCGCTGAACGGAGTTCGAGCATGATCGCGTACCGAGTCGTGCACGATCTTCTCGAAATCCTGGTTCTGCCACTCACGGCGAGCGAAGCCGACCAGGGCGAAACCGGGGGGTAGGAGCCCCCGGTTCGCCAGGTCGTACACCGCAGGCATGAGCTTCTTGCGCGCGAGGTCACCGGTCACCCCGAAGATGACCATGCTGCACGGCCCGGCGATGCGGGGGAGCCGCTTGTCTCGCGCGTCGCGAAGTGGATTACGCCAGTCCGCGGAATTCAGGTTTTCTGTGTCTGCGGTGGGCACAGGTCAGCTCTTCTGACCTGCTTGGCGGAGCTGCTCCTCGGTAGCTTCGAGCAGCTCGTTCCACGCAGCCTCGAACTTCTGGACGCCCTCGTTCTCCAACGTCAGGAAGACGTCGGTGAGGTCGATTCCCAGGGCGGAGATGCGGTCGAAGATCTCCTGCGACTCCGGTCCCTTACCCGAGACGGTGTCGCCGACGATCTCGCCGTGGTCTGCGACCGCGTCCATGGTCTTCTCCGGCATCGTGTTCACGGTGTTCGGAGAGACGAGCTCGGTGACGTACATGGTGTCCGGGTAGGCGTCGGACTTGACGCCCGTCGAAGCCCACAGTGGCCGCTGCGGACGTGCACCGTTGCCCGCGAGTTCGCGGAACCGAGGAGCTACCTCGAAGACCTGCTGGTACGCCACGTACGCGAGGCGCGCATTGGCCAGCGCGGCCTTGCCCTTGAGGGCCTCGGCGTCGGGGGTGCCGATGGCGTCCAGGCGGGAGTCGATCTCGCTGTCCACGCGGGACACGAAGAACGACGCCACGGAATGGATCTTGTCGAGGTCGTGACCGGCGGCGCGGGCGGCCTCGAGACCCTCGAGGTACGCGTTCATGACCAGCTCGTAGCGCTCGACGGAGAAGATCAGGGTCACGTTGACGCTGATTCCCTCACCGATCACCTTGGCAATGGCGGGGATGCCTTCTTCGGTTGCCGGAATCTTGATGAGGAGATTCGGACGGTCGACGATCTTCCAGAGTTCGACGGCCTGCTCGTACGTCTTGTCCGCGTCGTGCGCCATGCGGGGGTCGACCTCGATCGACACGCGGCCGTCGACGCCCGCGCTGGCCTCGTACTGCGGTACGAGGATGTCGCACGCCTCACGGACGTCGTCGGTGGTGACGGTGCGAATCGTGGTCTCGACATCGGCACCTTCGCCGGCGAGCTTGGTGACCTGCTCGTCGTAAGCATCGCCCTTGCTCAATGCGGCCTGGAAGATCGACGGGTTGGTCGTCACGCCGACGACGCTCTTGGTGTCGATCAGGTCCTTGAGGTTGCCCGACCGAATGCGGTCGCGGGACAGGTCGTCCAGCCAGACCGAAATTCCGGCGGCGGACAGCTCGGCAAGGTTTTTGTTCTGGGTCATGAGTTATCCCTTCACGTTGGTGATGGAGCGCTGCGCGGCCGCGACGACGGCGTCGGCCGTGAAGCCGAACTCGCGGAAAAGTGTTGCCGCATCGGCAGATTCGCCGTAGTGCTCGAGCGAGATGATCTCGCCGAAACCGCCGACGATCTTCCACCACGGCATCGCGATGCCGGCCTCGATGGACACCCGCGCCTTGACGGTGGGCGGAATGACCTGGTCGCGGTAGTTCTGGTCCTGGCTCTCGAACCACTCGACACACGGCATCGACACCACGCGTGCCGCGATGCCCTGCGCCTCGAGCAGCTTCTGGGCCTCCACTGCGTACTGCAGTTCGGAACCGGTGCCGATCAGGACGACGTCGGGAGCGGCCTTGGAGGACTCGGAGAGGATGTAGCCACCCTTCGAGACGCCCTCGAAGCTGGTGCCTTCCAGGATCGGGATGCCCTGACGCGTCAGCGCCAGGCCGACGGGCCCGCTGCTGCTCGACCTGGCGAGCACCGACTGCCAGGCGTAGGCCGTCTCGTTGGCGTCACCGGGGCGTACGACAGACAGGTTGGGAATCGCACGCAGGGCCGCGAGGTGCTCGACCGGCTGGTGCGTCGGGCCGTCCTCGCCGAGGCCGATGGAGTCGTGGGTCCATACGTAGATGGGATCGATGTCCATCAGCGACGCCAGGCGAACCGACGGCCGCATGTAGTCGCTGAACTGCATGAACGTTCCGCCGTACGCGCGGGTCGGACCGTGCATGACGATGCCCGACAGGATCGCACCCATGGCGTGCTCGCGGATACCGAAGTGCAGCGTGCGGCCGTAGGGCTCGGCGTCCCAGTCGTCGGTGGAGATCGACGTGGGGCCGAAGGACTTCGCACCCTTGATCGTGGTGTTGTTGCTGCCTGCGAGGTCGGCCGAGCCGCCCCACAGTTCCGGAAGAACGGGTCCGACGGCGTTGAGGACCTCGCCCGACGCCGCACGCGTGGCGACGGCCTTGCTGCCGGGCTCCCACGTGGGCAGCACGTCGGTCCAGTTCTCGGGCAGCGTGCCCTGCTGAAGACGGTCGAGCAACTGCTTGCGCTCGGGCTCACGGGCTGCCCAGGCCTCGAACTGCGTCATCCACTCGTTGTGTGCGGCGCGGCCGCGTTCCTGGAGCTTGCGAGTGTGGCCGATGACCTCGTCGCTGACCTCGAACGTCTTGGCCGGGTCGAAGTCCAGGGCCTGCTTGACCTTCGCGACCTCTTCGTCGCCCAGCGCGGCACCGTGGACGGCACCGGTGTTCATCATCGTCGGAGCCGGGAACCCGATGATGGTCCGCAGCACGATGATCGACGGCTTGTCGGTGACGGCCTTGGCGGCCTCGATGGCGTCCTCGATCGCGGTGACGTTCTCGCCGCCCTCGACGACCTGTACGTGCCACCCGTAGGCCTCGTACCGAGCGGCGGTGTTCTCGGACAGGGCGATGTCGGTCGAGTGCTCGATCGAGATCTTGTTGTCGTCGTAGAACAGGATCAGGTTGCCGAGCTGCTGGGTTCCTGCGAGCGACGACGCCTCGGACGTGACGCCTTCTTCGATGTCGCCGTCGGAGGCGATCACGTAGATGAAGTGATCGAACGGGCTCTCGCCGAGCGCAGGTTCGGGATCGAACAGTCCGCGTTCACGGCGCGATGCCATTGCCATTCCCACAGCGGATGCCAGTCCCTGGCCGAGTGGGCCGGTGGTGATCTCGACGCCGTCGGTGTGGCGGAACTCGGGGTGCCCCGGGGTCTTGGACTTGTAGGTCCGCAGTGCTTCGATGTCTGCGAGCTCGAGACCGAAACCGCCCAAGTAGAGCTGCAGGTACAGGGTGAGGCTCGAGTGACCGCACGACAGCACGAAACGGTCGCGGCCGATCCAATGGGTGTCGGTGGGGTCGTGGCGCATGGTGCGCTGGAAGAGGGTGTACGCGAGGGGAGCCAAGCTCATCGCGGTTCCGGGGTGGCCGTTGCCGACCTTCTGCACTGCGTCCGCTGCCAGGACACGAACGGTGTCGACCGCCCGGGTGTCCAGGTCCGTCCAGTCGCTGGGGTGGTGCGCCGTGGTGAGGACGTCAATATCGTCTGTGATCGACACGAGCAGAAATCTCCTGACATTCGTTCGAGTTGTGGCTCCGAGGATTCGTCGCTCGGCGGTAACTGCACAGCGCCTGCGTGAGGCGCGAACGTAGTCGATGCCGAAGGACGTCCCCCACCAGCCTAGTTCCGACCGACGCTACTGTCGTGCCTTCCCCCGTCGGAGCACGAACGTGTGTGGCGTCGCCGCATCGTTCTTCGGTTTGGGTGCCCTGCGAATTGGACGTGCAAACCCCGCCGTCTACCATCGTCTGTAGTAGGCGCATGCTCGACGGCTCCCGGGGGCAATTTCCGAACCGGGACCATCCGCGTGCGCGTCGGTGGCCGAGGTCCTCGTGAGGCGGTTCTCCCAGGATCGGTCGGCCGCCAGGAACGAACCCGCGTGCCCGACGGCGCGTGGCAAGTGGCCGAGCGCCAGAGAACGACAGTCGTGCGAGGAGACGCAGTGCGAATTGGGCAGCAGCCGGGCGGACACGGTTTCGCCGGCGGCCCCGGATTCGGAGCAGACGACCAGGGCGACACCGAACACGCCGCGCCGGCGTCGGCGCCGCGCAGAGCGTGGGCTCTCTTCCTGGCCTATGTCGCGCTGACGAAGCCTCGGGTCATCGAACTACTTCTCGTCACGACCATTCCCGCGATGCTGCTGGCAGATCGCGGTCACGTGGACCCGTGGCTGATTCTCACCACACTGTTCGGTGGAATGCTGGCCGCGGCGAGCGCGAACACCTTGAACATGGTGGTCGACGCAGACATCGACAAGGTGATGAAGCGCACCGAGAAGCGGCCGTTGGCCCGCGGCGCGATGCCTGTGTCGCACGCACTGGTGTTCGGTCTCGTCCTCGGAGTGTTCTCGTTCTTCTGGCTCTGGGCGACGACCAACCTCCTCAGCGGCGTGCTGGCCGTCGTCACGATCTGCTTCTACATCTTCGTCTACACCCTGGTGCTCAAGCGCCGAACTTCGCAGAACGTGGTGTGGGGCGGTGCCGCCGGCTGTATGCCGGTCATGATCGGCTGGTCCGCCGTCACCGGCACGATCGGCTGGCAGGCGCTGGTGATGTTCCTCGTCATCTTCCTGTGGACACCGCCGCACACCTGGGCCTTGATGCTTCGCTACAAGGAGGACTACCAGGCGGCCAACGTCCCGATGCTTCCTGCCGTCGCGTCGGAGACCAAGGTGACCAAGCACATCGTGCTCTACGCGTGGGCCACGGTTGCTGCGACGTTGGCACTGGCCCCGGGCTCCGGCGTCGTCTACGCGGTGATCGCGGTGGCATCGGGAATTTGGTTCCTCGTCGTGGCGCATCGCCTGTACGCAGGCGTGCGGGCTGGAACACCGGTCAAGCCTCTCAAGCTGTTCATCCTGTCCAACGAATACCTGGCGCTGGTGTTCTGCGGCCTCGCCGTCGACTCTGTCCTCGGCTGGCAGACGCTCGCCCAGCTGGTCTCCTGAGCGAGCGCCTCCTCACATCTGCACCCGATCAGGGGACGAGAACGATCGAACCGGTCGTCTTACGTCCTTCCAGGTCCATATGTGCCTGCGCGACATCTTCGAGCGCGTAGCGAGCGCCGACCTCGACCGTCAGAGCGCCGCTCGACAACGCCTCGAACACATCGCCCGCACGCCATTCGAGCTCGGCCCGGTCCCGTATGTGATGCGCCAGCGTGGGTCTGGTCAGAAACACCGATCCGGCCCCGTTGAGCCGTTGTGGGTCGAACGGCGGTACCGGTCCGCTCGCAGCACCGAACAGGGCCAGCGTGCCTCTGATGCGCAGCGACGCCAGACTGGCCTCGAACGTGTCGGCTCCGACACCGTCGTAGACGGCATGGACGCCCTCGCCGCCGGTGAGCTCGCGAACCTGGGCCGCAATGTCGTCGTCGTACCGCAGTACGTGGGCGGCACCGGCCTGGGCCGACCGCTCTGCTTT
>CAFBLX010000028.1_pt1 | contig 17775 bp, 11 predicted proteins | sample 7268311 | NCBI WGS metagenome assembly CAFBLX01 (sample SAMEA6814046, study PRJEB35770) | freshwater metagenome | biome: Freshwater; feature: Freshwater reservoir; material: water | place: Czech Republic | collected 2017-05-23 | depth 30m m | reverse complement strand
GTCGGGCAAATTGAGCCGAGTCATGATCGATTCGAGTGCGCCGCCGTTGAATCGACGCATCAACTCGTCGCCGAGCGAGAGGTAGAACCGCGATTCGCCCGGATCACCCTGACGACCGGAGCGCCCTCTGAGCTGGTTGTCGATACGGCGGGAGTCGTGGCGCTCGGTGCCGAGAACGTACAGGCCACCGGCCTCGCGCACGGTGTCCGCGTCGGCCTTGACCTGTGCCTTGACCTCTTCCAGAGCAGGCTCCCAGGCGGCCTCGTACTCCTCGGGCGTCTCCACCGGGTCCAAGCCCTGCTTACGCAGCTTCAGGTCGGCGAGGATGTCCGGGTTGCCGCCGAGCACGACGTCGGTGCCACGGCCGGCCATGTTGGTCGCCACCGTCACCGCGCCCTGTCGCCCGGCCTCGGCGATGATCGTCGCTTCCTGCTCGTGGAACTTCGCATTGAGCACGTTGTGCGCGACGCCGCGCTTGGTGAACTGCTTCGACAGATACTCCGACCGTTCCACGCTCGTGGTGCCGATGAGAACCGGCTGGCCCTTCTCGTGCCGCTCGACGACATCGTCGACCACCGCGTCGAACTTGGCTTCTTCCGTCTTGTAGATCAGGTCGCCGTTGTCGACGCGGACCATCGGGCGGTTCGTCGGGATCGGAATGACGCCCAATCCGTAGATCTGATGCAGCTCCGCGGCCTCGGTCTCGGCCGTACCGGTCATGCCGGAGAGCTTGTCGTACAGGCGGAAGTAGTTCTGCAGAGTGATCGTGGCGAGGGTCTGGTTCTCGGCCTTGATCTCCACCTTCTCCTTGGCCTCGATCGCCTGGTGCATGCCCTCGTTGTAGCGGCGTCCCACCAGGATGCGACCGGTGAACTCGTCGACGATGATGACCTCGCCGTCGCGGACGATGTAGTCCTTGTCCTTGGTGTAGAGCTCTTTGGCCTTGATGGCGTTGTTCAGGTAGTTCACCAGAGGCGAGTTGGCCGCCTCGTACAGGTTGTCGATACCGAGCTGATCTTCGACCAGCTCGACGCCGGCCTCGTGCACACCGATGGTTCGCTTGCGAATGTCGACCTCGTAGTGGGTGTCGACCTTCAGCATGGGGGCGATCCGGGCGAACTCGCCGTACCACTTGCTCGACGCGTCGGCGGGGCCCGAGATGATCAGTGGGGTTCGCGCCTCGTCGATGAGGATCGAGTCGACCTCGTCGACCACGGCGAAGTTGTGTCCGCGCTGCACCAGATCGTCGAGCGAGTGCGTCATGTTGTCGCGTAGGTAGTCGAACCCGAACTCGTTGTTGGTGCCGTAGGTGATGTCGGCGGCATACGCTGCACGGCGTTCGACCGGCGTCATCCCGGACAGGATCACGTCCACCGACAGACCCAGGAAGCGGTGCACACGGCCCATCCACTCCGAGTCTCGCTTGGCGAGGTAGTCGTTGACCGTCACCACGTGCACACCGTCGCCGGAGATGGCGTTCAGGTAGGCAGGCAGAACACACGTCAGGGTCTTGCCCTCGCCGGTCTTCATCTCGGCGATGTTGCCGAAGTGCAAGGCGGCTCCGCCCATCACCTGCACGTCGAAGTGCCGCTGGGACAGCACCCGCCACGATGCCTCACGGGCGACCGCGAATGCCTCGGGCAGCAACTGATCCAAGGTCTCCCCGGACGAGTACCTCTCCTTGAACTCGGCGGTCTTACCCCGCAGTTCGTCGTCGGAGAGACTCTCGACGTCCGAAGACAGGGTCGAGACGTGGTCAGCGATGTTCTTGAGCCGCTTGACCATGCGACCTTCACCAACACGGAGCAGCTTGGAAAACGACAGCGACGGCACGGGTTTTCTCGTCCTCGATCCTCGGTTCACGGGTACTGACACGAACAAATCTGTTACTCGACGCGTTACTGCTACCTGCACGAGCGCACGGGTTCGTCACCGTGACGTCCGCGCGGCAGTAACCCGAACGCGTCCATGGTAGGCGGTCTCGCTGTGGGTACGGCAGTCCCACTGTCGGTCCCCGAACGACACCACGCCGGCATTCGGACAACCCCGACACAGCACTGCAGGCTCGACGTGGGGATCGTGTCTTCCGGCGTCGAGCCTGCAGTGGTCGGATATTTCACGGACGGCGAACGACCCGTTCGCCGTCACGCTCGGTCAGGTGAGCCTGATCAGGCCGTAGTCGAAGGCATGCCGTCGGTACACCACGGAAGGCCGGTCGGTGGCACTGTCGTGGAACAGGAAGAAGTCGTGGCCGACCAGTTCCATCTCGTACAGCGCATCGTCGACGCTCATCGGTGCCGCCGAGTGAACCTTCGTGCGAACGATGTGCCCGGGGCCGGTCTGATCGTCCTCGAACGAATCCAGCTTGGTCTCAGGATCGAGCGCAAGTGTGTCGTCTTCGGCGAGTTCAGCGGTGGCCTCGGCGACGGATACGGGTCTCTTCTCGCCGTAGTGGACCTTGCGCCGATCCTTGGTACGCCTGAGTCTGCTTTCGAGTTTCGAGGTCACTGCTTCGAGTGCGGCATAGAAACTGTCTGCGCACGCTTCGGCACGAACGACCGGGCCTTTGCCCTTCGCGGTGATCTCCACGCGTTGACATGCTTTGGCCTGACGGCGATTTCGTTCGTGCTGCAGTTCGACATCGAACAAGTAGATGGAGGGGTCGAAGCGCTCGAGGCGAGCCAGTTTCTCGGACACGTATATCCGAAAATGGTCCGGTATCTCGACGTTGCGGCCCTTGACCACAACGTCGGCATTGCTCTTGGCGGGTTCTTCCGAAGGCTTCTCGTCGAAGAAAACCGAGGCTTGTGAAGGGGTCGTCACGTGTACCTCCCGATATCGGCCACGCCCACTGTTGGACGTGGCAGGTGTGCATGCCGAATGGGGAACCTTCCGGCATCTCGAGTCCGGGGCATCACCTCACGTCCGTGTTTCTACGGGTCGTTCTACCGGTCCGCTCCGTCGTGATGGAGCGTGTCCGCGACGTTAGTCGGTCATCGACGCGTGTGCCACCGTTCACCCCGAATTGGTTGTCGGCGTGTCTCGTCGACTCGCGTTCACGCGCTGGCCACCACGATCGCACCAGCCAACGAGATCCCGAAATCGGTTAGCACTCTTGCACATTCGGCCAGGGTCGCCCCGGTGGTCACCACGTCGTCGACGAGAAGAACGGTCAGTTCGTCGGTTCGCGGCCGCGGCCGGCCGATACCCTGGCGCGACTGTCCGATCAGTTCGATCCGGCCCGCCACGTTGTGTTGACGCTGACCTGCCGAGAGCCCGACCGAATCCCGCACTCCCCCGGCCATCTTCAGCAGCTGGGGAACCGATACTCGCTCCGGTGCCAACTCGGTCGCTGCGTTCCTCGCACACCGCAGCACCGGATCGCCCCCTCGGGCTCGCGCTGCGCGCGCCCGGGACGGAGCGCACACCAGAACGAGGGGACTCAGCTCCGGTGGATCGATCTCGCCCGCAGCACGCAGTTGGCGCACCGCACCCGCCAGCGCCCGGCCGAACGGCACGGACACGGCCCGTCGGCCCCGTTCCTTCAGTGCGATCACCCCGTTGCGCCGAGGACCGGTGTACGTGCCCAGCGCCCAGCAGGGCACCCCCGGATCGACCCGCGGACGCACCCGGACAGGCGGCACCGACAGCGCCTGTTCACAACGGCGACACCACTGCTCCCCCGGCACCCCACACCCGGCACATTCGAGGGGCAGGACGAGGTCGAGAAGCGTTCTCATGATCGTGAAGTGTGCCGGTAGCCACCGACACCCGCCGGACGTCAGCCGGGCAGGATCGGGACGGCCTTCACCCCGGCCAGGCCGGTGACCTCGCGCCAGTACCTGTCGCCGACCGGATCGGCGTTGTTGAGTGCGAACACGGCGCGAGCGTCGGCAACGTACTCGGTCTCCGGCGACGCATCGACCGCCAGAACAGGATTGGTGAGATTGCGCGACGGCAGGGCGTCCATCCTCGAGCCGTCGACCGTCACCTGGACCACCGGTGTATCGGTGGCAACCCGTGCGATCACGATGGCCTCGCCGGTGCTCCAGTCCAGGCTGGTGGCGTCACTGCCGAGTCCGATCGCAACCGCGCGCGGGGCCGTCAGCGAATAGACGCCCGACGGATCGCGTACCACGGTGGCCACGTACACCACGCCGTCGACGATGAGTGCGGCCCGAACGCCGTCGCGGGCCAGCCGGAGTTCGGTGATGCGAGTTCCCAGGGTGGTGACCGCGCGGGCATCGACCGGTATCACCGATACCTGACCGGTCGAGGGGTCACGGGCCGCGCGAATGACGTTGGTGCCGTCGATGACCGCCCAGGCGGCGTTGTCATCGGCTCCCCACGTCGGACGCGTGATCGACTGCCCCTCGGCCACCGGGAACGCGCCACCGTCGTAGCTACCGACCATCAATGTGCTCGACGGTGCCGGAGCGGGTCTACCGGTGTCCGCGACGCCGGCCACGAGTGTTCCGTCGTTCGACAACGCCACCGAGCGCAGATTCCGTGCCTGCCCGAAGTACCCGGGGGCGGGTGTGGTCGCGGATTCCTCGACGCGGAGCAGTCGACCGGAGGCCAGTGCGTGCAGGCCGACCGATTCGTTGGTGGAGCTCTGTGGATCGAAGGAGTCGACCCCGGCCGTCGTCCACCCGTCCGGCTTGGTCGTGTCGATGGGTTGTCCGTCGGCGAGCAGCACGTAGGGCCCGGCCACCTCCGCCGAGGCCAGAGTCCAGATCACCTGTGCGGCAAGCAATTCCCGGTCGCGGTCGCCCTTGTTCTGCAAACCACCGAAGTCGATTCTGATGCCGCCGAGACCGACTCCGACCTGTGTGGTCTGTCCGTCGGCCTTGGTGATGGGCCCCCGGATACTGACGTCGTCGGACAATTCGTTGCTCACCGCTGCGGACAGCGCGGACTTGGGTCCATCGATCAACAGCTGGACGAGCTGGTTTGCGAGCTGATCCTGCGATCCGCTCGTCCACCGAACATCCGGCACCAACACCCCACCGAGCGGATCGACGAAGTAGATGGATCGCTGCTGATAGGTGTCCATGAACGCCGAGCGATCGATGACCACACCCGGTGGCAGCTTCGAGATGCGCCATTGGCCGTCGACGCGCGTCATGTCGATCGCGATGTCGAACGTGTCCGATCCGGCCTGATATTCCCCGCCGGGAGCCAGGATTCCCGCTGTCGTCGACCGAATCGTGAATTGCGCAGAGTCTGCAGTTCGGGGCCCCGACAGGGTGTCGATCCGATCTGCGACGACGGTACGAGCGCCGTCGTCCCACGTGTTCGACGCGTCCTCGGTCAGGAACTGTCGGGCGGCCTGGTGGCGGTTGGCCGACACTGCGCTGGCCTCGAAGAAGTCATCGAGCAGCCGGTCGGGCTCACGTCCGGGTTCGGGGGCCGGGGCGCTGGTGGGCGCGGCACCGTCGGTCAACGTGCCGATGGCCTGGGGGCTCGAGGACTCGGGCAGGCTGGCACAACCGGAGACGAGGGCGGCGATCAGGGCGCAGACTGCAAGCGAGCGAGACAGCCGACGAGACGAGCGAATCACGTCGACGACTCCGACGCGGCCCGCTGCGCACCGATAGCCGGGATCGGTTGTCCCTGAGCGTATTTCTTGGTGCTCGGCTTCAACGGCAGAGGTGAGCCGATCACCTTGTGACCACGGACCAGTGGCACCGTGAGCCGGAAACATGCGCCTTCGCCGACTGCACCCCACGCCTCGAGCTTACCGTCGTGCAGCCGGGCGTCCTCGACACTGATCGCCAACCCGAGGCCGGTACCGCCGGAGCGCCGGACGCGGGAGGGGTCCGAGCGCCAGAACCGATTGAACACCAGCTTCTCCTCGCCGGGGCGCAGACCGATTCCTTGGTCGCGCACCACGAAGGCTGCCGCGTCGGCATCCGATCTCAGGCGCAGCAGCACCGGCTTGCCTTCCCCGTGATCGAGGGCGTTGGCCAGAAGGTTGCGCAGGATACGTTCGACGCGCCGCGGGTCCACCTCGGCGATGACCGCCGTCTCGGGCATGTCGACGATCACCTCGGTGCCGGTTTCGCGGGCGAGGTGACGCACCGTGGAGACCGCGGCGCGTGCACACATCCGGAGGTCGAGTTGCTCGGCAGCCAGTTCGGCGACACCGGCGTCGTGGCGGCTGATCTCGAGCAGATCACCGAGCAACGTCTCGAACCGGTCCAGCTCGTTGACCAACAGCTCGGAGGAACGCTTGAGGGCAGGTTCGAGATCGTCACTGGCGTCGTGAATGAGATCCGCGGCCATCCGCACGGTGGTGAGCGGAGTCCTCAGTTCGTGGCTGACGTCGGAGGTGAACCGGCGCTGCAGGTTGCCGAACTCCTCGAGCTGGGTGATCTGTTTGGACAGACTTTCGGCCATCTCGTTGAACGACATCGCCAGCCTCGCCATGTCGTCCTCACCGCGAACCGGCATTCGCTCCTTGAGCCTGCCGTCGGCGAAACGTACTGCGATGCGGGACGCCGATCGAATGGGTAGCACCACCTGCCGCGCGACGAGCATCGCGATCGCGGCAAGGAGTACCAGCAGCACCACGGCCCCGATGAACAGCGTGCCGCGGACCAGAGAGAGCGTTCGGTCTTCGCTGGCGAGCGGGAAGATGAGATACAGCTGCAGCGCCGATATGTCGGAACCGGTGGGCGATCCCATGATGAGCGCCGATCCGGAATATCCGCCGTCACTGTCGGTCACAGTGGCGTACTGCGAGCTGATCAGGCCCTTCTTGACGAAGTCGCGCAAGCTGGCCGGTATCTGGTCGACCGGACCGACCGACGCTTCCGCGCGGGTCGCGTCGCCCTCGACGATCAGAACAGGGTCGAAGGACCCTGCCGACCCGGTGGTCGACGCGGCGTCGAGGTCCTGGTTCGTCAACGCTGCTCTCGCCCGTTCGAGACGGGTGGACAGGCCGCTCGAATCATCGGCACCGGCGAGGTTGCCCTCCACCGTGGTGCGCGAGCGGTCCAGTTCCTCGGTGGCTGCGGACAGCTTCGCTTCGAGCAACCGATCGGTGATCTGGCTGGTCAGAACGACGCCGAGAATCAGGATCACCACGAGCGACAACGTCAGGGTCGAGACGACCACGCGCAGTTGCAGTGACCTTCGCCAGGCATGACCCAGCGAAGTGCTCAGCGACCTGAACCAACGCAGGAGCGGGGAGAACTTGCCGTTGATTCGTCGCCGAGAGTGGGAAAAACCGATCACGGCGGTCCGGCCTTGTACCCGACCCCCCTCACGGTCAACACCACCTCCGGGTTCTCCGGATCCTTCTCGACCTTGGCGCGCAGGCGCTGAACGTGGACGTTGACCAGGCGGGTGTCGGCGGCGTGCCGGTAGCCCCACACCTGTTCGAGCAGAACCTCACGGGTGAACACCTGACGCGGCTTGCGAGCCAAGGCGACCAGCAGATCGAATTCGAGCGGAGTGAGCGAGACCAGCTCGTCGCCGCGGCTGACCTTGTGGGCGGGAACGTCGATGACGATGTCGGCGATCGACAACAGTTCGGCCGGCTCGTCCTCGGTTCGACGCAGTCGTGCCCGGACGCGTGCCACCAGCTCCTTCGGCTTGAAGGGCTTCATGATGTAGTCGTCGGCCCCGGATTCGAGACCGAGCACCACATCGACGGTGTCGGTCTTGGCCGTCAGCATGACGATCGGGACGCCCGAGTCGGCTCGCAGCACGCGACAGACGTCGATGCCGTTCATTCCGGGAAGCATCAGGTCGAGCAACACCAGATCGGGTCGATTCTCGCGGACGGCCGCCAGCGCTTGGGTGCCGTCTCCGACGACGAACGGCTCGAATCCCTCACCGCGCAACACGATGGTGAGCATCTCCGCCAGAGCCGAATCGTCGTCCACAACCAGAATCCGAGGCTTCATGGCTCTATCGTGTCACTTTCGGCTCGGCGGATGGCTGATTGAACATGTCGGCGGCGAGTCGATCGGGGTCGACGTCGGCGCGCACGACTCGCCAGGGCGACGCCCAGTTCGTTTCTGCGAGACGGCCGTAGACGGCCGAGGTTCGTGTCTGCAGCGAGCCGTCGCGTTCGTAGGCATCCCGGGTGCGCGCGGCGTCCGCACTCTCACGCGCGGCGGCGCGCTCCGCAGCGAGAGCCACCGGTACGTCCAGCAGCACCTGCACGTCCGGAATGGGCACACCGAACCGCTCGAATTCGAGTGACCGGATCCACTCGACGGCCGCTCCGTCGACGGACTGCTCCAACCGCGCCGCGGTGTAGGCGGCGTTGGACGCCACGTACCGGTCCAGCAACACGATATCGTTGCGGGACAACAAATTTCGGATCTCGTCGGCCGCATTCTTGCGGTCGAGTGCGAACAGCAGCGCCATGGCGTGCACGCTGCCCGCGGTGTCTCCGTGTTCCCCCTGCAGCGCCTCGGCCGCCAGATCGGCATGAACCGACCTGCCGTACCGGGGAAACCCGACCCGGACGACGGCCAGGCCGTCGCGTTCCCACGCCGAGACGAGCCGACGGGCGAGCGTGTTCTTGCCCGCTCCGTCGACTCCCTCGATGACGAAGAGCTTTCCCAACGACCGAACTCTCTCGGTCAGTAGCGGTAGTGCTCGGGCTTGTACGGGCCCTCGACGTCGACGCCGATGTACTCGGCCTGCTCCTTGGTGAGCTTGGTGATCGAGCCGCCCAGCGCTTCGACGTGGATGCGAGCAACCTTCTCGTCGAGGTGCTTGGGCAACCGGTAGACCTCGTTGTCGTACTCACTCGGCTTGGTCCACAGTTCGATCTGCGCGATGACCTGGTTGGAGAAGCTGTTGCTCATGACGAACGACGGGTGACCGGTGGCGTTGCCGAGGTTCAGCAAACGGCCCTCGGACAGCACGATGATCGAGTGCCCGTCCTTGAACTGGAACTCGTCGACCTGCGGCTTGATGTTGATCCGCGTGACGTCGGCAGCCTTCTCGAGGCCGGCCATGTCGATCTCGTTGTCGAAGTGGCCGATGTTGCCCAGGATCGCCTGGTGCTTCATCTTGCGCATGTGCTCGAACGTGATGATCTTCAGGTTGCCCGTCGAGGTGATCACGATGTCGGCCTGCTCGATGAACTCGTCGACCGTGCGCACGTCGAAGCCGTCCATCAGTGCCTGCAGGGCGTTGATGGGATCTGCTTCGGTGACCGTCACGCGAGCGCCCTGGCCCTTGAGTGCCTCGGCGCAGCCCTTGCCCACATCTCCGTAGCCACAGACCAGCACGGCCTTGCCGCCGATGAGAACGTCGGTGCCACGGTTGATGCCGTCGATCAGCGAATGGCGAGTGCCGTACTTGTTGTCGAACTTGCTCTTGGTGACCGAGTCGTTGACGTTGATGGCCGGGAACGACAGCTCGCCGGCAGCAGCGAACTGGTACAACCGCAGCACACCGGTCGTGGTCTCCTCGGTGACACCCTGCACGGATGCGGCAATCTCGGTCCACTTGGTCGTCGACGCCTCGAGGGAGCGACGCAGCAGGCCGAGGAACACCTTGTACTCGTCGGAATCCTGGTCGTCGTCGGTCGGCGGAACGACGCCTGCCTTCTCGAACTGAGCGCCGCGCAGCACCAGCATCGTGGCGTCACCGCCGTCGTCGAGGATCATGTTGGCAGGCTGCTCGGGCCAGGTGAGCATCTGCTCGGCGGCCCACCAGTACTCCTCGAGGGTCTCACCCTTCCAGGCGAACACCGGAACGCCCTTGGGCTCTTCGACGGTGCCGTACGGGCCTACGACGACGGCCGCGGCAGCGTGATCCTGGGTGGAGAAGATGTTGCACGAGGCCCAACGCACCTCGGCACCGAGTGCCACCAGCGTCTCGATCAACACGGCGGTCTGCACGGTCATGTGCAGCGATCCGGATACTCGCGCGCCCTTGAGCGGCTGAACGTCGGCGTACTCGCGACGAAGCGCGATCAGGCCGGGCATCTCGTGCTCTGCCAGCCGTATTTCCTTGCGGCCGAATTCTGCGAGTGACAGGTCTGCGACCTTGAAGTCGATTCCACCGCGGTGTTCCACGGTGAGTGCCGATCCTGACGTAACTGAGGTCGTCATCTTGCCTCTCCTGTTGACTTGAATGTCTTCGTCCAGGCTATCGGGTCGCGGCGCGCGGCGACCGTCTGCCCGGCGAATCGGTCCGATGCCCTTCAGACGGCTCGTCGAGTGGTCCCGCGGTCACCCGTGTTGCTGGGCTCGCGCCAGAATCCGATCGCGCTTTCGGGGCAGAATGTTGGCCCGGACGACATCACCGTCGTAGTGGTCGAGCACCCGCGGGTCCATCACCCGACGCCACAGCGGCGGTACCGCTGCCAGTAGAACCATCGTCGCGTACCCGGCGGGCAACTGCGGGGCCTCGTCGCACGAGAGCAGGGTCTGGTACCGCTTCCCCGGATTGGCGTGATGATCGCTGTGTCGCTGCAGGTGGTAGAGAAAGATGTTGGTGCACAGCCGGTCGCTGTTCCAGCTGTGCCGCGGTGCGCATCGCACGTATCTGCCTCGCTCGTTGGTCTCGCGCAGCAGTGCGTAGTGCTCCACGTAGTTCACCATCTCCAGGAGCACGAATCCCACGACGGCTTGTATCAGCAGAAACGGCGCGATCGCCCAGCCGAAGACGACCATCAGCGTGACGAAGAGAACGGCGCTGAGCAGCCACGTGTGCAACAGAGCGTTCGACGGGTGAAACACGGAGTGGCCCTTGCGACGCAGCCGCCGAGCCTCGAGCCTCCAGGCCGAGGCCAGCCCGAGAACAGCGCTGCGCGGCACGAACGTCCACACGCTCTCTCCCAGCCGGGCACTGGCCGGATCCTCCGGAGTGGCCACCCGCACGTGGTGACCGCGGTTGTGCTCGACGAAGAAGTGTCCGTACAGGGTTTGCGACAAGGCCACCTTCGCCAACCAGCGTTCGTGCTGCTCGACGCGGTGGCCCAGCTCGTGGGCGGCGTTGATTCCGGTTCCCGCGACCAGGCCCACCGTCACCGCGAGCCCGATCTTGTCCACCACGCTCAGGCCCCCGTACGCCCACATCCAGCAGGCGACGATCAGACCGATGAATTGGATGGGCAGGAACAGATAGGTGCACCAGCGGTAATAGCGGTCGTTCTGCAGCTTGTCGGCCGCAGACGCGTCCGGGTTGTGACCGTCCTCGCCCGCGAGCAGATCGATGATCGGAATGATCACGAAGAACACCAGGACGCCGCTCCACCAGAACACCGGCATGCCGGTCCAGTACACCAATTGGGACGGCAACAGTGCCGATGCCGGTGCCAGCAGACCCAGCATCCACAGGTAGCGCTTGTTGTCCCACCGCCGAACCGCAGGTGCAGCCCCGGCCGAATTCCGCTCCCCGAAAGCGACACCCGAATCGTCCGATGAGGTGATTCGGCCGTCCACGCTCACAGTTGCCACACCCTCTCACCGAATGTTTGCGGTCCTATCAGTTTGTTTTCGAGGGTATAACATGCCGGGCGTTCGGACCGAGGGGTGTGACGGATACCCCGGACACGTCGGATCCGAGAAAACCGGCCCCGCCCGCACGATCGACGGTCGGGGCCGGCCTCGCAAGACGACTCGGCCGCGTCTCACTCGGGTCGCGACTCGACTTTCTTCGCCTCGCGCAGACCCATCACCGAATGACGGCGGCCGTACAGCACGTAGATGACGACACCCGCTGCCATCCACACCAGGAACCGCAACCAGGTCTCGACCGACAGGTTGAGCATCAGCCACAGGCACGCGGCCACTGCCAGGATCGGAACCAGCGGAACCCAGGGCACGCGGAACCCGCGCTCGAGATCGGGACGCGTCTTGCGGAGGACGAGGACACCGGCCGACACCAGAACGAAGGCGAACAGCGTGCCGATGTTGACCATCTCCTCGAGCGTGCCGAGAGGTACGAACGCGGCGAGCAGTCCGACCACCACACCGACCAGGATCGTCGTCCGAACCGGCGTGCCCTTCTTTCCGGTGTGGGCCAGACCGCGCGGCACCAGGCCGTCTCGCGACATGGCGAACAGGACGCGAGTCTGCCCCAGCATGAGAACCATGACCACCGTCGTCAGACCGGCCAGTGCGCCGAACGAAATGATGTTCTTGGCCCACGTCAGCCCGTTCAGCTCGAACGCCGTTGCCAGCGTGGCACTGTCGCCGGCCAGATCCGTGTACTTGACCATCCCGGTCAGCACCAGGGTCACCGCCACGTAGAGCACGGTCACGATGGCCAAAGATCCGAGGATGCCGCGCGGCAATGCCTTCTGCGGCTCCTTCGTCTCCTCGGCCGTGGTCGCGACGACGTCGAAGCCGATGAACGCGAAGAACACAAGCGACGCCGCCGCCAGCAGTCCGTACCAACCGAAGGTACTACCGCCCGCACCCGTGACGAAGGAGAACAGGGACTGATGAAGCCCCTCACCCGTGGACGCGGGCTCGGACGGCGGAATGTACGGGTCGTAGTTGGCGACCTTGATGTAGAACGCACCGAGCACGACGACGAACAGCACCACGATCACCTTGATGGCTGTGATCACCAACGACACGCGCGAGGACAACTTGGTTCCCGAGGCGATGAGAACCGTCAACACCACCACGATGAGCAGTGCGCCCCAGTCGAAATTCAGCGAACCGATCTGCAGTACCGGGGCCGACGTGCCGAGCAGGTCTCCCAGATAGAGCGACCAGGCCTTCGCCACCACCGCCGCGGCGAGTCCGAATTCCAGGATCAGATCCCAGCCGATGATCCAGGCGATGAACTCACCGAATGCGGCGTAGGAGAACGTGTAGGCACTACCGGCGACCGGAACCGTGGAGGCGAACTCGGCGTAACAGAGGGCAGCGAGCCCGCAGGCGATGGCCGCCAACACGAACGCCACCGAAACAGCCGGTCCGGCAACGTTTCCGGCAGTCCTCGCCGTCAGCGTGAAAATGCCGGCTCCGACCGCCACCGCGACACCGAACACGGTCAGATCCCACGAACCGAGCTCCTTGCGCAACTTGGTGTCCGGTTCGTCGGTGTCCTTGATCGATTGTTCGATCGACTTGGTCCGGAACCACCCCGTCGTACGCGGGGGCTTCCTGGGCCGGTCTGCCTTGGTCATCGGACCTCCGTATCGCCACGTCGCTTCTGCAGACGGCCGATCCGATCGGACCCACCCGTCCCAGAATTCACTGTGACATCACCTTATTGGTAGCGGGCACCCGTGTCGGACACTTCGGCCACTCGACTTGCCGCGCCTTACGACTGCAATGATCCGACCGCCGCCACGAACACTTCGGCACCGTCGGAGTCCGCGGTGACGGTGACCGATCGGTCGGCAGCGGGAATCCACGCCGAACTACCTTGGGGCACGGTGAGCCCCGCGTGTGTGTCACCGGTCGTCGCCAGCACCGAACCGCTGGTGCACAACAGAATTCGCGGACCGGTTCCAGGAATCTCGACGGTCTCCCCCGGACCGACCGCCGTCCGGCTGAGGACGAATTCAGGGGCCGGCGTCGGGTATCGGTAGGTGGGCCGATCGTTCTCACCCGGCGTGATCGGAGAGATGTCGGCGGGCTCGAAGTCCAGCACGCGCAACAACTCCGGCACGTCGACGTGCTTGGGCGTCAACCCTCCACGCAGAACGTTGTCGGAGTTGGCCATGATCTCCACACCGGTTCCGCGCAGGTACGCATGGAGATTGCCCGCATCCAGGTACAGGCCCTGGCCGGGAGTCAGGGTGACCCGATTGAGCAGTAAGGCCGCCAGTACTCCAGCATCACCGGGATACGACTCCCCCAGCTCGAGCAACGTCCGTGCCTCGGCGGCGAATCGACCGCCGTCGGCGCGGGCAGGCCCCGACAGATAATCGATGCAGCCCTGGGCGACCGCAGGCAACAGGTCGTCCAGGGACTGCCCGGGCAACGTGATCCACGAGGTGAACACCGTCCGGAGGCCCGACGCGTCGGGCTGAGCGGCGAGCAACGTGCGATACCCCGCGAGGGACGGCACGGCCAACGCATCGAGAAACTCGACCGTCTCGGCCGGTTGCCGAAACCCTGCCAGTGCTTCGAATTCGGTGAGTGCCACGATCAGCTCGGGCTTGTGATTGGCGTCCCGGTAATTGCGCACCGGGGAATCGATCGCAACACCTGCGGCATTCTCCCGCGCGAAGCCCTCACGCGCCTGCGCGCTGCTCGGATGTGCCTGCAACGACAGAGGTTCTTCTGCGGCAAGCAATTTCAGCAAGTACGGCAGCCGCGACGAGAAGTCCTCTGCAGAGCCGCCCAACTGTGTTTCCGGATCCCCGTCGATGAGGGTGAGCAACGGCGTGCTGCCACCCTCGTGAACCACGTGCGCAGAATCGGCCGGGTGTGCACCCAGCCAGATCTCCGCCTCGGGATGATCGGACGGTACCGGCCTACCCTGGATACGAGCCAGAGCAGTGCGCGAACCCCAAGCGTAGGACCGGACTGCGCCTCGCAGGAGTTGCACTAGCTACCGCCCATCAACGACAAGTACGCGGCAGTGGTGTCCAACCGCGTTGCCAACACCGACATCGTGTCGAGCATCGAGAGTGTAACCGGATCGGGTGACGCCGCGCGGGCCTCGAAACCCGAACTCACGAACTCCCCGCCGGACGTCGCCTCACCGGACTCGGTCAGTACCAGTTCGGAATTCGGAACACCGGCAATGCGTCGTTCGGTCAGCGCGCGATCGGATTCGGACGCCAGGACGAATACCCGCATCGGCTGTTCGGGAGCCGGTCCGTCGAGCTCCTCGTCGTGGAAGATCGAGTCGAAGGTGCTGACCGGCCCCGATGACTCGACCATGGACGCACGGATGGACGCAGCGATGACATCGCCGAGCTCACCCGCAGCCACGATCAGACCGGCCACCCGCAGCAACACCTCGCTACCGTGCCGCGCCACCTCGACGGCAGCCGGCCCGGCACCGCTGAGCACCACACGTTTGCCGCTGAACCCACTGGCAAGCGCTTTGGCAGGGTTGTGGAACACCTCGTTGGACGGGCTGTTGCGCACAGCCTCGGCATCGAGCAGATCTGCGAGCCGAGAAAGGTTGGGCAGCAGCGCCTTCCACGAACCACCGGCAACCGCGCCGAGGACGGCCACGAACGCCGCAAGATAGCGCATCAGCGCATTGTGGTCACGCACCGCTATGCGCGGCGGCAACCACATGACCCTGGCACCGCGCACGGCACGCAAGGGACCCTCTTCCGGTGCCACGACGACGACCTCCGCGCCGCGCCGCGCTGCCGCGTCGACCGATTCGGCCAAGCGCGGATCGCCTGCATCGTCGCCGGCCACCACGACGACATCCAGTGGCCCGATCCACGGCGGAGTTCCGGTACTACGAACCAGGGGAACGCCCAAATGGTTTCCGAGAGCAGCGACAAGCAGAGACGCGGCACGGCTGCTGCGGCCGTCGCCGGTCACGATCACCACGCTGCGAGGTCGCAGGTCGGCCAGTCGCGCCAGCACCGACTCATCGACCGCAGTGGCGACGGCGCGTACTTGAGCACCCGCGAGCGCGGCGCTGCGGAGCGCGCCCTCCCGATCGGCGGCCACGATCGCGCCGGCGTCGTCGAGATCGACCAGAGACGTCACTGCCCTCATGACCTCGGCACCTTCCCTTACGTCACCGACTCGAAATGCCTGCATACCCACTTGTGAACTCTAGGTAACCACTATTCCAGTCCGGAGCGAACGATGCTCAATATCTCGGTCGACAACGCGTCGACCTCGGTGCGGGTGCGCGCCTCGACATTGAGTCTCAACAGGGGCTCGGTGTTGGACGCACGCAAGTTGAACCATGCACCACCCTCGAGGTCGACGGTCACGCCGTCGAGACGGTCGATTCCGGTGGTCCGATCGGCGAACGCGTCGAGCACGGCCTGGGTGCGTTCGGCTGCGTCGTCGACCGTCGAGTTGATCTCACCCGACGCGCTGTACGTCTCGTACGAGGCCATCATCTCTGAGAGCGGTCGATCCTGGGCGCCGAGGGCAGCGAGAACGTGCAGCGCGGCGAGCATGCCGGAATCGGCACCCCAGAAATCGCGGAAGTAGTAGTGCGCGGAATGTTCTCCGCCGAAGATCGCACCGGTATCGGCCATCTGCTGCTTGATGAACGAGTGCCCCACTCGGGTGCGGACAGGCTTGCCGCCGAGCTCGGTGACCAGCTCCGGCACCGCACGCGAGGTGATGAGATTGTGAATGATCGACGCACCGGGCTCCTTGGCCAGCTCGCGTTCTGCCACCAAGCAGGTCACGGCCGACGGCGAGACCGGATCGCCCTTCTCGTCGACGACGAAGCACCGGTCGGCGTCTCCGTCGAACGCGAGCCCGATGTCGGCACCGGTCTCGACGACGAAGCGCTGCAGATCCACCAGGTTCGCCGGATCCAGTGGGTTGGCCTCGTGATTGGGGAAGCTGCCGTCGAGTTCGAAGAACAACGGTTCGATCGTCACCGGGAGCGGAGCGAACACCGCGGGGACCGTGTGCCCGCCCATGCCGTTACCCGCGTCGACGGCGATCTTCATGGATCCGATGCCGGATAGATCGACCAGATCGCGGACGAACCCGGCGTAGTCGGTCAACACGTCTCGCGACGTTGCCGTACCGGCCGGGCCGTCGAAGTCCGGCACCCCGTCGATCAGTTCCGACTTGATCGTGGCCAACCCGGTGTCCTGTCCCACCGGCTTGGCACCGGCGCGGCACAGCTTGATTCCGTTGTACTTCGCCGGATTGTGGCTTGCGGTGAACATGGCACCCGGGCATTCGAGCAGGCCCGACGCGAAGTAGAGCTGATCGGTCGAGGCGAGACCGATGTGCACGACGTCGAGTCCCTGCGCGGTGACGCCGTCCGCGAAAGCGCGGGACAGGCCCGGCGAGGAGTCGCGCATGTCGTGTCCGATGACGACGGTCCGCGCCGCGCCCTCCTCGTCGCGTACCAACCGGGCGAACGATGCACCGACGTCTCGGACGAACGCCTCGTCGATCTGCTCACCTACGACGCCACGGACGTCGTAGGCCTTGATGACGGCTTTGACGGACTCTGCGGTTCGGGCCACGAAGATTCTCCTGATTGTCGGTCGTCCGGCGTCGGACATCCAGCGTTGGGTACGGGGCGATCAACACCGAAGCTCGGCAGACCGGCTTGTCCGTTTCGGTACTGGTGCAAACCTTGCCAGACGCCCGGTGGGCGGGCCAGTCGACCCGTCGTTCATTCGGGCGGACGCAGCGCATAGCCCCGCCGCGGCGTTCTGCGCAGGGGGTCTAGGACGTGGGATCGGGTAGAACTCTGAGGTGTCCGCGCCGGCCGGTTCGGACGGCAGGCGTGGCCCGCCGCTCGGTGTCCTGGTGGCGAGCCGGCGACCGGTCACCGCTGTCTCGCTCCTCGGAGCGCGTCCGGTCTCCCCGACCGGCTTCGCGTACGGCCTCGGCCAGCGCGGTCAGATCGTCCTCGTCGGGGGTCGATGTCGAGTAACCACCCTCGTACCGCACGAGCTCCCAGCCCTTGGGTGCCGTGGTCGTCGAGGCATGGACCTCGCACAGGTCCCAGGAGTGCGGCTCGTCCACGGTGGCCAGCGGACCGACGACCGCAGTGGAGTCGGAGTAGACATATGTGAGCGTCGCAACGGCAGAACGGTTGCAACCAGGCCTGCAGCAGCCACGCAGTGATCTCACGAGTGCAGAGTATCCGGTACGTGCAACCGACCGAACGACCGACACACCGGACAGTCGCGATAACCTG
>CAFBLX010000027.1_pt1 | contig 17994 bp, 18 predicted proteins | sample 7268311 | NCBI WGS metagenome assembly CAFBLX01 (sample SAMEA6814046, study PRJEB35770) | freshwater metagenome | biome: Freshwater; feature: Freshwater reservoir; material: water | place: Czech Republic | collected 2017-05-23 | depth 30m m | reverse complement strand
GGTCCACGAGTTCGACGACGGTGTGCGCGTTGGGTTCTCCGGTCACTTCGCGTGCAGTGAACTGGCCCTTGTCAGAGACGATTCGACTGCGTACCTCGGTAGGCAGAGCGAGGGTCGGTTCGTAGGCCGCGATGGCCTCGTACTCCTTGCGGACCTTTCGATCCTGAAACAACGTCTGATACGCCCCGCGAAGTGCCGGATCAACGACGAACAGCACCAGGCCGGCGGTGACGCGATCGAGTCGATGAGCAGGCACCAGTTGTGGAAGGCCGAGTTCGAGGCGCAGGCGCACCAACGCGGTCTGCAGAATGTGGCCGCCGCGCGGGATCGTCGGCAGAAAATGCGGCTTGTCGATCACCAGTACGGCGTCGTCCCGGTGCACGATCGAGATGTCGAATGGCACAACGGTTTCCGTCGGCAGGTCGCGGTGGAACCAGACAGCCTCGCCGGGGACGTACGGCGCATCAGCGGATACAGGCCCGCCCATGTCGACGACCTCGCCCGCAGCGAGCATCTCGTCGATGCGTCCCGGCGAGATCCGTTGCTCGGTCGCCGTCAGGAACTCGCGGACGGTGGGCCATGTCCCGTCCTTGGGCATTCGGACGCGTGCGGGGTCGAGGCCGTAGCGCTTCGCCAGGGGCGGTTGCTGGCGTCGTCTCACCGGCCGAGCGTATCCGTCCGCCGAGATCGCACTTGTGCAGACGATCGACAGCGATTCACCTACACAAGTGCGAACTCGCTACTCGCAGCCGATGCCGTCGTTGTCGCGGTCGAGGTGGGGGCCGTAGCCGTACTCGTCGCGATAGACCGGTGCAGCTCCGGCGTCGCGGGCGGCGTCGCAGTTCTGGTACTGGAACCCACCGTTGGGCCGAGGTGCGGGAGCCGGCGCACCCTGCGGCTGTGGGGCGGGTGCACCCTGCGGTGCGGGCGGGGGAGCGAAAGCAGGCGGCGGCGGAAGGATGCAGAACTGAGCCGAGCCGGCACCGCACAGGAAATCGGTGATCGGATCCGCCGAAGCGAGGGCGGGGGTGGTGACCATGGCTGCCGCAGCGATCGCGCTTCCGATGCTGATTCTGACCAGCAGATTCTTCGTCTTCATGTTGCTCCAATTCGAGGGGGTGCGATGGAGCTTGCTCGACGGATCCTTGAACTGTCAACGAAGTCATTCGCGCGACCGACAGCCGCGCTGAGCAGGGCGGCACCGAAATGCGCAGGGTCGACGCGTTTGGAAACCGTCACGAGGGCGTATTTACGAACGTATGAGCGAAAACGAGCAGGTCAACCAGAACCCCGAGAAGGATCCCGATGACTGGGTCACCGGCGACGAGCCGATGACCGGTCCGCAGAAGAGCTATCTGAGCACCCTCGCTCAGGAAGCAGGGGAGGAAGTTCCCGACGACCTGAACAAGGCGCAGGCGTCGGAAATGATCGACAAGTTGCAGGGCGAAACCGGCCGCGGTTGAGCCTGCTCCGTCAGAAGTCCACTCGATGTGACATCGACCCCCGAAAAGTCCACCGAATGTCACATTGAGTGCCTTCTGAAGGACCTCCCGACGGCAGCATCCGACCAGGTAGACCGTTATTTCTTCGGTACATGTAACAAAGGATTACGCAGACTTTTGTACCCGGGATTTCGCGGCTACTGTGAGCGGACCCACAGCCCTCGGCGTGTCTGCGTCGCGGTGGGTACGTTGTGGAACGGATGTTGTTTGTGTTGCGCCCGCGAGGGTGCGCCTGGGGAGGATGGCAGATCAGATGCACCGTCGTGTGTTGGCAGTAGCGGGGGCTGCGCTGGCTGTGTCCTTGCTGTCGTCGGGTATCGCCGGAGCGCAGCCGCTTCCGGGTACCGGCAGTGCCGATGGTGGCGGGGCAGCACCTGGCATACAGGCGCAGTCGTTGCCGACGGCAGCGGCTCGTATCGATCGAGTCGACATGTTGACTCCGCGTCGTGCGGCCGTGTGGGTCGATTCGCCGGCGATGGGTCGGGCGATCCAGGTGCAGGTTCTTCTTCCAGCCGCGCAGGCCGTGTCCCGTCCGACGCTCTACATGCTCGACGGCGTCAGTGCCGGCAAGGAATCCGATTACAAGGAAAGCACTTGGACGCAGAAGACCGACATCGTCGATTTCTTCGCGGACAAGCAGGTCAATGTCGTGTTGCCGGTCGGCGGATCGAGTAGCTACTACACCGACTGGAATGTGCCCGACCCCGTCTTGGGTGTCAACAAGTGGGAGACGTTCCTGACGGCGGAGTTGCCGCCGCTGATCGATGCGCGGTTCTCCGGTAACGGCACCAATGCCATCGGCGGTGTGTCGATGGGTGCCCAGGCCGCGATGGATCTCATCACGCGTCACCCCGATCTCTACACCGGAGTAGCCGGTTTGAGCGGTTGCTACGACAACTCGCAGAACAACCTCAAGGACGCTGTGCGCGCCACGGTCGCCACCAACGGCGGCAACGCCACCAACATGTGGGGCGAGAACGCCGACGCGAAGTGGATCGAACACGATCCGTCACGCAACGCAGAAGCATTGCGCGGCAAGGACGTCTACGTGTCCGTCGGCACCGGCCTACCCGGCCCGTACGAGCTGGGCCCCGGCGGCGGTGGAGTGCAGGAAGCTGCGATGGGCGGACCGCTCGAAGCTGCAGCGCTGTACTGCACCACGCTCTTCGACACACGCCTGCGCTCGATCGACATACCGGCCACCTTCACCTACCGCCCGTACGGCATTCATCAGTGGCCGTACTGGCAGGACGATCTCCGGGAATCCTGGCCGACGCTCGAGCGCGCGCTAGGACTGTAGAGCGAACTTCAGAAACGCGTCGTTCTCGTGCGGGTCGCCGATGGTGACCCGCACTCCGTCGTTTCCGTAGGAACGCAACAACACGCCCTGTTCGGCTGCGCCCGAGGCGAATTCACCCGAACGTTCGCCTAGCGGCAGCCAAATGAAATTGGACTGGGATACGCCCACGTCGTAGCCACCCGAGACCAGGGCGTCGCGCACTCGATCACGTTCGGCGATCAGCGCATCGGTACGAGCCAGTAGCTCGGCCGAGGCTTCGAGCGACGCCAGAGCCGCCTGCTGAGCAATGGTGCTGACTGCGAACGCAATACGAACCTTGGACAGCGCAGTGATCACCTCGGGATCGGCCACCGCGTAGCCCACTCGGAGACCCGCGAGGCCGTACGCCTTCGAGAACGTCCGCAGCACGATCACGTTGCGCCGACCGCGTGCGATCTCCACCCCATCGGTGTGATTGCCTGCCGCGTCGGGCCGGGTGTACTCGAAGTAGGCCTCGTCGAGGACGACGAGGACGTTGGGCGGCACCGCGTCGAGAAAGGCCACGAGCTTGTCGCGCTGAACGACGGTTCCGCTCGGGTTGTTCGGGTTGCAGACGAAGATCAGTCGGGTGCGCTCGGTGATGGCGTCGAGCATTGCGTCGAGATCGTGCACGTGGTCCGAGGTCAGCGGCACTTGAACGGGCGTCGCTCCCGTCACCCGGACGATGATCGGATAGGCCTCGAACGAGCGCCACGCGAAGATCACTTCGTCACCGGGGCCACAGGTAATCTGGACGACCTCCTGGCACAACGCGACCGAGCCATTTCCGGCGGCCACGTTCTCCGGGGCCACTCCGAGCTTCTCCGCCAACGACTCGACGAGCGCTGTCGCGCGGATGTCGGGGTAGCGATTGACGCCGCCGGCGGCTTCCACGATCGCCTCGCGGACACTCGGCAGAGGGCCCTGTGTCGTTTCGTTACTCGCCAGCTTGATCGCACCGGGAAAGCTGCGGCCGGGTACGTAAGCGGGGATGGCGTCGAGGTCGGGGCGGATGTGCACGGTCACGTCAGTCATTATGCGCCGACCCTGTCGGTAAGCGACTTCTGCCTGTCCGCGTCAAAGCTGTGCAGGACGGCCGCGATCGTCCTATCTTCGTACAGTATGTCGGGAACTTTCAGCGACTTCGCAGTCCTTCGGTCCGCCCCCGCGCCCACAGTCGGCGCGGACGACGAGGTGGATACGGCCGCATCGAAACCCGTCTCGCAGGAGAAAGTGCCGTTGACGGCCGTCGAGCCCGATGGGTCACCGCGCGGCGGGATCGTCGTGTTGCACGAGGCCAGGGAGATTCCCGAGTCGCTGAAAGATCTCCTGCGCGCCCTCGCGTTGGAAGGGTGGCTGGCGGTAGCGCCGGACCTGTTCCATCGGGGGCACGGTGACGACAAGGAAGTGTTCGGCGACGACCTCTTCGCAGATTTCGACGCCACCTCCGACTGGCTCGTCCAGCGCGGGGTGTACTCCGATTGCATCGGCGTCATCGGATTCGACGATGCGGGAACGGCCGCGTTGATCGTGGCTACCAGCCGTCCGGTCGGAGCGGCGGTCAGTGTCGCCGCAGCAGGGATCGTGGAGCCGCTCAATTCGGACGCGATCGCTTTGGTCGACGCCGTGCCGAAGTTGCAGGCGCCGTGGCTCGGCCTCTACGGCGAGAACGACCCCCACACCCCACCCGAACACATCGAAGCCCTTCGCGATGCCGCCACGCGCGCCTCAGTGGCCACGAACGTCGTCAGCTACTCCGGTGTGGAGCATCGCGCCGATCATCCTCGGGAACAGCCGGGCAGCAGCGACGACACCGACCCCGCCGAGGCCGCTCTCGTCGATGCGCAGACGCGCATCTTCGACTGGTTCGACAGCTTCATGCGTTGACGAGCAACAAGCATCTTTTACGCGAACGCCGCGCGAACCTGGGGCGTCGACCAGCCGTTTTGCCTTCTGGCCTCAGCCGTGTGTAATCTCTTTCCTCGGCGGTCCGAGAGGGCCGGCAGCCTAGGAGGCGTGCCAGAGCGGCCGAATGGGAGTCACTGCTAATGACTTGACCCTTCACCGGGTCCGGAGGTTCAAATCCTCTCGCCTCCGCCACGCTGATCCGCAAGGATCGGCACGTCGGTTCCTCGGAACCGACACAACTGAACATGCGCCCGTAGCTCAACGGATAGAGCACTTGACTACGGATCAAGAGGTTAGGGGTTCGAATCCCTTCGGGCGCACAGAAGAAAAAGCCCCGAACTGCAGCGATGCAGTTCAGGGCTTTTTCGTCGTATAGGCCAGTGGTTGGCGGCTCGACACCTGCCCGGTCTAGATCTCCGACGACGGGTCCGCATGTGGGATGAACAACGGGGACGCCGGCGAGGGGCGGCCTGGTAGACGGCGTGCAGATCGGTACAAAGCACACCCTTTAGAAACAAACCGGACGTAAGGTGTGCTTGTCTCGCCGAGGAGGGCACGTGAGCGATCGATCAGGCAGAACCGCGACTGTGAGCGAGTCGGATGCTCAGGCTTCGCCGTTGTTCATCCCGCTGTTGTTCATCTCGCTGCTCTTCGTCGGTGCGTTGCCGTTCTACGTTCGGCAACCGGTCGTCGGCGGTGAGTCGGTGTCGGGTCCGGCGTGGTTCGGTGGTGCGCACCTCGGAGAACCAGCAGCCGATGTGTACTGGCTGTGCGCTCTGCCGGTGTGCATCGGGGCCGTCGCGGTCTACTGCGTGTGGAGCGAACGTCGATCGGGCGTCGCCATGCATGTTCGGCTGTGGCTCGTTGCGAGTCTCGGATTGTCGAGTGCAACAGCAGTTTTCGTGCAGAACGGAATGATGTTCTACGTGGGTAACATGACGATTCGAGGATTGTTGCCCTTACTGGCGATATCGATCGCGGTCCTGGTGTGGGGTGTCGGCCTGCGGTCGCGGTTGCTGGTGGCAATCGGTGTTGTCGCCGTCGCTGCGAGTCTGGTGTCCAACCTCTACAACGTCGAGAATCTCGTGCCGCGGGAGTGGGCACTGGACCCCCGCTTCGGTCTGTGGCCGAACATCGTGCTGACCGCAGCGGTGTTCGCGGTCGGAGCAGTGGGGTCGGGGTTTGCCGAACGGTCCAGGCGGTAAAGCCTGCAACGCAGCGTGACCCGGGCGATGGGGGTCGTCGCCGGCGGTGGACACTGGCAGGATGGCCAGCCCAGGTGACCCGAAGTCGGTGTGGACGACAGTCTCGGTGATCGTCGGCACCGTGGCAGCAGGCGTCGTAGTCGCCGGTCCTCTCCACGATCCGCAACCCGACGCCGTGTCGATACCCGGCTGTGCGGAGGTAGTCCAGCCCGAGGACATGCAGAGAATCAACTACGCCATTGTCGGACCGGATTCCGCCCCGGCTGGGTTCGACGCTTCGGCCAAGTCGGCCGCTTTGGCGCGAGCCTTCCCCACCGATCTGCCGGTCCATGTTTGGCCGGCTACGTCGATGAGCGTCGGACACTGAGTGACGGCACAGTCGTCGATCTGAGATCATCCGAAAGAGGCAGTCGCGTAGAGGTATACGGGACCGACGGCAGCATCGTCGATGTATCCGCCGACCCCGTGTTGACGGTCCAGCAAGTGACCGACATCGCGATGACGCCCGGTCTTCGCTGGAATTTCTAGGCCCCCTTGACCGCCGTACCTTGCACGCCGGTGTCGGCACTGCCCCAACAAGTCCGACCCCGCCGCAGTGTCTGCGACGGGGTAGGGCACATGCGCGTGTATCTACGCGCGGGCGACCAGCTTTCCTGCGATTCCCGACAAGATTTCGGTCGGCCTCTGCTGCTCACCCTGCTGAGCACCCAGCACCACGAGGGTTCCGGTCAGGACCGGCAATGCCCACTGGAGGTACTTCAGTTGCTTCTGTGCTGCGGCGGCCTCGCGTGGGGTAGCTGCTGACGGCTCGGTTGCCGAATCGATCGAATGACCCTGAGCCTTGGTCGTTTTCGCGCCGAGGACACCGCTGTACGCGGTGGCGGCGAGGGCGGCCCCGGTAACGGCGATCTTGAAGTTGGTGTTGGCGGTAACACCCTGCTGATGACGAGCACGACCGCGGTTGGCCATGAGTATGCCTGCGCCGCCGATGAGATGTGCACCGATGGCCGCGGCGTTGACCGGAGCCCATTTCGCCCACCCTGCCGCGGCAACCTGTGCGCGGTCTCGCGGATCCTGCACCGCAGTGGCAGCACCGTTCACGCCCACGGCACCCATGAGCGAGCCGCCGAACCAGGCAGCAGCACCGAGATCGTGTAGCGAACGGATGAGGGTATTTCTGTTGGACATCTGAGGATCCTTCGGTTGTGTGCGCTGCTCCGATCGCGAAACGCGCGATGTACGAGAGGTTTTGGCGGCCGCGTCAACGGCTCCTTGTTCTTCGGTTACCCACGCGGGCGGTTTCCACACCTGGGCCTCGCGTCGATTCGCGTCGGAATGCTGGTCGTTCCAGCCCTATTACGGTCGTACCGGGGGCCTGAGGCGTGTTCAGGTTCGATGGCGCGAAAAGTTACCCGCCGATCAGAGGCGGCGGGGTGTGCTCGTACATCTCGCTGAACGTCGCGTCGTCCAATGTCATCACGTGATTCGATGCAGTGACGACCATCCAGCTACCCACGTCGGCGATCACGTGCCCGATCTCGACCGCGCCACCGCAGTTGGCCGCGTCGAGTCCCTTGGTCTCGAGCCAGGTCACGACGTCGTCGGCGTTGGTTCCATCGACGCGGACCGCCTCCACCGGAGAACCGGTGTAGGCCTGTGGAGTGGAGCCGGTTCTCCATCGTTCGTAGTTACTGTTCACCACGGATGCGCCCTCCTCGCTCTTCGGCTCCGACGGCGTTCATTGCGCGTCGTCCTCTTACTCGCCTTCCGCCTGATCCGGTTGCGTGCCGGCGTTCTGCGTGAGGTTGGCCGGGTCCGCATCCGGATCCTGGCCGGGGTCGTATGGGTCCGTCGAATTCTGTGGACTGTTTTCACTGGTCATACTGCAGCTCTACCCGCGCGGAACGTACTCAATCGGCACTCGGTCGTTTGATTCGATCCGGACCGGATATCTCGATGTCGAGGTAAAGCCACCGACTTCGTCACCCGAAAGGACCGACCGTGAACGACACCGCCGATCGACTGCAAGCTCTGTACGACAGCACCCCCGATGCACGACTCGTTCTGGTGGAGGGCGAACTCGTGCTCGATGTCCCGGAAAAGTCCGGCGACGAGTCGCAGGACGACGTCGCTGTTGTTGTTGTGACCCGAGCAGCGTTGACGGAGCGTCTGCAGGACGCCGGCGGCTTCTCCCGCGCGGCGTTGGAAGACTTCGCCCCGGTCGTCGATGACATCGCTGCAAAGTTGGGCGCATGAGTTACCTGCATTCACCCCGTAGCGAGAACCGACACAGCAGGGGGTGAATTCCATGTCCGTCCTCGATCTCGCGCGACGCAGTCGAGATGCGCAGCGCGCTGACGACAGCAGATTCTCCGAACTCCGCACTGTATCGACGCACTTGCTGGGTCTGCCTTTTCGCGGCCTCTCGGCCGTGCGGAACGCCCGGGCTTTTCATCCGGACGGGGTGAGTTTCAGCGGCTCCCTCGAACGGCTGTTGCCGGACCGATACGGAATCCCGTTGCGTTCCTGCGAGGTGACCGTGCGAATCTCGAAGGGGATCGGTATTCCCGCAGGCCTCCCCGATGTCGCCGGGGTAGCGATCCGGGTCCCACCGCTCGAGGTCGGGGCCACCCCGTGGGATCTGTTGCTCGCCGGCTCGGCGACCGGAGTGGTAGGACGTATGGTGCCGTGGCCGTCGACGTCGTGGAACGACGCGCATCTGTCGTCTCTGATGCCGGTGAAGTACCAGGGCAGGATGTGGTGGTTGCGTGCACGGCTGACCCGCCCGCAGATGAACGGGATGAGCGTCGCGGACGTTCGACAAGCGATCGACGACCACGGTGTGAGCCTGGTTCTCGAACATGCTTGTGGTACAGCTGCGTTCGAGCCACTGGCCGTCGTTCACTCGACGACAATTCTGCAACCGTCCGAAGAGATCGACGCGTTCGATCCGGTGCTGAACAGTCCTGCGTCGGTGCGCCCCCAGCCGGAGTGGCTCCGCAACCTGAGACTGTCGGCGTATCGCAATTCTCGCGCAGGGCGAGGTATCGACAACGTCCGCAGAGGCGACAGAGGACGTCCCACCTGAGTGAACGAAACACATCGGCAAGCCTCTGCCGATGTGTTTCGTCCTCGAACTCCCGTCAGGCGTTCAGAGCAGTGAGCCGACCAGTCCGCCGTCCAGAACGAGGCTGCTCCCCGTGCACCACGACGACTGTTGCGATGCGAAGAACGCGACAGCTGCTGCTACTTCCTCCGGTGTGCCGTAGCGCCCTTGTTTGTCGGCGATGAGGGTGTCGAACCCTCCTTCCGGTAGCCCCAGAGCTGCCTCGAATTCGGGGGCTGCCTTGGTGACCAGGGCGGTGTCGATGAACCCCGGCAGCACAGCGTTGACTCGAACACCCTGCGCTCTGAACTCCGTTGCGGCGGTTTCGGTCAGATTTCTCACCGCGGCCTTGCTGGCGGCGTAGGGCGCGAGCAGCGCCGAACCTGCCGTCGCGGTGATCGAGCTGATGGTGACGATGGAGCCGCCGCCGGATGCTGCGATCGCGGGTGCGGCGTAGCGGATGGTCAGGAACACGCCGTCCAGGTTGACTGCGGTGGTACGCCGCCAATCGGCGTACGACATCTGTGCGATCGCTCTGACTTCGCCGACACCGGCGTTGGGAATTGCTATGTGCAGGTTGCCGAAGTGTTCGACCGTCTGCTCGACGAGAGATCGAACCTGATCCTCGTCGGTGACGTCTGTCGCTACAGCGATCGCACCGTCGATCGAAGACGCCACCTGGCGAGCGGCGTCGAGATCGATGTCGGAGACGACCACCTGTGCACCGTCGGAGGCCAGTCGCCGCGCGATGGCGGCACCGAGGCCTGCCCCGGCACCGGTGACGAGTGCGACCTTGCCGTGGAGAGATTCGTCGATTGGCATTGTGTTCGGTCCTTCCGTGGGAAAGCAGAGGTGGTGCCTTCTCGCTGACGACAGAGAAGGCGAAAGGTATTGCTGTGTCGTTGTTTCAGCGCTTCAGCAGGTCATCCAGAGCTCGTCGCGCTGCATTCAGTCCCGCCATGCCGTGTGCACCGGGTCCGGGGGGAGTTGCCGCCGAGCAGAGATAGAACCCCGGCGTACCCGTGCGGTACGGGTCTCGGCCGGGCCGTGGTCCGAGGAGCAATTGTGTCGGCGACGACGTACCGCACAGAATGTCGCCGCCGACGAAATTCGCGTTTCCTCCGGCGAAGCTCTGCGGAGACGTGGTGACTGTCTCCACAATTCGCGAACGCAGGCCCGGTGCGAACTGTTCGATGCGGTCGATCACGACGTCGGTGACATCGTGGTCGAGGCCGGCGGGAACATGGGCGTATGCGTACAGCGGTACGACGTCTCCGTCCGCGCGCTGAGGATCTGCGACGAACTGCTGCCCGACGAGGACGAACGGCCGATCGGGCATTCGTCCTGCAGCGACGGCCGCCTCGGCTGCGACGGTGTCCTCGGCGCTACCTCCCACGTGCACAGTGCCGGCCTGTGCGACCCTGGGGTCGGTCCACGGGACTCCACCGCGCACCGCGAGGTCGACCTTGAACGCAGCTGGTCCATGCCGAAACCTGTTGTAGGAGCGACGTGTACGCGTCGTGAGTTCCTGGCCGAGTACGTCGGCCACCACGGACGGCGTCGTGTCGAAGATCGTGATGTCCGACGACGGCAGATCGGCTCGCGAGGCAACCCGCGTCGAGGTCTGCACGGTTGCTCCCAGTTCGATGAGCGCGGAGTGCATCGCCCGTGAGATCGCCGCGGTTCCGCCCTCCGCCACCGGCCATCCGTTGTGGTGTCCCGCGGTCAGGATTCCCACCCCGATGGCGGAGGAGAACACTTCGGTCAACGGCCGCATCGCGTGTGCCGCTGCTCCGACGAACAGTGCCCGCGCCTGCGGTGTGGCGAACGCCCGTGACAACACCGCAGCGGGCAGAGCAGTCGGCGCACCGAATCTCGCCAGCAGCAGTGGATGTCGGGGCAGGTGCACGACCGGTCCGAGTAGGTCTGCGGACAGTCTGTCGTACGACGACGACGGTTGCCCGAACAGTGCCTTCCATCGTTTGCCGTCCGCACCCAGGCCCACAGCAGTCTCGTTTACCGATCGATGGAGCAGCGCTGCCGCGTCGTCGAGAAGCGGATGTGCACAATCGATCTCGGGCCACCGCCACGTCAGTCCGTGTTGCTCGAGACCGGCGAGGGCAGGTGAACCCACCGCCATCGGATGAAAACCGGCACAGTGATCGACGAGCAGATCGACGGTGGTGAAAGGCCGGTGGCTACGGGTGCCGCCGCCGATCTCGCTCTCCGCCTCCAGCACGGTGACGTGTATGCCGTCGCGTGCCAGAGCAAGTGCAGCGGCAAGACCGTTCGGGCCGCTGCCCACTATCGTCGCGGATCGCGTCATGATGTCGATTCTCCAGCACCGGCCGTCGCCGACGACGTCTCCGGTGCCGAGTGTCGAGCGGTTGTCGAGTCTGCGCGACGCCGCCACGTCACCGACATGGGGATGGGGCCGTCGGGTAGCCACGGCTGGGCGGACACCGCGTCGTCGACGTTCCACGTGCCGGTTTCGATCACGCCGAGGGCGGCATCGATGAGTTTGTACGACTGCGTCTTTCGATGGATGGGCTGCGATTCGACCCATGCCACCACGAACTCTCCCGGCTCGAAGTTGCAGCGTCGCTGAATCGCTGCGATGAGGGAGGCGTCGTGCAGGTGGCCGTCGCCGAAGTTGAAGCCGAGAATCGAGTTGCAGGCGAATTCGCCTTCACGCACCGTCCATCGATCGATGTCGGGAACGTTGCGGATCAGAAGCGAGAACAATCCGCGGCCCTGACTGTGCATCGAGCGCCATGCGATGGTCTGTTGCATCGTGATCTCGGCGACGGCAGGCGGGTAACCCATGGCTTCGAGCTGTCGTACCTGATTGCGGGTGGGGCGCACGATCTGATCGAGCTTGTCCTCGGCACCCGGTGCGAACGCCCACAGACCGGAGGCCCAGTTGCCCGCGTACTGGCGCATCGAGGGCGTGAAGGCGACGAGGTCCGGTCGTAGATTGCCCAGAACCGGGAAGAAGAACAAGCACACCAGCGCTGTCGCCACGAACCACGGGGAGGCGTCGAAGATCGAGAATCCCTGTCCTGCAGGGTGTCCGACGAAGAGAAAGACTGCTGCGTAGGCGAACAACAGATTCCACTCGAGCGGCACCGCCAGCGGGAACGTCGAGATGATGAACAGGTGGAATGCCACCATGAGAAGTGCTCCGACGAGTGCGACGGTCGTGTTGGTGGTGAGCAGCAACACGACCGGTACCGCGATCTCGACGGTGGTGCCCAATACGTGCGCGATCAACTTGGCCGTTGCCGAGGGGCGAATGTCGTCCGGGAAATTCCGGTAGTGCTTGCGCCTGGCCCAGCGCGTGGGAATGCAGGGGCTGTTCGAGACCATGGGCGGAACGACGTTGGCGAAATGTGCACCGAATTTCGAGATGCCGGCCCCGACCCACACCGAGAAAATGAGCAGTTTCAGTCCGACCACGAGGTCGACGATGGCGTTGTCACCGAGAATTCCCACGAGGCCGAACAGGACTATCGCAGGACCGTACTGCTCGGCGCGGGCAGCGATGAAGATCGTCTTGTCACGAAGGCCCACAACGATGGTGAGCAAGACCGGCGCGATCGCCCAGCGTGGATCGACGAGGTTGCCGATGCCCTCGGGCAGGATCGAGGCAAATGCACCGGGCGGTGTTCCGGGCACGATGACGGGGACGAACAGACTCACCAGGAGCGCGAGATACAGCACGACGTCCAGCGGCGTCCTGGCGTCACCCGAGGTGAACGGCACCTTGCCCGGCCACGGAGGCATCCGAACGGTCCCCGGTTTCGCCCAGAACAAAATTCCGCCTGTCATCGGCTTGAACTTGCCGGCGATCGGTCCCCATGACCCCGCGAGTCCGACGGTTTCGAGCAGCATCGTCCAGTAGACCAACTTCTGGTAGACGATCATGTCGTCCCACCACGAGCCGACGTCCCACGGCATTCCGACGCCGGAAGTCAGTGTCGCCAGAGTCAGGCCGATCCCGATGTAGAGCACCAGAAGCTTGACGACGTAGGTGGTGGGGATGACCTTCGGCGAGCCGAAGCCGTAGTCGACCCAATGCAGTGCAAGGGTTTTCACTCGTTCCAGCAGGGGCCGGTCGAGGAAGGTTTCGAGGTCGACAGGTGGAAACTGTCCGTTCTTGAATCCCATGAGTGAGCTTTCTGTAGCGAGCGCTGAGGATGAAGGAGCAGGAGTCAGCCCTTTCGCCCGAGGCTCGGGTCGCGGTGACGCAACCATCGGACTGTGTCCTGCACCACAGAAAGCTACGGGGTTCCTATCGGCGGTCCCAATGGTTCGCCGACCCGAGGCTCACCTTCGTTTTTGTGACGCCGACACAAAGTGCACTCTCAGGAGAGGATCCGAGCCCCGAGCCACTGACATGCGGTGAGGGCAACCTCGACGGCGAGTCGGTCGTCGGACAGTGGCCGGGGGAGCAGCTTCTCGGCATTGTCGACGCGGTAGCGAATCGAGTTCTTGTGCATCGTCATCACCGCAGCCGCCGCGGAGAGGCTCCGTTCGCACGCAAGGTAGATCCGCAACGTGGTGCGCAATCGTTCGGCATGTGTGGTGTCGGCGGCCAACTGCGGTCCCAGCACGGTCAGGACCCAGGCCTGTAGTGCCGACGGGTCGCGAGCGCACAGGTCCACCACGGCCAACCCGGGGTCGTCGTAGCGTTCGATCGTTCGGCCTCGGCCACCCAGAACGGCCACGTGATGGGCGCGCTGAGCCTGTCGGTAGGACGTGACGAACCCGGCCGCGTCGAGTCCGATGGCCCCGGCCGCCAACAGGGGTGCGTCCTCGGTCCGCGGTCGAGTGTTGATGCGATCGAGAACGACGGCGAGATCTGTGTCGTTCGCTGGAATCTGAATCCATCCCCACGCGGTAGCGCCGTCGCGTCCGACCACCAGGGGAGGGGCCGGACTGTCCAAGTCCGCCGCCAGAGCGCGGATGGTGGTGGTGAACCTGCGCATCCGGTCGCCGCGAACGGCGGACTCGCTGACCCAGGCCACGACGGCCAGGTGGCGTCCGCGCAGTCGATACCCGGTCACTCGCTCGACGACGTCCACCGACCCCTTGCCGTTCAGGAGATCGAGTACCGCATCGAGTCGAGCATTCTCGCGATCCGCCAGCCAGGACTCCCGCTCGGTCTCGTACACCGCGGCCACCCGTTGCGAGATCCAGTCGATGTAGTCGAACACCGAATCGACGATCACGCGGTGCGCTTCCATCCGGACCGGGTCCGGCGCGGCCAGCGACATCGAGGTCTCGAACGCTCGATCGAGCAGAAATTGCTGTCCGAGTCGATAGGCGCGAACCAAGGCATTGACCGGCACGCCCCACTGAGCCAGCCGGCGCGCATATTCGATGGCCGCCGCCGGCGGCTCGAATCCGGCACCGCCGATGTCGTGCTGCAGAGCGTGCAGGATGGTGTCGACGTTGCCCTCGATACTCGATCCCAGCAGCTCGATCAGCGATGGTTCGTTGTTGAGTTCCGTGATGCGCGACGCGAGTGTCGTGCGCATCTGCGCCACGACATCCGCCAGCCGGGCATTGAGGTGCGCGGCAACCGCGGCCACGTGAGTGCGCACCGCCTCGGCGGAGGCGGGCGAGATGTCGGCAGGTGTCGGCACGGGTGTTCCTTTTCGTTTCGGGCTACAAATAATCCGCGGTTTTTGTGCTGCTGGACCGAAGTCTTTCAAATGGGCAATCCGTAACCTACGTCACATGCTGCCAATTCTCGACGCCTCCTCGCCGGTTCTGCAGGCCATGTACCGCCGGATCGACAACGACCCGGACGGCGCGTGTCTGTCCGACGACTCCACTCGGTTGAGCAATGCCGAGTTCGGGCTCGAAGTCGACTCGGTTGCCGCCGAACTCGTCGACGCAGGGGTGGGAGCGGGTGATGTGGTTGCAGTCTTGCTCCCGAATCGCATCGACATCATCACCACGATGTTCGCGGCATGGGTGCTGGGAGCAACGTTGACTCCCGTCAATCCCGCACTCACCGACGACGAGGTGCGCTATCAACTCGAGGACTCGACCGCCCGCGTGCTCGTCGGTAGCGAGCGAGCCTGCACTCTCGGACGCGCACAGGGTATTTCGTTCATCGACGTGGACTCCCGCGATCGTCGTCCCCGCGCGCCGCAGATCGACGGCACGCATCGTGGAACGGGGCCTGTCGACAGCTCGGCACCGGCCTTGATCGTCTACACCTCGGGAACGACGGGACGGCCGAAAGGCTGTGTGCTGACTCATCGCAACGTCGACCGGATGAGCGCCGCGATCGTGACGGCCTGCGAACTGACCGACGCCGATACGAGCCTGTTGGTACTTCCACTCTTCCACTGCAACGGACTCGTCGTCGGCTCGGTCGCTCCGCTGCGAGCCGGCGGACGTGTGCACATCGCGCCTCGTTTCTCGCCGGACACGTTCTGGGACAACGTGGAGACCGTCCGGCCCACCTACTTCTCCGCAGTGCCCACCATGTACTCACTGCTTGCGGACCGTGGATCGACCGACCGCGACATCTCGTCGCTTCGATTCGTCATCTGTGGAGCAGCGCCCATGCCTGCCGGCCTGATCGCGTCGTTCGAATCGATCTTCGGCGTGCCGGTCGTCGAAGGGTACGGCCTGTCGGAATGCACTGTGGCGGCAACGATCAACCCGCCGAACGGGATTCGCAAGCCGGGCACGGTCGGCATCGCGCTACCGGGTGTCGAGATTGCGATCGATACATCCGACGGCCCGAGCACCATGCCCGGCCGGACCGGCGAAGTGTTGGTGAGTGGAGAGACAGTCATGCAGGGATACCTGGGCCTGCCGGACGTGACCGCAAAGACCATTCGAGAGGGGTGGTTGCACACCGGCGACATCGGAGTCCTCGACGAGGACGGCTATCTCGTCTTGGTGGATCGACTCAAGGACATGATCATTCGCGGCGGCGAGAACATCGCGCCGAGCGAAATCGAACATGTCCTGCAATCCCATCCCGACGTCCTGGAAGTGGCCGTCGTCGGCGAGGCGCATCCGGTCTACGGGGAGGTGCCCGTCGCGCACGTCGTTGCACGAGCCGGTCGCAGTATCTCGGTCGACGATCTGGACGCGCACTGCGCTCCGAGCCTGGCCAAGTTCAAGCGACCGACTCGGACAGTCGTCCACGACGCCCTACCGAAGAACTCCGTCGGAAAGATCGTGAAGAAGGAGCTCGGCGCATAGTCCGATCCGAACTTCTCCGTCGCTACCGGCTCAGGACGGCCGCGATCACATGGACGACGCCAAGTAGGTCAGGAACACCACAAACAACCCGATGCCACCGAGCGCCGCACCGATCACCGCGTCGCGACCGTTTGACGCGTCGCCCTCGACTGCACGGCCGAGACCGATCCAGCCACTGACAACCGCGACCACTCCGGCCGGGATGGTCACGAAGTCTCCGACGAATGGCACGAACGCACAGACGACCGCGACAATGCCCGCAATCAACGCCAGGTTTCCGGCACCGTCACGGAACATCGACCGAGAAGGGGACTTGCGCATCACCGGCACTCCTTCTCGCATGCAGTGCGGCAGCACCGCCCCGACCTGTTTTTCTGCAGGTAACCGGCAACGACGCCTCCATAGTAGAGACTCGATCATCTCTTCATCGGCGACGGTCAGTCGGATTTCATCGGAACGGGGTGGGACTCGCGGCCAGTTGTATGCGCTGTGCCGTCGGGCAATCGCCGTCGAGCCTCGCACATGACCCGAATGGTCAGGGCGTGGGCGTGGTTCTGCGAACGCGGTAGTTGTGCCATGCCTGCGCCGCCAGAGGCATCCCGACAGCGCCGATGCAGACGACCGGCAACGCGAAAAACCACGGTACGGATGCGCTCTTCGCGGCCACTGCAACACCGAAGACGACCATCGGAAATCCGAAGGTGTCCAGTAGGTCTACCTGCCGGGGTTCGATCGGCGGCCGACCGTTCCAGGGAATTCGGCGGCCCGCGTTCTCGCGCATCCTTCGGCGCGTCGACGCAACGGTCAGCGCCGCGCCTATCGCTGTCGTGCATATCCCTGCGACGACCATCCATGACTGTCCGTCCTCGACCAGAACCGCCGTCAGAACAAGTCCTACAAGGACGATGCGCGCACCCCACACCTTCCATCGAGGTGCAGCCTCGCGCTCGTCCCGTTGCACGTCGACCGGCCGCATCGGCTGCAGGGGCTCCATGACTCGACCCTCCCATACAGCGGCTCTTGACCGGTCGCTGCGACTCACCGTACCCTGACCGACAGTTGATATATCAGAACCGCAGCGGACCGCCGAACCGAGGAATCGAAAGTATGACCACAGCGCTCAAGATCGACGGAACCGCGGTCAGCGCGATCGTCAAGGACGATCTACGATACCGCGTCGAACGGCTCGCCCAGCAGGGGATTCGGCCCGGTCTGGGCACGATTCTGGTGGGCGACGATCCGGGTAGCCGTTCCTATGTCGCGGCGAAGCATCGCGACTGCGCCGAGGTGGGACTGCATTCGATTCAGGTCCGGTTGCCTGCGTCCGCGAGTCAGCAGGAGATCGAAGATGCCGTGCACGCTCTCAACGAGGATCCCGAGTGCACCGGGTTCATCGTTCAGTTGCCGCTGCCCTCGCACGTCGACACCCATCGGGTGATCGAGCTGATCGATCCTCGTAAAGATGCCGACGGGCTGCATCCGACCAATTTGGGCCGGCTCGTACTCGGCATGGATGGGCCGCTGCCCTGCACCCCACGGGGGATATTGGAACTGCTTCGGCACCACGATGTTCCGATCACCGGTGCTCGCTTCTGCATCATCGGATGTGGAATCACGGTGGGTCGTCCGCTCGGCTTGATGCTGACGCGTCGCAGCGAACACGCCACCGTGACCATGTGTCACGAGGCGACGGTGGACACCGCCGCGCACACTCGGGCC
>CAFBLX010000026.1_pt1 | contig 18550 bp, 20 predicted proteins | sample 7268311 | NCBI WGS metagenome assembly CAFBLX01 (sample SAMEA6814046, study PRJEB35770) | freshwater metagenome | biome: Freshwater; feature: Freshwater reservoir; material: water | place: Czech Republic | collected 2017-05-23 | depth 30m m | reverse complement strand
GCATTCATGATGGGCGACATCGCCCGCGCCCAAGCGATCAACGTCAGCCTCATCCCGGTCATCCGTTCGGTGGCACGCCTCGGCGGCGTCAGCGCATCGAAGGCAGGCCTGCGCCTCATCGGACTCGATGTCGGCGAACCACGACTTCCCCAGGTGCCACCGAGCATCGATCACATCGAATTGCTCGCAGCCGAGCTGCGGGCGGCAGGAGTTCTTGTATGACACGACCCAACAGATCGCGCGGACGCGCAACCCGAAACGCCGGACCGCCGTCCGAGCGGCCGGCTGCGAAGCAGGGCCAACCTTCTGGTGCCCGCCAGGGCAAGCCGATGGTGCAGAATTCCGCTCGGACGCAGCGTCCCGACAAGCGTCGTGAGTTCGACCCGACAGAGCGTCTCGGCACACCGCCGAAGGCCCCGTTCAAGGGCCTCCGAGTGGTCGCTCTGGGCGGAATCGGCGAGATCGGTCGCAACATGACCGTCTTCGAGCATCAGGGCAAGATGCTGATCATCGACTGTGGCGTCCTGTTCCCCGAGGACCAGCAGCCGGGTGTCGACCTGATCCTGCCCGACTTCCGGCACATCGAGAACCGCATGGCCGACGTCGAGGCCGTGGTTCTGACACACGGTCACGAGGACCACATCGGCGCTATCCCGTTCCTGCTGCGCCTGCGTCCCGACCTGCCCGTCGTCGGATCCAAGTTCACCCTCGCGCTGGTTGCGGCCAAGTGCCGTGAGCACCGGCTGCGGCCGAACCTCGTCGAGGTGATCGAGGGCCAGCACACGCAGCACGGGCCGTTCGACTGCGAGTACTTCGCCGTCAACCACTCCATTCCCGACGCTCTTGCGATCGCCATCAGGACCGATGCCGGTCTGGTGCTGCACACCGGAGACATCAAGCTCGATCAGTTGCCGCTCGACGGGCGCCTCACCGACCTGGCCGGTTTCTCACGGCTCGGTGACGAGGGAGTGGACCTGTTTCTGGTCGACTCCACCAATGCCGAGGTGCCCGGATTCGTCACGCCGGAACGGGAGATCGGCGGTGTGCTCGACACCGTCATCGGCAAAGCGAAGCAGCGCGTCATCGTCGCGTCGTTCGCCAGTCACGTGCACCGCATTCAGCAGGTCATCGACGTGGCCGAGCGATACAACCGTCGGGTGGCGTTCGTCGGTCGTTCGATGGTGCGCAACATGCAGATCGCCCAGGATCTGGGCTACCTGCGGGTGCCCGACGGACTCGAGGTCACTGTCGATACCGCCGCGACACTCCCGGACGACCGGTTGGTGCTCATCTCCACCGGCTCGCAGGGCGAACCACTGTCGGCGCTCTCGCGCATGGCCCGCGGCGAGCACCGTCAGATCAACGTCAAGGCCAACGATCTCGTGGTGTTGGCGTCGTCGCTGATTCCGGGCAACGAAAACTCCGTGTTCGCCGTGGTCAACGGCCTCGCCAAGCGTGGCGCGACCGTCGTGACGCAGCAGAACGCGAAGGTGCACGTCTCGGGTCACGCATCGGCAGGCGAGTTGCTGTACCTCTACAACGCAGTGCGGCCGACAAACGCCATGCCGGTGCACGGCGAGTGGCGTCACCTGCGGGCCAACGCGGCGCTGGCGAAGGCGACCGGCGTGTCCGAGGACCGGATCGTGCTCGCCGAGGACGGCGTGGTGGTCGACATGGTCGACGGGCTCGCCGAGATCGTCGGGCAGGTCCCGGTCGGTCACGTGTACGTGGACGGCTTGTCGGTCGGCGATGTCGGAGATTCGACGCTGTCGGATCGTCTCGTGCTCGGCGAGGGCGGCTTCATCGCGATCAGCGTTGCCGTCGATTCGGCCACCGGCCGTGCAGTGACCGCACCCGAGGTGTCCGGTCGCGGCTTCTCCGACGACCCGGCGGCCCTGAAGGAAGCCGGGCAACTCGTGGAGGCCGAACTGCAGCGGCTGGCCTCGGACGGTGTGTCCGATACCCACCGGATCGCTCAGGCCGTCCGCCGCGTCGTGGGCCGATGGGTAGCGGACAAGTACCGGCGCAAGCCGATGATCGTTCCGACGATCATCGCGGTCAAGCCGCAACCGCAGTCCTAGAGTTCAGACGAGCAGTCGCCAGAGGCCGATGAGGCCGAGGACGACGATGGCACCGCGCAGGGCCGCCGGCGACAGCCGGCGGCCGTAGCGTGCTCCTACCGCTCCGCCGATGAGGGAGCCGACCGCGATCAGACCGGCGGCCTGCCAGCTGATGTCGTCGAACCGAAAGATCGTGAAAGCAACTGCTGCAACGATATTGACGACGAGCGAGAGCAAGTTCTTGGCAGCGTTCATGCGCTGCATCGTTTCGGGGAGCAGCGCGCCCATCACTCCGATGAGCAGGATTCCTTGTGCTGCAGTGAAATAGCCGCCGTAGATGCCGACCAGCAGAGTGCCGACGGTGACCAGCGCCATGCGGCCGCGGCCGATTTGGCCGGCCGCCTTACCTGCCGCCTCGGACCGACGTTTGGCCCAGGCCTGGATCTTCGGTTGTGCGACAACGAGAATCAACGCACCGATGAGCAACACCGGAACGACAGAGGCAAACACTTTCTCGGGCAGATGCAACAGCAGCCAGGCGCCACCGAGCGCGCCGAAGAACGATGCAGGAAGCTGCCAACGCAGCCGGTGCCATTGCCCACGAAGTTCCCGGCGATACCCCCAGGTGCCCGAGACGCTTCCCGCCACCAGTCCGATGGCGTTGGACATCGTGGCGACAACCGGGGGATAGCCGAACGCGACCAGGGTGGGGAACGTGATCAACGTGCCCGAACCGACGACGGCGTTGATTGCACCGGCCCCGAGGCCGGCGAGCAAGATGACGAGAACTTCCGATACCGGCACTGTTGGGAGGTTACCCAGACGAAGGAGTAGGTCTCGCGGCAGGATGCCGCTCATACGATGTAGCCGTAGCCTGGAGTAGGTGAGCCTTGCCCAGGATGAACGATCCCAGCTTGTTCGGACCCTTCTCGACGTCGGTCCCGATGCCCCGACACTGTGCGGTGAGTGGACCGCTGCCGATCTGGCCGCGCACCTCGTCGTTCGTGAACGGCGACTCGATGCGTCGCCGGGTATCTTTCTCGGCCCCCTGTCCGGATACACGGAGCGGGTTCAGCGTTCCGTCGCGAATCGACCGTTCGCGTCGGTGGTTGAGGACGTTCGCACCGGGCCGCCGATGTGGTCGCCGTTCGCCCTGCTGGATCCGCTGATCAACCTCGGCGAGATGTTCGTCCATCACGAGGATCTTCGCCGCGCGGAAGGAAAGTGGACCCGACGGGTTCTGCCCAGCGCGGTCGAGTCCCGACTGTGGCCCCAGGTTCGGTTCATCGGACGAGCAGGGCACCGCTCGGCATCGGTTCCGGTGCATGTTCGCACCCCCGACGGCCGACGGGCCACCTTCAAGGGTGGCTCGGGCCCGGGTGTGACAGTGGTGGGGGAGCCCTCCGAACTCCTTCTCTATGCGTTCGGTCGGGACGAGGTAGAGGTCGTGTACGAGGGTTCGGCGAACGATGTCGCCGCGGTGAAGGCGCTCGACCTGAGTTTCTGAAGCACATCCCCTCGCTGTTACTGGTGTTGCGGATGGTTTCGACGGGGCTGTTGCGACTAGCCTGGGGGCATGGCAGGAAAGACCAGCACCTCCACCGCCAGGGCCGGATCCAGCGGATCCGGCTCCTCGCGCGCGTCCGGTACCTCTCGTAAGTCCGGTACCGGCCGCACGGCTCGAACCGTCACGACACCCAAGAAGCCGACCGCACCGCGCAACCCGGCGACCACGCGGGCAAGCGCATCGTCTCGCGGTAAGGCACCCGCGAGAGGTGCTGCGTCGCGGCGGCCCCCCACGAAGAAGAAGTCCCGCGGTGCGCTCGACGCGATCGGTCGCGGAATCGCGTCCACGTGGTCGATGGCGGCACGAGGTGTCGGTGCCACCACACGCACCGTCAGTAAGGCCGCGGACATCGAGCACGGTCACCGACGTGACGGAATCGCCCTCGGGCTCATCGCCGTCAGCGTCGTCGTCGCCGCAAGCGTCTGGTTCAGTGCCGGCGGCCCGGTCGGTGAGTGGATCGAGGTAGGGATCCGTGCCGTCATCGGCGACGCCGGCTACGTCGCACCCGTGCTGGGGGTCGCGATCGCCGTCGTGCTGATGCGTTCCGAGCCTCGCCCCGAGGTCAGACCACGCCTTGTCCTGGGCTCGATACTGCTGGGCTTGCCCGTTCTCGGGCTGTGGCACATGGCGGCGGGGTCACCGACCGACGCCACCGGCCGGTCCGAAGGAGCGGGCTTCGTCGGCTACGTTGCGGGAGGACCCATCGCCGACGGCCTGACGGTGTGGCTCGCCGTACCGTTGCTGCTGCTCGCCGGCCTGTTCGGCGTGCTGCTGCTCACCGGCACCACGGTACGAGACGTACCGGACCGGATGCGGGCACTGTTCGGTACCGACAGTCGAGGCGACGAATACGACGAGTACGACCCGGCCGATTTCGGTTCGGAATTCGGCGACGAGGGCTACGGCGACTACGACTCGAACTTCGACGCCGACGGATACCCGGTGCACGGCACCACCGACCCGTACGACAACTACCCGACCGAGGAGTACATCCCGGTCGTCAAGCCATCACGCGCTCGCAAGACCCCTGCACCGGCACCGGAGGCCCCCACCGAGGTCATGACGCCTGCCGCGGCCGCACCGGTCCCGGTGCCCGAGCCTGCCGCGCCCCCGCGGCCGAAGCCCAAGCCGATCGTCAAGGCCGCCGAACCCAAGCCGGCTGCCGACGACGACAAGATCGTCGTCGATCGCGTCGTCGACGGCGACTACACGCTGCCGTCGTTGTCGCTGCTCATCGACGGTGATCCGCCCAAGACGCGCAGCCAGGCGAACGACGCGATGATCGAGGCCATCTCCGAGGTACTCGAGCAGTTCAAGATCGACGCTGCGGTCACCGGATTCACCCGCGGACCGACGGTCACCCGCTACGAGGTGGAGCTCGGACCGGGCGTCAAGGTCGAGAAGATCACTGCGCTGGCTCGCAACATCGCCTACGCGGTCGCGACCGACAACGTGCGATTGCTCGCCCCGATCCCCGGCAAGTCCGCCGTCGGTATCGAGGTGCCGAACTCGGATCGCGAGATGGTCCGCCTCGCCGATGTGCTGACCGCCCCGTCGACCCGCAAGGATCACCACCCTCTGGTGATCGGCCTCGGCAAGGACATCGAAGGCGATTTCGTCAGTGCCAACCTGGCGAAGATGCCGCACCTGCTGGTGGCGGGATCCACCGGTTCGGGTAAATCGAGCTTCGTGAACTCGATGCTCGTGTCGCTGCTGGCACGGGCGACACCCGACGAGGTCCGGATGATTCTGATCGACCCGAAGATGGTCGAGTTGACGCCGTACGAGGGCATCCCGCACCTCATCACGCCGATCATCACGCAGCCGAAGAAGGCTGCCGCGGCCCTGGCCTGGCTCGTCGAGGAGATGGAGCAGCGCTACCAGGACATGCAGATCAACAAGGTCCGGCACATCGACGACTTCAACAAGAAGGTGCGGTCCGGCGAGATCACCGCACCGTTGGGCAGCGAGCGCGTCTACCGGCCGTACCCCTACATCCTGGCCATCGTCGACGAGCTTGCCGACCTGATGATGACTGCTCCTCGCGACGTCGAGGAAGCGATCGTGCGCATCACCCAGAAGGCGCGCGCCGCAGGTATCCACCTGGTGCTCGCCACGCAGCGTCCGTCCGTCGACGTCGTCACCGGTCTGATCAAGACGAACGTGCCCTCACGTCTGGCGTTCGCCACGTCGTCGTTGACCGACTCGCGAGTCATCCTCGATCAGCCCGGAGCCGAAAAATTGATCGGCATGGGCGACGCGCTGTTCCTGCCGATGGGTGCGGGCAAGCCGACGCGTCTGCAGGGTGCGTTCATCACGGACGAGGAAATCTCGGCCGTCGTCGACTTCGCAAAGAATCAGGCCGAGCCCGAGTACAACGACACCGTCACCGCCGCGAAGGTCTCGGACAAGAAGGACGTCGACCCCGACATCGGTGACGACCTCGACGTGCTGCTGCAGGCCGTCGAACTCGTCGTCACCAGCCAGTTCGGTTCCACGTCGATGCTGCAGCGCAAGCTACGGGTCGGATTCGCCAAGGCAGGACGACTGATGGACCTCATGGAGAACCGCGGCGTCGTGGGTCCGAGCGAGGGCTCGAAAGCCCGCGAAGTACTCGTCAAGCCCGACGAACTCGACGGATTGCTGTGGTCCATCAAGGGCGGGGACCCGGACGAGCAGCCGGCGTCCGAAGAGTTCTGACGGGCTCTACACCTGCGTGAATGGACCATTGCAGCCGTCTGGGCGGTGCAATGGTCCATTCACGCAGAACGGGTGGGCGAGCAGACTCAGGCCGTGAACGCGCCCATCACCGGTGTCCATTCGCGGAAGTCTGCCGACTCGATGAGGTTCTCGACCGCGAAGGGATCCTGGGCGAACAGTGATTCCACGGATGCGGCGTCCGTGCCATCCACGAGCAGCAGAGCGCCGCTGTCGTCGGCGAACGGGCCACTGGAGACGAGCGTCTTCTTCTCCAACAAGTCGGCCAGCCACGCCCGGTGTGCGGCGCGATGGGTGTCGCGGCCCTCGGTGGTCGTGGGGGAGTACGTGTAGGTGACGGCGATCAGGGGCATGGAGCTCACTTCCGGATTCGAGGGGTGTCCGGAGAATTCTGTCAGAGCGAGAGCAGCATGCGCGTGTTGCCCAATGTGTTCGGCTTGACGTAGCTCAGGTCGAGAAACTCTGCGACGCCGGTGTCGTAGGACCGGCACATCTCCGCGTACACCTCGGCAGTGACGGGCGTTCCCTCGATTTCGGAGAAGCCGTGCCGGGCGAAGAAATCCACTTCGAAGGTCAGCACGAACACCTTCTGCAGCGCCAGCTCGCGTGCCACCTCGATGAGTTTGGCGACGATCAGGTGGCCGGCTCCGTGCCCCTTGGCTGCGGGGTCGACTGCCACCGTGCGTACCTCACCCAGGTCCGCCCAGAGCACGTGCAGAGCTCCGCATCCGATGACTTCGCCTGCGCGCTCGGCAATCCAGAACTCCTGCACTGCCTCGTACAGCGTCACCAGGTTCTTCTCGAGCAGGATTCGGCCCGCGTAGATGTCGATCAGCCGCTTGATCTCGGGAATGTCGGAGGTTCGGGCTCGACGCACGACCAGGGTGGCGTCGCCGATGGACGTGCCGTCCACGGTGTCGGAATACTCGTCGGATTCGGGATCGGCAGTGTCGCGACTCGCCCGATTCGGCCCAGAAGTCATGTGGTGAACAGTAGTCACCGATGCAACCGATAAACTTTCCGTGTGTCGTTCAGCGAGCAGTGTCCCCGTCTCGACGGGTCGGTGCTGCCCGAACGCCGACACACCATCGAAGGCCCGGTCCGCGGCCGAGAAGCGGCTTCGTGACCGGCCCGACAGCGCCGGGCCACGGTGTTCCGCCCGGCGGTGCCTCGCCCAGTGCGGGGCTGCCGCACGGCAACGCTGCTCCGGGCGGATCGGACGCCGTCCCGCTGCTCAACATCGCCAATGTGTTGACCGTGCTGCGCATCGCTCTGGTTCCGGTCTTTCTTGCGGCACTCTTCGTCGGAGACGGTCACGACACCTCGTGGCGGTTGGCGGCGACGGCGATCTTCGCCGCAGCGGCCATCACCGACCGGATCGACGGCCAACTCGCCCGCAAGTACGGACTCGTCACCGATTTCGGGAAGATGGCCGACCCCATCGCCGACAAGGCGCTGATCGGCGCTGCCCTCGTCGGACTGTCGATGTTGGGCGATCTGTCCTGGTGGGTGACGGCGATCATCGGGGTACGCGAAATAGGCATCACCGCTGTCCGGTTCGCCGTCATTCGTCACGGAGTCATTCCGGCCGGTCGTGGCGGCAAGGTCAAGACACTGGTCCAGACATTCGCGATCGGCGTGTATCTGTGTCCGCTGCCCAGCGCAGTCGATCCAGTGGCGGTGGCGCTGATGGCTCTGGCGGTTCTGCTGACCGTGTACACCGGCCTGGACTACGTGGTTCAGGCGATTCGGTTGCGCCGGGGTGTGTCCTCGGTGTGAGTGCATTCGACGGGCGTCCACGAGGCGATGCGGGAAGTTACAGTTCTGACAGCCGTGTCGGAGCCCCTTCGGCACGTGTCGGAGGCGACGGGCATATAGGGTCGGGAACCAATCGGGCCGGCTGGGACGTTGACCCTACGACGGCTCCGAACGAACGATACGAACGTGGTCGTCTCGACGGCACAGTCGTCGGCAACAGCACCAACGAGGAGGAGCGAGATGGCGCTGCTATTGCGTGAAGCACTCGGCGACAGTTTGCGGCGTACTCGCGTCGCACAGAGCCGCACCCTGCGTGAAGTCTCGAACACCGCGCGCGTGAGCCTCGGCTACCTCTCCGAGGTGGAGCGTGGTCGCAAGGAAGCGTCGAGCGAACTGCTCGCAGCGATCTGCGATGCTCTCGCCGTTCCTCTCTCCGACGTGATGAGCGACGTGAGTATCACGCTGTCGGATGCATCCACCGCTGCTGTCCGTGCCGAGGAATCGGCTGTGGCCACCCGCATCGACGGAGATACACGAGTCGTGATTCCGGCACCTGCTGCCAGAGCTCTCGCCGCCGCCTAAGATCGAACGAGTAGCCGAAGTCGGCTGCCGGCCCCACCGAATCACCCGAACATCACTGCACTGACAGGTTCATTTCGGTCACTGCGACAGCAGCCGACCCGTACGCGGCCACCGCGGCGCAACAGATGGAGGCAGGACCACCCCATGGCTAATCCTTTCGTCAAGGCCTGGAAATACATGATGGCGCTCTTCAATTCCAAGATCGACGAGAAGGCCGACCCCAAGGTTCAGATTCAGCAGGCGATCGAAGACGCGCAGCGGCAGCACCAGGCGCTGTCGCAGCAGGCGGCGTCCGTCATCGGCAATCAGCGTCAGCTCGAAATGAAGCTCAGCAGGCAGCTGGACGAGGTCGAGAAGCTCAACGCCAACGCTCGTCAGGCCGTGACGCTGGCCGATCAGGCCGCCACTGCAGGTGACGTCGAGAAGGCCACGCAGTACACCAACGCGGCCGAGGCGTTCGCGGCTCAGCTCGTGACTGCCGAGCAGAGCGTCGAGGACCTCAAGGTTCTGCACGACCAGTCTCTGCAGGCTGCCACACAGGCCAAGAAAGCCGTCGAGCAGAACGCGATGGCCCTGCAGTCGAAGGTCGCCGAGCGCACCAAACTGCTCAGCCAGCTCGAGCAGGCGAAGATGCAGGAGAAGGTCAGCGAATCGCTGCGCTCGATGGACAGCACGTTGTCGGCACCGGGAAACACCCCGAGTCTCGATGCGGTACGCGACAAGATCGAGCGTCGCTACGCAGACGCGCTCGGTTCCGCCGAGCTCGCTCAGAACTCCGTGTCCGGACGCATGCTCGAGGTTCAGCAGGCATCTGTGCAGATGGCCGGTCACAGTCGGCTCGAGCAGATCCGTGCCTCCATGGCCGGTGACTCCCTGCCCACGGGTAATTCCGCCGCCAAGCCGTCGATCGCCAAGGCCCCGGACGCAACGCCCGAGCCGCCGGCACAGGCGTGATCGACCGAACGCGAAGTTCGGTCGAGTAGACAGTAGTTCCGACGCATGAGCAACAAGAATCACGAACCCGGCCGGTCGCGTAAGCGGCCGGCCGTTTCGCTGGACAGGGAGACGGTGACAGCCGCCGTTGCCGAATCCGGAGCGGTGGTCCGGTCTCTGGCCGAGACAGCGCGGGCCGCAGGAACCTCACTGCTCGATGCCGCCGGCCGTCGTAAGGATCCACGTGCCAAGCACCTGAAGAAGATTCGACGGGCTCGCCGGCGAAGTATCAGGTTCGGGGCCGCGTCGACGACCACTGCGGTGAGTACTGCGGGGATCGCAGCCTTGTCGGCTCCGGAATGGACTCTGTTCGTCGGTGGTGGTTCTGCCGCGCTGTTGGCCGTTCCTGCTGTGTTCGCCTTCGGTCGTTTGCGGCGACTGCGAGGTCAACCGGTTCCGGTGGGACTGCCCGGCAGGCGTTCGTTACCGCAGCGTGGATCTGCCGCCTTCGAGCCGATGTCACGTTTGGCAGGCGCAGAGCAGAGTCTGTTCGAGCTGCTCGGAATTCTGGCGCGATCGGGCACCATCGCCGCCGAGGACGTCGAAGAGATGATCGGCGTTGCCTCGGATGCGGTGAGGGGCTTGGAAGGTGTTGCCGTCGATATTGCGGCCCTCGAACGTGCGGGAGCGGCAAGCTCGTCGACACGCACGCATCTGCGGCCCGGAATCGAGGCTGCGGCAAGCGATCTCGCTGCCGGAGTGGATCAGTACGAGGATCTCGTCGCCGCTGCAGCACGGATGACCGGACCGGCCGGGTCCACGTCGAAGAACGTGGTGGAATCTCATCGCCGAGAATTGTTGTCTGCCACCGATCGACTGCAAGGGTGGGCCGACGCGCTCACCGAACTCGACGAAATCCGGTCACGACACCGGTGAGAAGATCAGGGTTCACCCCGATGTGTTCGCCGTGATCGGCTGCCAGTATCGACATAACGCGATACGACCCGGTGCGCGTCACACGGTAGGAGCCGTTCATGTTCTGGAAGATTCTCGGATTCATCGTTCTCGTCTGGATCGCACTTGCCTTGCTGGGCAGCATCATCAAGGGCTTGTTCTGGTTGGTCGTGGCCGGGGCCATCGTCTTCGGGCTGGTGTGGCTGTACAAGGCCATCTCCTCCGGTCACGACCGTTCGTCGCTGAAATACTGACTGCCGACCGCGTTACGTGCGCAGTGGGGAATCCGCTCCGACGAACACTCGCAACGCACGCGGCACGCATTCGATCGTGACGGGTAATTCTGCGATGCGTTCGCCGTCTGCGTACGCCACCATGTCGTCGCAGTGCACTGTCACGTTCCGGGCGCTGTAGACCTCGACCTCCGGAAGGTCGACGTGGGCACCCCGATACAACGTCGGCGACAGCGCAAGCAATCGCGTTCGACTCACATCCCGGACGACAGTGATGGCGAACAGCCCGTCGTCCACTCGTGCGGTCGGGCAGATGGCCATGCCGCCGCCGTAGCTGCTGCCATTTCCGACGGCGACGAGAACGGCATCCAGGTGCAGCTCGGCGTCATCCAATTCTATTGTGTACGAAAGTGTTCGGAGAGCAGCCAACTGCAATATCATGGCCGCGTTGTACCGCAGCGGGCCGGCAAGCCACTGCAGGCGGCCGGCGCGCTCGGTGACCAGTGAATCGAAGCCGCTCGACAGGACCGTACCGAACCAGCGCGTCCCGACCCTACCGAGATCTATCGACGTCACGACTCCGTCGACCACGAGATCCGCTGCGCGGGTGGGATCGTCGAGGGGGACCCCGAGCGTCCGGGCCAAATCGTTGCCTGTGCCCGCAGGAATCAGTCCGAGCGGAGTGTCGGTTCCCGCGATCACCTGTAACGCGAGATTGACGACCCCGTCGCCGCCCACGGCAACGACGGCATCCGTCCCGCACCCGACGGCTCGCTTCAACAACTCCAGCGCATCACCCGCCGTTCGGCCCTCGACGGTCGAGACGTCGAGTTCACGCTCGCGCAGACGCGTCACGGCGCGCCGTGCTGCGTGGACTGCTCGACCACCGCCGGCCGTGGGATTGGTCAGAACGGTCACCGATCGCGTCATGCAGGCTCGAATTCGTCGGTCACTCGATCAGCTTGCCAGGGTCGAGGTTTCCTGCGCAGGTCGGCGGCGTGATCGGCACCCGACAATGGCACCGAAGAATACGGACGGACGGGCCGACGGTCACTGTGCAACACGGTGTCGCTGTTACTGTGAGGTATAGTAACGACACGAAATGTTTCCGAGTGAAGTACTTTACTTCCGACCGTTGTGCGAAGGGTGATCTGTGATCGAGCAGCAGGTGTCGACTCCCGCCTCGGTCGAGTCCTCCCTGGAGGTAGCACCCGAGAAGTCGGTGGAGGACACCGTTCTCGACGCCGCACGCTCGTGCATCCTCGAACGAGGAGTCAAGCGCACGACCCTCGCCGAGATCGCACGACGCGCCAAAGTCAGCAGGCCCACGGTGTATCGGCGGTGGGCCGATACCCGAGCAGTGGTGTCGAGCCTGCTCACCCGTGAGATCGCTGCCCTGATTCCCGACTTCGACGCCACCGCGTCCGGACGCGAGCAGATCGTCGTTGCTGTGGTTCAGGCGGGAGATCGAATAAGGCAGCATCCGCTGTTCGTCAAGATTCTGCGGTCGGACTCGGACGTGCTCGCGACCTACATTCTGCACCGCCTCGGTACCAGCCAATCGTTGATCATCGATGCAGTTGCGCGTCTTGTCGAAGCGGGACAACGTGATTCGTCGATCCGCGACGGGGATCCGAATACCCTGGCGACGCTCGTCCTGCTCATGGTCCAGTCCGCCGTCCAGTCCGCCGAGATGGTGTCCGAACGGGTTCCGGGTGGCGAGGTGGTACGCCAGATGGCGGACGCCGTCGACGCCTACCTTCGTCCCGACAAAGCCTGACCGTCGGTGCCGCTGCCCGGCACGATCGGTGATCGTCCAGCGCGGCGATGTGGCACGCTGAGCGCGTGCGAGTAGCAGTGGTGGCCGGCCCGGACCCAGGACATGCGTTTCCCGCTATCGCCTTGTCGCTGTTGTTCGAGCGGGCGGGTGACGATCCGGTCCTGTTCACCGGAAGCCGGTGGGTCGGCGACGCCAGAGCGGCCGGTCTTCGCACGCTCCCACTGGGTGGCCTGCTGCCGCGACCGGAGGACGACGATCTCGATGCCGGGCAGCGAATTCATTCGCGCGCAGCCTTTGTCGCGACAGAACTGTTGCCGGACCTCGAGCGCGAGAACGTCGATCTGGTGGTCTCCGATATTCTCACTGCCGGAGGCGGAATGGCTGCCGAGCGATTGGGAATTCCCTGGGTCGAGCTTTCGCCCCACCCGCTCTATTCGCCATCGAAGGGGTTGCCGCCCATCGGAAGTGGGCTCGCGCCCGGACGCGGTGTTCGGGGTCGTCTTCGCGATACGGTGATGCGCGCGTTGACGGCGCGCTCTATCGCCCGCGGGCAGCAACAGCGCGCCGACGCCCGAGTGAGCATCGGACTACCCGCACGCGATCCCGGGCCGGCTGCTCGGCTCATCGCCACCATTCCCGCACTCGAAGTGCCGCGGCCCGACTGGCCGGGGGATGCCCATGTGGTGGGCCCACTGCTGTGGGAGCCCACCGACGAATTGCTCGACGTCCCCGCCGGCGATACGCCGCTGGTGATGGTGGCCCCGTCGACGGCGTTCACCGGGGCCGAGGGAATGTTGGAGATGGCTCTGAAGGGATTGGACGGCACAGGCGTCCGGGTAGTGGCCTCGGTGCTCGACGGGGGGCCCGACGACGTGCCGGAATGGGCGAATGCCGGACTCGGTCGCCAGGACGAATTGCTGCGCCGCGCCGATGTCGTGGTGTGCGGAGGTGGTCACGGCATGTTGGCCAAGGCGCTCATCCACGGAGTTCCAGTGGTCACCGTGCCGGGCGGCGGCGATCAATGGGAGCTGGCGAACCGGGCCGCTCGGCAGGGGAGTGCCGTACTGGTGCGTCCCGCCACCGCGGGTGCAATTGCCGACGCCGTGTCCGCCGTGCTGTCCGACCCTCGTCATGCGGCGGCAGCGACCTCGGCGGCTGCAGGCGCGCATCACGTCGAGGATCCTGTCTCGGTCTGCCGCGAGGTGCTCGCCGGTAGCGACGCCGAGGGCGGGCGTTAGGCTGATCGATGTGCGTCTGACCGAATTTCGTGAACTGCTCACCGAGGAGTTCGGCTCCGTTCGAGGCAATTCCCTGCTCGCCGATCATGTGCTGTCCGGTATCGGACGGACGGGCGCGCAGGCCATCGAAGACGGTGTCGACCCGCGGGAAGTATGGCGGTCGATCTGTTACGAGTTCGATGTGCCCAAGGAACGTTGGTAGCTCCACCGCATCGGCTCGAGTCGCTCGGCGTGTCGAAAGCTGTGGTAGTTGACTCGAACACGTGTTCGCCTATGCTGATGTCAACGGTTGCTGGCCGGTCTCGAAGAACTTCTTGTCGGTACCCCGTTCTAGCGTTACCGCCAACAAGCTGATCGACAGACACAGCTGAACGAAACGACACAGGGAGCTCACGATGGCTGCATACGACCGCGACAAAGCGCTCGATCTCGCACTCGCGCAGATCGACAAGAATTTCGGTAAGGGCTCGGTGATGCGCCTCGGCGACGAGGTCCGTCAGCCCATCGCCGTCATCCCCACGGGATCGATCGCGCTCGACGTGGCACTCGGCATCGGAGGTCTGCCCCGCGGCCGAGTCATCGAGGTCTACGGTCCGGAGTCCTCGGGTAAGACCACCGTCGCATTGCACGCGGTAGCCAGCGCTCAGCGTGCCGGCGGAATCGCCGCGTTCATCGATGCCGAGCACGCGCTCGACCCCGACTACGCGAAGAAGCTCGGTGTCGACACCGACGCACTGTTGGTCTCGCAGCCCGACACCGGTGAGCAGGCCCTGGAAATCGCCGACATGTTGATTCGCTCCGGTGCCCTCGACATCCTCGTCGTCGACTCGGTGGCCGCACTGGTACCGCGCGCCGAGATCGAAGGCGAGATGGGTGACAGTCACGTGGGTCTGCAGGCCCGTCTGATGAGCCAGGCGCTGCGCAAGATCACCGGTGCCATGAGCAACTCCGGTACCACCGTGATCTTCATCAACCAGTTGCGCGAAAAGATCGGCGTCATGTTCGGTTCCCCCGAAACCACCACCGGTGGTAAGGCATTGAAGTTCTATGCCTCGGTACGTCTGGACATCCGTCGGATCGAGACGCTGAAGGACGGAACCGAGGCCATCGGTAACCGCACCCGTGTCAAGGTCGTCAAGAACAAGGTCGCGCCGCCTTTCAAGCAGGCCGAATTCGACATCATCTACGGCAAGGGCATCAGCCGTGAAGGCTCGTTGATCGACATGGGTGTCGAGCACGGGTTCATCCGCAAGTCGGGCTCGTGGTTCACCTACGAAGGCGATCAGCTCGGACAGGGCAAGGAGAACGCCCGTAAGTTCATGCTCGAGAATCCCGATGTGCGTGACGAAATCGAGAAGAAGATCATGGAGAAGCTGCAGATCGGTGCGGACGTCACCGCAGAGGAGCCCGCAGCTGCTCCGGTCGACTTCTAACCTGGGTTCGCTGTGCAGCAGCGAGACAACGGCGGCGGCACCGAAGCGCAGGCGAAAGACGTCTGCCTTCGGCTGCTGACCGACCGGGCCCGCAGCAGACACGAACTCGAAGCCAGCTTGTCCAAGAAGGGTTTCACCCACGAGGTCTCCACCGCAGTGCTCGACCGACTCGAGAAGGCGAAACTCGTCGACGACGAGTCGTTCGCGGAGCAGTGGGTTCAATCTCGGCACAAGTACTCCGGCAAGGGCAAACGCGCCCTGAGCATGGAGCTGCGGAACAAAGGCGTCAGCAACGAGTTGGCCGTGAACGCCCTGGATCTGATCGATGCCGAAGACGAGCGGCAGCGTGCTGCGGAGTTGGTGCGCAAACGATTCCGAACGCTGCATCTGCCGGATCCGAACGGGCCCGACGCACGAGCCGAACGCGACAAAGTGGTGCGCAAGTTGGTCGGGATGCTGGCCCGCCGCGGCTACTCGCAGGGAATGGCATTCGCCGTGGTCAAGGAACAACTCGATCGCGTGGGAGCCGACACCGAAGACTTCGACGGCCCAGATTCGATGTGATCGTCCACATCGAGTCCAGGTAGTCGAGAAACAGTATGGCCCGCAACACCATCGGTGTTGCGGGCCATACTGCTGTGCAGCCGAACGGTGCGGAGCTCAGGCCGCTTGACCGCCGTCGAGTGCAGGCACGACAGCGGCGGTGCCGCCCTTACGCTTTCGCGATCGCAGACGCCGCTCGACCACGGTCGCCAGTTTCGTCAACGCCGAGTTGATGATGATCATGATGACGGCGACGATGATCAGCGACGGGAGGTAGTTGCTGTAGAACGCGCCGACCTGCTGACCGGAACGGACGACTTCGACGTACCCGATGATGTATCCCAGCGCCGAGTCCTTCAGTGCCACCACCATCTGCGAGATGATGGCGGGCAGCATCGCGGTCACGGCCTGGGGGAGCAGTACCAGGGTCATGACCTGGCTCTTGCGCATGCCCAGCGCCGAGGCGGCTTCGCGCTGACCCTTCGGCAGTGAATTGACTCCGGCACGTACGATCTCGGCGATCACCGATCCGTTGTACAGAGTGAGGCCGGTGACCACCGCGGCCAACGCCAGGTACTTGACCTTGAAGACCTCGTAATCGGCGTACACCGCGTACAGGAAGATCATCAGGATCAGCACGGGAACTGCACGGAACAATTCGACGATCGCACCGCTGACGATCCGTACAGCGCGGTGATCCGAGAGGCGGCCGATGCCGAGGACGGCACCGAGAATCAGGGCGAACACGATCGACAATGCCGCCGCGACCAGAGTTCCCTGAATACCGGGCAACAGATACGTGGTCCACGTTGTCGATTCGAGGAACGGGTCCCACTTCTCGGCAGTGAGCTGCCCCTTCGAGTCGAGGGCGCGGTAGATCAGAAATGCGATTCCGAGCGAGATCACCGCGACGACGACAGTCAGAATGCGGTATCGCAGTACCGCTTTGGGTCCGGGAACGTCGTACAGAACTGCTACTGCATCACTCATCATGACACCGCCAATCGCTTGCTGATGTAGCCGAACAGCAACCCGGTCGGGAGCGTCAAGATCATGAAGCCGAGCGCGAAGATTCCGCCGACGACGAAGATCGCGGCCTCGTTCTCGATCATGTTCTTCATCAGGAACGACGCCTCGGCGACGCCGATGACCGATGCGATGGTCGTGTTCTTCGTCAACGCGATCACGACGCTTCCCAGCGGGCCGACCACCGCGCGGAACGCCTGAGGAAGAACGACGATCGAGATGTTCTGGGTGAACGTCATTCCCAGCGAGCGGCCCGCTTCGGCCTGCCCCACCGGGACGGTGTTGATGCCCGATCGCAGTGACTCGGCCACGAACGACGCGGTGTAGATGCTCAGCCCGAGGATTGCCAATCGAAAGTTGTTGTCGTCGAGTGACGTCGGTGAGGACTCCGACGCCAGAGAAACGCCCATTGTCTGATACAGCCCGAACGAGGTGAACAGAATGATCAGGGTCAAGGGGGTGTTACGAAAGATGGTGACGTACGTCGCCGCAATTCCGCGCGCAATCGGAATGGGTGATACGCGCATCGCGGCGATGATCGTTCCGATGACCAACGCACCGACGAGGGATGCCAACGTCAGGTAGATGGTCGAGAGGAACGCGTCGATCAGTTGATCGCCGTACTTGCTCAATAGGTTCACGGTGCTTGTTGATCCTCACGGCTCGGCGAGATCGAGCCGTCGTGTCCCGCCCGCGACGAGCGGGACACGACGGCGTGGTCGATCAGTAGCAGTCGATCAGTAGCGGTCGACGGTGGGCGGGCTCGGCAGCGGGTAGCCCGACGCGCCGACGGTGTCGTTGAACGCCTGCTCCCAGGCACCGCTGGTCACCATCTCTTCGATGGCGTCGTTGATCTTGTTGCGTCCGTCGGTGTCGTCCTTGTTCAGGCCGATGCCGTAGTTCTCCGTGGTGAAGGGCTCACCGACCACCTTGAACTGACCGGGGGACTGAGCGGCGTAACCGGCAAGGATGATGTCGTCGGTGGTGACGGCGTCCACGGTGCCGTTGCGCAGTGCTTCGACGCAGGCGGAGTAGGTGTCGAACGGCTGAAGCTGGACTCCCGGGTACTCGTCGGCGATGTTCTGTGCCGGGGTGGAACCGGTGACCGAGCACAGCTTCTTGCCCTCGAGTGAATCGGCACCGGTGATGTCGGCGTTGTCCTGCTTCACCAGGAGCGACTGACCTGCCACGAAGTACGGTCCGGCGAAGCCGACCTTCTCCTTGCGGGTGTCGGTGATGGAGTAGGTGGCGACGATGTAGTCGACCTCACCGTTCTGGATCAGCGTCTCGCGCTGCGCGGACGGGGATTCCTTGAATTCGATGTTCGCCTCGTCGACACCGAGCTTGCCTGCGACGTACTTGGCCACCTCGACGTCGAAGCCGCTGAACGAGCCGTCCGGATTGCGGAGGCCGAGGCCCGGCTGGTCGAACTTGATGCCGACGATGAGGCTGCCGTTCTCGGCGCTGCTCGAGATGGTGCGCGCTTCTTCGCCGCCGCCGCAGGCGGTGGCGACGATGGACAGAGCGGCGATGGCGACACCGAGGCGAAGCGGTCGGGTGATTCTCACAGTGAATGTCCTTCGGATAGGTCGTACGTACGGGGACGAGCGGTGAATCTGATCAGTGACCGAGGATCTTGCCGAGGAAGTCCTTGGCGCGTTCGGACTTCGGGGACTTGAAGAAGGTTTCGGGATCGGTGTCCTCGACGACGGCACCGTCGGCCAT
>CAFBLX010000025.1_pt1 | contig 18572 bp, 20 predicted proteins | sample 7268311 | NCBI WGS metagenome assembly CAFBLX01 (sample SAMEA6814046, study PRJEB35770) | freshwater metagenome | biome: Freshwater; feature: Freshwater reservoir; material: water | place: Czech Republic | collected 2017-05-23 | depth 30m m | reverse complement strand
CCTCGGTGCCACCACCATGGGCTTGATCTACGTCAATCCCGAAGGCCCCGAGGGAGAGCCGGATCCGGTGGCCGCGGCCCACGACATCCGGGAAACCTTCGCGCGGATGGCGATGAACGACGAGGAGACGGCGGCACTCATCGTCGGTGGACACAGCTTCGGTAAGACACACGGAGCCGGACCGGCCGACAAGATCGGGCCGGAACCCGAGGGTGCCCCCATCGAACAGCAGGGCCTCGGCTGGAAGAACGGTTACGGCAAGGGCAAGGCCGAGGACCAGATCACCAGCGGGCTCGAGGTGGTCTGGACGGAGACTCCGACGCAGTGGGGTAACGGCTACCTGAAGAATCTCTACGGATACGAGTGGGAGCTCACGAAGAGCCCCGCCGGCGCGTGGCAGTTCACTGCCAAGGACGGTGCCGGTGCGGGCACGATTCCCGATCCGTTCGGCGGTCCGGGCCGTGCCCCCACGATGCTCGTCACCGACATCTCCATGCGGGCAGATCCGGCGTACGAGAAGATCACTCGGAGGTGGTTGGATCACCCCGAGGAGCTCTCGCTCGCGTTCGCCAAGGCGTGGTACAAGTTGCTGCACCGCGATATGGGACCGGTGTCCCGGTACCTCGGGCCGTGGGTTCCCGAACCTCAGCTGTGGCAGGACCCGGTTCCATCGCCGCACGGTGACCTGATCGACGAGGCGGACGCATCTGCGTTGAAGTCGGCGATCCTCGACTCGGGCTCGACGATCGCTCAGCTCATCGGTGTCGCGTGGTCGTCGGTCAGCAGCTTCCGAGTCACCGATTACCGCGGCGGTGCCAACGGCGCTCGGGTTCGGCTCGAGCCACAGAAGAGTTGGGAGGCAAACGAACCCGAGGTCCTCCGCGAGGTGCTCGCAATCTTGGACGGTATACGCGAAAAGTTCGAGGGCTCAGCGGCCGGTGACAAGAAGGTCTCGCTCGCCGACGTCATCGTGCTGGCCGGCAATGCGGCCGTCGAGAAGGCCGCACGCGACGCCGGTTACGAGGTGACCGTCCCGTTCCGGCCGGGTCGCACCGACGCGACGCAGGAGCAGACCGACGTCGAATCGTTCTCGGTACTCGAGCCACGAGCCGACGGGTTCCGCAACTACGTGGCTGCAGGGGAGAGCACTCCCGAGCAGGTGTTGTTCCTCGATCGCGCCTACATGCTGAATCTGACTGCGCCCGAGATGACGGTTCTTCTCGGCGGTCTTCGAGCCTTGGGGGCCAACCACGGTGGTTCGAGCCATGGAGTGTTCACCGATCGCCCCGGAGTTCTGAGCAACGATTTCTTCGTCAATCTGCTCGACTCCGACACCGAATGGGCGACGAGTGAGGACGGCACCTACGTCGGCACGGATCGTGGCTCCGGCAGCCAGAAGTGGACAGCGACATCGATCGACCTGGTGTTCGGGTCCCATTCACAACTGCGAGCGCTGTCGGAGGTGTACGCCCAGGCCGACAACGGTGGCAAGTTCGTCGACGACTTCGTGGCCGCGTGGGCGAAGCTGGCAGACAACGATCGATTCGACATCCGGTAGCGCGGAGCCGATCACCGGGTGAGCCAGATGCGCCTTCTGGCAATGGCTTTGATTCGCGTCACCATGACAGGGCTGAGGCCGAACTCGCCGAACACGCTGCCGGGGTCGCGGTCGAGGATCTCCAACACGGTGCGGTAGTAGTCCTGAGTCGACATCGCGAAGGCGGACCGGATTTCGTCGTCCGGTCCGCCTCCGTGGTTGACCCATCTCAGGGCGAAGTCGATCATGGCGCGGTCTGTGTCGGAGTAGAACGCTACCGGTCGCTCTGCCCCCGCAGAGATACGTCGATTCGGCATAACACACCTCCTGGAACTGACTGTCGATCCGAAATTAGCACTGCTCGCGAACACGTGCCAAGGGTCCGGTATCTGCGATAAGGACCCGAATATCGGTCGTAAGCCCCGTGTTTGGACTGCCGTCGTGCGTGGAAGTCGATACACAGCTCGGCGTACGCGCCCGGGCCGTGCGGTCGAGCCAGGGGCCGGAGGTTCAACCCCTGCAGCCTCCGGCCCCGCGCCCACAGAACCAGTCGCTGAAACAATCCGGCGAACACCTTCGACGAATCAGGTACGGAGAGTGTGTGATGGACACCGATGCAGAACAGCGTCTAGCGACCGAGGCCGACGCCTCCTCGGTATGTAGGAAGATTGCCGACCTGGCACAGACGTACGACATCGCGATCGGCACCGCCGAATCGCTGACCGCCGGAAATCTCGCGGCCATGCTCGGCAAGGCACCGTCCTCGGGGCAGTGGTACCGCGGCGGAATCGTCGCGTACCACGAGAGCGTGAAGCACACTCTGCTCGAGGTCCCCGACGGCCCGGTCGTCAGCGAACAGGCCGCGACGGCGATGGCTCGATCGACGGCGTCGCTGGTCGGCGCACATCTGACGATCGCCGTCACCGGCGAAGCCGGGCCGCAGAGCCAGGAAGACCAACCACCGGGGACGGTGTGGGCAGCGGTGTACGACCGTGGCGACGTGAGCACCGAATGCAAGCACTTCGACGGTGAACCGGAAGAAGTTCTGGCCCGGACCATGGCGTTTTCCCTCGATACCCTGCTGCGCCACGCGCGGAAACGGGCCCACGGGTAGCTGACGCCGGGGGAGTGCAGACAACTGTTCGTCAACGAGATCGGAGCGCAGTATGAGTACCGATTCCAGTATCCGAAGCCGTATTCAGCACGAGCTGGGTGTTCGGCCGTCGATCGATCCCGACGAGGAAATCCGCCGCCGGGTCGGTTTCCTCGCCGATTATTTGAGGGTCAGTGGCACAGCGGGTTTCGTGCTCGGCATCAGCGGGGGACAGGACAGCACCCTGGCCGGAAAGCTCGCTCGGCTGGCCGTTCGCGAGGCCGCGGAACTCGGTAACCAGGCCACATTCGTCGCGGTGCGTCTGCCGTACGGAACTCAGGCGGACGAAGCCGACGCCGTCGTCGCACTCGACTTCATCGAGCCGGACCGGACGGTCACTGTCGATATCCGCGACGCCGTCGACGCCTCGGCGCGCTCGGCCGCCTCGGCGCTGGATACTCCGCGTATCGCGGACTTCGTACGGGGCAACATCAAGGCGCGCGAACGCATGATCGCGCAGTACACGATCGCCGGCCAGGAGAATCTTCTGGTGGTGGGTACCGATCACGCGGCCGAGGCGGTGACGGGCTTCTTCACCAAATACGGTGACGGAGGCGCGGACGTCACTCCGCTGAGCGGTCTCACCAAAAGCCAAGGTGCGCAGCTCTTGCGGCACCTGAACGCACCGGAATCGACGTGGCGCAAAGTGCCGACAGCCGACCTCGAGGACGACCGTCCCGCGCTCCCGGACGAACAAGCACTCGGCGTCACCTACGCACAGATCGACGCATACCTGCAGGGCGGACCCGTCGACGACGATGCGGTGGACACCATCGAGCGCTGGTTCGACAAGACCCGGCACAAGCGCGCCATGCCGGTGGGGCCGGACGATCGGTGGTGGCGCACGGCCGTCGACTGCCGGCCCTGAGGCACCGTCGACGAGACGTTATCGACGGCGGTGGATCCGGGGCAGTAGGAACCAGAACGCGACGGCCGTCGACGCCACGACAGCGGCCGCGGGGGCTGCGGCGCGCACACCGAGCACTATCTCGAACGTCAGGGCGGCAGCACCCACCAGTGTCACTCCCAACATGGCGAGACCGCTGATGGCGAGTATGTTGCCGACGCGCACTATGACCCCTATTGCACGCTGCCGGAACAGGAGTCGGTGCATGCTGACGGGAGCCACCAACAGGATCGTCGCAAGCATCGACGCCGACACCGTCGTCAGATAGACCACGTGGCCGGCCGTGGACAGCCCGTCGAAGCGGGCCTGGAACGGCAAGGTCATCAAGAACCCGGTCAGAAGTTGTACACCGGTCTGTACGACACGGAGTTCCTGTAGCAACGACGACCAATTGCGATCCAACTGCTGAGTGGGAGTTTCGTTGCGCGCTTTGTCGTTCCACGCACGGTGGTCCTCGTCCTCGTCCTCGTCCTCGTCCTCGTCACCCGTCGTCATCGACCAAGACTAGTGCGATCTCGACGGGTAGGCGGTGGAAATCTTACCGGTTCACGCAGTGTGTACATCCGCGGTCGACGTGCCGGTCGCACACTCTGGACACCCGGCACCGGACTCGGACGAGCCCGATGCTCCGGTTACGGACTTCCTCAGCGACGAACCGACGGACTCGAGGGCCGAATCGATATCGGTGAAAATCGGAATCGCAGCATCGAGTCCGACCAGATGCATCGGCCGCCCCGTGGTCGGCCCGGATGCGACCACCACCAACGAGGTTGAGCAGCATGCCTTTCGGCGAGCTGCGATGAGCACGCTCATGCCGACGGAGGCCAGGAAGGACACCCCCGAAAGATCGACGATCACGGCTGCCGGCGCTGCCGTGACCGCTTGTTCGATGTGGTGGGCGAGATCGGACGCGGTCGCGAGATCCACTTCTCCGTTGACCCGCAGAACAATTGCGTTGTCATGGTGTTCGCTGGCGATGCCGAGCCCGAGCAACTCGTTGTGTTTCATAGGGGGTCACCGTCCTTACCCTGTGCAGTGGCGTGTCCGTCGAACAGCGCACTGCGGCGTAACCGAGACCGGCAAGGACTGCAGAACCGAGGCGAACCCGGTGCGAGCGGCGCTGTCGACTGCGGGCAGGGGCTACACCACGCTGTCCGAATCATACCCACTGTTCGTTTCTTCGTGCAGGCCGGTTCGAGAGTTCGAATGTTCGGCAACCGACTCGATCATCGCCGACGCAATCTCGCTGACCTTGATGTTTCTGTTCTGCGACTGCTCGGACAGCAGGGCGAACGCGTCGTCGGCGGAGATTCCGCGCATCGCCATGATGATTCCTTTCGCCTGGTCGATGTCAGCTCTCGTTTTCATCGCTGTCCGCAGGCCGGTGATTTCTCGTTCGGCCGACCGGGCGCGCTCGGTGATCGCGATGACGGTCTCGATCGAGGTGGCGAGCAGGGCCACCGAGACCTCGTCGAGTGGGTCGAAGCCGTCGGCACCCGTCCCGTAGATGTTCAGCGACCCGTGGCGGTGCTCGTCGGGCGTCAGCGGGGCCGACAAATAGCTGTGGACGCCCAGATCGGCCACTGCGGCAGCGAAGCGAGGCCAGCGAGCTACTGCCTCGTGCGCCTGTGCGCGAACCATACGTCCGCTGCGGATGGCGTGCAGGCAGGGGCCTTGACCAGCGCGATACTGGTCGGAATCGATGTCGTGCACAGCGGGGTCGGTGGACGCCACGGTTCGCGGTCGGCCGGTGTCGTCGAGCATGGTGATGCCGACGAGATCCGCGTCGGGAACCGCGGCTGCGACCTCGGAGCACACGGCTTGAAGAACGGCATCGACGTCGGCACCGGTCAGGATCTTCCCCTTGATTCGGCGCAACGCTTGGATGTATTGCCCGATCCGGGCGAACGCCGAACCCGAGGCGTCCGGTGCGTCGTGAAGACGGTCGTCTTCGATGGAAAAGTCACTCATCTGGTGGGCTCGTTTCGGTCGGGCCCCCGCATGGACAGCAGGCAGCCACTCGTCAACTCCCGGCCCCGACTCGACCGAACGGGGTCATAATATACAGAGCCTCGCGGGTGCATTCGCACCTGTCCCGAGCGCACGCCCGCGGCCCCGCCGAACGCAGGGGTGGTCGCATCCAGGCCCGAGTCGGGGTATCCTACACAGTGATTGGGTGGAGACCACGCCCGCAGAATCGACTGCGGTACGAACCACGATCTTCCCCTGCCACAGTCTTCGATCTGTGGAGGTCAATGCCCATGATTCCCGAATCCTCGTCGTTTTCGATGTCCGTCGACCGCGGAGACGACGGCCCCATCGTCGTCTCGGTGCAGGGCGCACTCGAGATCCCCGGCAATACCCGCCTGTTGGCAGACTGCCTGGCGGGGTCCGTGCTCGCCTACCGACCGATGGTGGTCGACCTGGTCGGTGTCACCGAGATCGGTGATGCCGCAACCACGTACATCGTCGACGCGGCCCATCGGCTGTTGTGCCGTGGGTTTCGCCTCACCGTCGTCCTGGCCTCCTCCGCTGCCGACCGTAATGTGCGACGGCTCAGCGAACGTGTGCACGTCGAGCGTGCCGGCTCGCTCGGTCGGGTCGTCGGCGCGGCGACGACGCCTTCGCGACCTCGAGTCGCTGCAGTGGACGCACTGCAGGGGACTTACCTGTAGGTCGATAGCACCGCGGCCCTCGTGCGGACGGTGCTGCGGAAAGCCGTGTGTACCCGGATGTTCCGCCGGTGTCCGTCGTCGAGGCGTGAAGAAGTCGCGGTCCCGGCCTGTGTATCGAGTTCTAAACCCTTGCAGTGCAATGTGTTTGCTGCGAATTTCGGCGGGTAGCCGGATCGAGTCACCTGCTCGAACTTCGACCCGAACTGGAGTCCCTATGTTCCGACACACCGACTACCTACAATTCGATGCCAAGCCCGAGAAGCCGGATCCTGTGTACGCACACAAGCTTCAGGAGCTCATCGGTGGTGCATTCGGCGAGATGACCGTGACCATGCAGTATCTGTTCCAAGGCTGGAACTGTCGCATGGAGGGCAAGTACAAGGACCTGATCATGGACATCGCGACCGAAGAAATGGGTCACGTGGAGATGCTGGCCACCATGGTCGCTCGTCTGCTCGAAGGTGCACCGGCCACCGAGTCGACCAAAGCCGCTGCTACCGATCCCGTGGTAGCGGCAGTGATGGGCGGCATGGACCCGCAGCAGGCGATCGTGTCCGGCGGCGGTGCGCTCCCGGCGGATTCCAACGGCTATCCGTGGAACGGTCGGTACATCATCGCCAGTGGCAACCTGCTCGCAGATTTTCGTGCGAACGTTGCCGCCGAGGCGCAGGGGCGGCTGCAGACCGCGCGTCTGTACAACATGACCGACGACCCGGGCGTCAAGGCCATGCTGCAGTTCAATCTCGCTCGCGATACGCACCATCAGAACCTGTGGCTCGCTGCCATCGAAGAGCTGCAAGCCGACGGACTCGAGGACGTCGTAGCACCGAGTGCACTTCTCGACGAGGAGGCATCCGAGCACGCAACCGATCTGTGGCACCTCTCGGACGGTGAGTTCTCCTCGACCGGTGGCTGGGCGAATCGGCTTGCGCCCGACGGCAAACGGCAGATGGGGTTCCTCGCCGATCCGCAGCCTCTGGGCGGGAAGGCATCCGCGCCTGCACCCGATCCGAAGTTGTACGCGACGTACGACGGGGCCAAGGGAGATCCCGCGTCGGCCGCACTGGGTACCGAGAAGGGCGTCATGGGGAAGATCAAGGACGCCCTGGATCCCGACGAGAAGTAGGCCCGAACTCCCTGTGCCGCACAGCAGTTGCGACGCGAATATCGCGTCGCAACTGCTGCGGTCAGCTGACTACGTCCCGCAGAACGTTCGGAACCCTGCGCTGAAGTCGACGGGCGCGGGTCCGGCGTACTGCGACAGCTCATCCCGACCGTCGAACGGATTCGTCACGACCGACAACAAGCGGTCGAAGGGCGCGAGGTCGCCCTCGGTCGCTGCTGCCAGCGCCGCGTCGACCATGTGGTTTCGAGGAATGTACGCGGGGTTCACTCGGTCCATGGCGTCCGAGACGGACCGGAGGTCGTGGCCCCGCTCGAGCACCGCTGCGCGCCATCGTTCGAGCCACGGTGCAGCTGCCTCGTGCGGTACGAGTGACGCAAAATCTGCGTCGTTGCCCCGCAGATTTTCCGCCAACGCGCGGAAGGTCAGGGTCCAGTCGGCACGATGATCCCGCAGAAGCACGTGCAGTTCGTCGAGGAGACTGCCGTCCGGTTCGATCGCATCGAGGCCGAGCTTGGCGGCCATCAGGTTCTCGTAGTGCTGTCGGTAGCGATCACCGTAGGAGTCCAACACCGTCGTCAGCGCGCTGATGGCGCGGTCCGGAACCGAATCGACCAGCGGCAGTAGTGTTTCGCCGAATCGTGCCAGGTTCCAACCCAGGACGGCGGGTTGGTTGCCGTACGCGTAGCGGCCGCCGTGATCGATCGAGCTGAAGACCGTTGCAGGATCGTAGGCGTCGATGAACGCGCACGGCCCGTAGTCGATCGTCTCACCGGAGATCGTCGTGTTGTCGGTGTTCATGACGCCGTGCACGAAGCCGACGGACATCCACTGCGCCACCAACTGCGCTTGCTTGTCGACGACGGCCTCGAAGAATGCGAGGTATCGACTCTCCGCGCCCTCTGCCGGGAGTTCGGCAAGCTCGGGATAATGACGCGCGATGGCGTAGTCGGCCAGGCTGTGTGCGAGGCCCTCGCGGCGGGCCGCGAACTCGAAGGTACCTACGCGCAGGTGGCTCGAGGCAACCCGAGCCAGCACTGCGCCGGGCTGCGGACCTGCCTCTCGAACCACCTGCTCACCCGTCGTGACGACGGCCAACGACCGAGTGGTCGGGATGTGCAGAGCGTGCATGGCCTCGCTGATCAGGTACTCGCGCAGCATCGCACTCACCACCGCGCGCCCGTCTCCGCCGCGGGAGAACGGCGTGGCACCGGAGCCCTTGAGATGCAGATCGACTCGTCGGCCGTGCTCGTCGTGCAGCTCGCCCACAAGTAGTGCTCGACCGTCGCCCAGCAACGGCACGAATCCGCCGAACTGATGACCGGCGTACGCCATCGCCGAGGGGGTCGAATCGGCCGGTGCGAGAGCCCCGGACAACACGCCTGCGCCCTGCTCGGAGCGCAGCATCGACGGGTCGAGCCCCAGTGACCTGGCGAGGTTCTCGTTGAGGATCAGCACCCGCGGATCCGGTGCAGGTGCGCCCTGCCACGGCACCGTGAAGCCGGGAACGTCGTCCACCAACGTTGACTCCAGTCCCCATGACGATGGGACCGATGAAGGCGGGTTGTCGGACGCAGCTACCGGTCCCGTCGCGAATTCACTCATACTCCAGGGGTACCACGAGATCGGGTAATCACACCGATCTGCGTGGAATCACGACTCGGCACCTGCCCCGCGTCCACTCAGTCCGTCTGAGCCTGTGGCCGGTTCTGTGTGATGCAGTGAATTCCGCCCCCGCGGGCGAAGAGTGGCCGAGCGTCGACGGTGACGACGGTGCGGCCCGGGTATGCCGCCGACAGAATGGCAGCAGCCTCTTCGTCCGCGGGATCGCCGTAGCTGCAGGCGATCACACCGTCGTTGACGACGTAGTGGTTGATGTAGCTGTAATCGACGAAGCCCTCCTCGTCGCGGAGAATCTCCGGTGCCGGAACTTTCACGATGGTCCATTTCTCACCGCGTGCGTCTGTGCTGTTCTCGAAGATCTCGAACACGGCCTTGCTGATGTCGTGATCGGGGTGTTCGGGATTGCGTTGGTCGTGCACCAGAACGACGCCGGGCGAGGGGATGGCAGCGACGATGTCGACGTGGCCTCGGGTTCCGAACTCGTCCGCGTCACGGGTGAGTCCACGAGGAAGCCAGATCACCGTGGTGGCGCCGATCGTGCGGGCGAGTTCGGCCTCGACATCGGCCTTCGACAGCGTGGGATTGCGACCGGGATCGAGTTGTACCGTCTCGGTGACGAGAACCGTTCCCAGTCCGTCCACCTGAATACCGCCGCCCTCGTTGACGATCGGTGAATCGATCATCTCGGCACCGGACTTCTCGACGACGAGCGCGCCGATCTTCGAGTCCTTGTCCCAGCGCGCCCAGTCCTGCGCGCCCCAGCCGTTGAACACCCAGTCGACGCCGCCGACACGGCCGTCCTCGGACAGCACGAACGTGGGCCCGATGTCGCGCATCCAGGCGTCGTTCAACGGTGCCTCGAGGATGTCGATGGGGAAAGCGCTCTCGAAAGTCAGATACGTGCGTGCGACGGCACTTTCGGCGGGGTCGACGACGACGGTGACCGGCTCGAATCGTGCGACGGCTCGCGCGACCTCGGCCCACGTGGTGCGAGCCTCGTGGTGCTCCTCGGGCGTGTCACCGAGCGAATACCCCTCGCACGGATAGGCCATCCACGTCCGTTCGTGCCGAGCGCCTTCCGCTGGCATCCGCCACTGCATCACTGCCTCCCACGCGCAGCGGCGGGCATGTCGTGGCCGATTGTCGACACGATGTCCGCGGCGGTGCGGTGACCCATGCGGATTGCGCCGTCGACGTGTTGGTAGCCCTCCGCGGCGATGTCGGAGCAGGAGAAGTGAATCGGGCCGACGGGAGTGCGGCTGTCCTTGCCGTAGCGGTGCAGACCCCCCAGATCGAAGCTGGCCGCGTACGCACCACGGGTCCATTCTTCCGAACCCCAGTCCGACTCGTAGTAGACGACCGGCTCGGTTGCCTTGGGCCCCAGGTAATGTGCGATCGATTCGAGGATCTTCGCGCGGCGCTCCTGCTCGTCGAGCTCGAACATCGCGTCTGCCTTGGCGTCGGACACGAAGCCGACCAGTGTTCCGCGGCTGTCCTGATGGTTGGTGTTGTCGTACACCTCCTGCACGATCTCGGAGGCACCGAAGCCGGTCCCCGACAGCCCGTCCTCGCGCCAGAACGGGGTGTCGTAGACGGCATGGACTTTGATCACCAGTCCGAGGGACTGATGCTGGTGCATCTGATGCTGGCGACGCGGGAGTGGCGGGTCGTAGGAGATACGCAAGTACAGGTTCGGCGGAACGGCGAGAACGACCCGCTTGGCGTGTACCTCGATGTCGCCGTCGGCGAATACTGTTGCGCCGTCGGAGTTCCACCGCACCGTTCGCACCGGCGCGGCGAGGATGACGTCGTCGCCGAGGGCGGCCGCCATGCGGATCGACACCTGCTGCATGCCACCGACGACGCGCTTGTCGAGGATGAAGTTCTCGTCTACCAAGTGCGAGAACGATCCCGCCGATGCGGCCATCAAGACTGCTTGCAGTGCCGAGAACGCGTGCGCAGGTTTGGTGAGCATGCCACCGGCGATGAACATGCCGATGTTTCCTCGTGCCTCGGCATCGTCGGACTCACGAATCAGCCACTGCTCGAACGAGATCGTGTCCAGTTCACGCGCCAGCGGGTGCGCCCACGGCTCCTCGGGGCCGACCTGGGCGGCCAAGTCGTCGAGCAGTGCGACGAGTCGGTCCATCTCTTTCTCGGTCGTCTCGTCGACGGGGAACGAGTCACCCGAGTAACGGGTGCGCTCGCCCGCGGCGGAGATGTAGACGGACTCGCCCTCGCGGTATCGGTCGAACGTCTCGAGGCCGAGCTCACCGATCAGCGCGATGAGAGATTCCTGATCGGGTGAGACCCACTGACCGCCGATTTCGAGGCTCGCACCGTCGATGGTGTTCGTCCAGGTACGTCCTCCGACGCGGTCACGCGCTTCCAGCACGGCGACGGACAATCCTGCTTTGCGGAGCTCGGTTGCTGCGGCCAGGCCGGAAGGGCCGGCCCCGACGATAGCGACGTCGCGTTCCAGAGTGGGCACTGTCGGGCTCCTTTGGTTGCATTACTGCTGATTCGGCCGTGCGATCTCGATTCTGTCCGGGATCGGCCCGAAAGCACACGCGACGAATTGGCTACTCCCGCGAGATCGCACGCTACATTTCGGCCAACAGGTCCTGTGCTCTCCGTCGTCGCGACGGCACCCCGGTGACCCGGCCTAGGGCTGGGCTTTGCTGAATTCTTCGGACCCGGCTTTTTCCGCGCGTGACCGTTCTGCGCTGTGCTGGCGCCGGAGCATTTCTCGGTGGCCGTACGTAGCGTTGAGGATGTCGCTGCGATCGGACACCGACGAGCCCACTGCTCCAGCGACCGTGCCCAACGACGCCGCCAACCAGGCCAGTGACAGGTAGTCCGCCGTATTTGCTTCTCGCCCGATCTGAGCGGTGAGGAACTCGGGCGAGATCACCACGGCAGCAGAGAGCAACACGACCGCGAACAGAACGGCATACATACACAGCACGCCGGCCACGACGGTGCCGAGAGTGGCAGAGTTGTATATCCAGCGATCGGTGGTCGAGGAGCGGAACCGTCGGTGCTCCCAGAGGCCGTGCGGAAAGATCAGCCACACCGTGATGGCCACGATGGCGGCGACGCCGATCAGTGTGAGCCGGGCAGGTGTCATCGAGGCCGCCATCTGCCAGATGCTCGCGTAGAACACACCGAACGCCGACGCGGCGCTCGCGGCCGCGAGCACGCTCGACAGTGCGGGGACGAGACGCCACGGCCGATTGCAGCGAATCATGCCCATGATCATGCGTGTTCGGCCGAACATGCCGGGAGTGAGCAGGATTCGCTCGCCGCCACCGTCAGGGTCGGGGCCCGGAGCCCACTTGGACATCGACCGTCGCAGGTGTGGCCGCGAGGCAGTATCGCTGCGGAGGAGATCGTGCACGATGGCGATGGCCACCGCCACAGCGCGACGCCGTACTCCTATGGTGCCGAACGAGGGTACGTACAAAGCACCGGTCGAACCGTCACGCAATTCGGCGACGACGGGGCTGGCCCCGACGCGTCGCGGAACCTCGGAGATGCAGAGCACCAGGTCGAATGTGTTGGTGGCCTGAATGGCCTCCAGCCACTGACCCAACGGCGCAGAACCTGCCTCGGTGGGAGGCAGCGTGACTGCGGGCCGGGCCGTGTCCAGTCGGGCATCGGTTCCGTCGATCGTGATGGTGGGCGGAAGTTCCTGTTCGATGGCGGCCGCTATCGTCGACGCGAATCCCTCGTCGGCCACCAACCCGATCGTGATCGTTCGTTGTCCTTCGCTTTCGGCCCCCGAGCCGTTGTCTGTCTTGTCGAAAACCATCTTGTCGCGGTACCCCGGACCAGGCGCCCTCACACACCGAGCCGGACGTCAGCACACGGGTTCGGGTTCACCCTTCGAGATCTGGAAGCGGCTGTGCAGTGCGTCCAGTTGGCGGTGCAATTCGTACAGCGCCTGCTTCTGAGCGCGGGCCTCGTCGGTGTGCCACTTCGCGCTGCGGGGGTCGCCCACCCGGAAGGCCTTGTGGGCGTAGTTCTCGGAGACCTCGATTCGGCTCGATGTCGACGCAATTTCGGCCGCGAGCATGTTGGCGAACACACGGGCCTGAGCCACATCCGAACTGTCCGGCACGGCAATCCTCTCTGAACGTGGCGTGATACTCGCGATCACCATAACGGACCTGAAAAAGACCGCTGGATCGGTTTTCGCGTACAAACCATGCGACATAGACGAGACGCCAGTGCCTCTGCCGAAACGGGTAGTAGTCTGCTGTTCGTGCCCGCGACCCCGGACGGATCCGCAGCCCTGCGCGGGTCTGCCGTCGGCGCTCTGACGGCAACGATCACCGCCACCGCGCACGCGGTCGGCGGCGGTATGTTTCCCTCCGACGCCGCGTTCGTCCTGTTGGCTCTGGTGTGCGCGGGACTCGGTTACGCTGCCGCCGCCGTGCCGATCGTCATCGCGCCTCGCCTGCAGCTGATGGCGACGCTGGCCGCTGCGCAGACGATCGGACACGTGCTGCTGACGATCGTCGACGGCGATCACCACGGTTCGGTGCTGACGCAGCAGATGCTTGCGGCCCACGCGATCGCGATCGTCGTCGGCGCGGTGATCGTGCACGGGGCCGAGCGTGGGATCTCGCACGCAGCCACCGTTGTTCGTCGAATACTCCCGATCCTGGCAATTCTCGTCGTCGACGACTCGCAGAGTGCCGCCCCGCTTCCGCTGTATCGCACACCCGGCGTCCACCGGCTCCTCGATCTCTCGGGCTCCGGGAACCGCGGACCGCCTGCCGCGTCGTACTGACCGCAGCCTCCCACCTACCGCTCCTGCACCGCGGGGGCGAGCAGAGCTGCGGCAATTTCTTCACGCGCACAGCACGATTCGCTCGACATCGAGTCGACCCGTGCCCACGGCGCGCGCCCACCCCTGCCTTCACGAAACGAGCTCTCATGTCCACACCGGAAAAGGAACGCGTCGCCGATCCTTCCCCGCCCACCCGTCCGTCCGGCCCGCGCAGCTGGCGTCCGCTGATTCTTCGTCTGCACTTCTACGCGGGCATACTCATCGCACCGTTCATCCTGATCGCCACCGTCAGCGGCGGCCTCTACGCCGTCGCCCCGACCATCGAACGACTCGTCTACCGCGACTATCTGCACGTCGACTCCACCGGACCGGCTGTCCCGGTCGCTCAACAGATCCGAGCCGCTCAGGCCGAGAGGCCGGATTTGACCGTGTCGGCCGTGCGACCCGCTGCCGAAGTCGGCGACACCACCCGAGTGCTGTTCACCGACCCGACCCTCGGCGAATCGCGACGACTGGCCGTCTTCGTCGATCCCGCCACGGCGTCACCGGTGGGTGAACTTGCCGTCTACGGCTCCTCGAGCGCCTTGCCGGTCAGAACGTGGATCTCGGAATTGCACCGACACCTGCACCTCGGTGAACCGGGCCGGATCTACAGCGAACTGGCCGCATCGTGGTTGTGGGTGATCGCGCTCGGCGGCCTGTACCTGTGGATCGATCGCTACCGACGCAACCGAGACCGGGCGACACTGCTCACCTTCGATCGTGAATCGAAGGGCCGCAACCGATCCTTGAACTGGCATGGCGTAGCCGGTGTCTGGATCGCTGTAGGTCTGATCTTCCTCTCCGCCACCGGACTCACGTGGTCCACCTACGCGGGCGCGAACGTCACCGACCTCCGCGCGGCGCTGAGCTGGACGACCCCTGCCGTCGCCACGACCATCGGTTCCTCCGACACGGCGACCATGGGGGATCACTCGGGGGATCACTCGGGCCACGGTGGGCATTCGATGGACATGTCGGCCGATGCGTCGGCGACAGACAGCAATGTCGGCCGCATCGATTCGGTAATCGATACTGCCGCAGCGAACGGCATCGACGGAGCGGTGGAGGCGTCGATCCCGGCGTCGGACGACGTGGCGTTCGTCGTCGCCGAAACCCGTCAGCCCTGGGTGATGTCGAACAACTCGATCTCGATCGACGGCAGCACCGGCGCGGTGATCGACACCCAGTACTTCGCCGACTGGCCGGTGGCAGCCAAGCTGGCGGCCTGGGGAATTCAGTTGCACATGGGCACGCTGTTCGGTGTGGCCAATCAGATTGCCCTGGTTGGGCTTTCACTCGCCTTGGCATCGGTCATCATGCGCGGCTACATGATGTGGTGGAAGCGTCGCCCCACGAAGAGCGCTGGACTCACCGCAGGCCGGCCGCCTCTGCGTGGGGGACTGCGCCGCATCTCGCCGATCTCCGCGGTGCTCCTCGCCACGGCTGCCGTGGCCGTCGGCTGGTTCCTGCCCTTGTTGGGGCTGAGCCTGGTCGCCTTCCTGGCGGTCGACTTCATGGTCGGATACGTCAGGCGGCCCGCGCACTGACGCGAGGAGGACGACGCGCTCTCGCCGGTCGGTCCGATTGCTTCTGCCGCCCTCGGGATACTCGGAGACCATGCCCGAAGGAGACACCGTCCATGCGCTCGCCGCGCGATTGCGGCGAGCGCTGGACGGCGTCACGCTACGGGCAGGGCGACTGAACGTGCCCGCACACGCCGTCGAGAATCTCGCCGGGCGAACCGTCGTCGCGCACCGGACGCACGGCAAGCATCTGTTCACCGATTTCGACGACGACACCACGCTGCACACCCACCTCCGCATGACGGGATCGTGGACGGTGGTGCGAGCCGGCCGCTCGATACCGCGGCGGGTGCAGCCCGACGTCCGCGTGCGGCTGGCCGCGGTGGACGGGCCGGCCGCGTACGGAATCCTGTTGCCGGTCGTCGACTACGGGTACAAGGCCTCGATGAATGCGCTGGTCGCGCATCTGGGACCGGACCCATTACACGCCGAGTTCGACACCGATCGTGCGGCATCGAACATCCTCGCGCAGGGGTCTCGGCCGATCGTCTCTACCCTCCTGGACCAGCGGGTCATCGCGGGACCCGGGAATCTATGGGCGAACGAGCTGTGTTTTCTGCGTGGACTGTGGCCCTGGGCTCCGTCGGCAGGCGTCGACGCGGAGAAATTGGTGACTCTGCTCGAGCGGGCGATGCGGCATTCGGCGAGCACCCCCGGGGCCATGCAGGTCACCACCGGCGACACCCGTCGCGGCCGGACGCACTGGGTCGCCGGACGAGCAGGTAAGCCGTGTCTGCGGTGCGCGACCGTCATTCGTGTCGAGGCCGACGTGCCGAACGACCCCGATCGACGTCGAACATGGTGGTGTCCGCACTGCCAACCGGAGCCAGGGCGTTGACCGCGGGCAGGGTCAGAACGTCGAGTTCGTCGGGTGGTCGGCGTCGACGAGATCGCGAGCGACGGTGTGCAGGGGAAGGTTCTGTTGCTGCGATAGTTTCGCCAGTAGGTCGAACGCCTGTACTGCGTCGAGGTCGTAGCGTTCCATGATCATGCCTTTTGCCTGGCCGATGATGTCCCGGCTGGCCAAGCCGGTCCGGAATTGCTCGGTGTCGCGGGCACTGAGCATTGCGATGGCAGCATGCGCAGACAAGGCCTCCCCGATCGCTACCGCATCGGCGTCGAACGCTCCGGTGACGTCGCTGTACAACACCAGGGCCCCGAGGTCATCGGCGTTGCTGTAGAGCTGAAAGGCCGAGAGCGACTTGAAACCGGCCTCGATGGCCATCGCAGCGAACTGCGGCCATCGCGGTTCGGTTGCCAGATCGTAGGACACTACGACGTCGAGGTGACGGACCTCGGTGGGAATCGGACCTTCGTCGAGTTCGTACTGCAACCGACACAGCTTCTCGGCGATCGGGTCCGTCGATGCGACGACAGTGCGCTCACCCTTGTTCACCGTGGTGATGCATCCGGTGGTTGCGCCCGGAATGAGCCGAATCGCCATTCGGAGAATCTCACTCAACGTCTGCGGCATCGACCGATGAGTGTCGCGCAGCGATCGAGCGAACTGCGCGAGCGACAGTGCTTCGGACGTTCGAGACGTGTCTTGCTCGGCCGGTGAATCAGTCATTCACACGATCCTCTCGCGCGGTGGACCGTCGACGTCGTCGCGTCGGCGAGATCCTCGATCGTGCGCCTGCTTCTGGACGCCCTGTCCCGACCTCGAGGCCGGATCAATGGATTTTATACGGTTCGCGATGCGGTGGTCCGGTGAGTATCGCGGCGCATCATCGCGGGATGCACGAAGGGCCGCCGATCATTCGATCGACGACCCTTCCGGGGCTGCTGGTTACTTGAAGGTGTCCTTGATGTTCTCGCCGACCTTCTTGACGCCGGCCGAACCCTGATCCTTCTTGCCCTCGGCCTCGAGGTCCTTGTTGTTGGTTGCGTCGCCGACAACTTCCTTCGCCTTGCCGATGGCGTCCTCTGCTGCGTTCTTGGCCTTGTCGATGAAGCTCATGGCGAGTTCCTTTCTCGGTTCGGGTTGTTCTCGAAGGGTTGGTCGGAGCTCGACCGACGAAGCGCACGTCCAGACTGTGAGAGCTGGGTCACACCTAAAGCCGGAGCGTCGACGTTTCCGCAGGCTCGTCGCTGGCTACATTCGACCGATGATGGTCGCGAAGGTGGACAACTTCCAGCGCAGGCACCCCTCGGCAGGTTTCCCGCTGGCGGTGCTCTACAAATTCATGGACGACCGGGGCGGCTACCTCGCGGCATTGATCGCCTACTACTCGTTCCTGTCGCTGTTTCCCCTTCTGCTGCTGTTCACCACGCTGCTGGGCATCGTGCTGGCCGGAGACCCGGAGCTGCAGACCCGCATCATCGACTCGGCGATGAGTCAGATCCCGGTCATCGGTGACCAGCTCGGTCAACCGGATCGCCTCAGTGGCGGAACCACGGCCATCGTCATCGGCGTCGTCGGGTCGCTGTACGGCGGACTCGGAGTGTCGCTGGCCGTGCAGTACGCGATGAACACCGCGTGGTCGGTGCCGCGCAACGAGCAACCGGACCCCATCAAGGGTCGGCTGCGCGGATTGTTGCTGCTCAGCACTGTCGGCACGGCGATCATCGGACTGACGGTGCTGAACGGCGTCGCGTCCTCGGGCGTGTTCGGATTCGCCGGTGGTGCGCTCGCACTCGTCGGAGCGGTGGTGGTCAACGCCGCCGTCTTCACCGCGGCCTTCCGAATCGGCACCGCGCGGGACCTGAGCGTGCGCGACGTACTCCCCGGCGCAGCGATCGCGGCGGTCGTCTGGCAGGCGCTGCAGTCGTTCGGCGGCATCTACATCCGCTACGTCGTGGGCAACGCGAGTGCAAGCAACGGCATCTTCGCCATCGTCCTCGGTCTGCTCGGTTTCCTGTACGTCGCGTCGGTACTGATCGTGCTGTGCATCGAGATCAACGCCGTGCGCGTAGACCACCTGCATCCCCGGGCTCTGCTGACGCCGTTCACCGACAACGTCGAACTCACCGAGGGTGACAAGAACTCCTACACCGGTCAAGCAGAAGCGCAGCGTAACAAGGGATTCCAAGACATCACCGTCACGTACGACGAGCCGAATTCGGTGGTGGACGAGGACTCGTCGAGCACGCGAGGCGACTGATCGGCTCCGCAAACGCGCGCGCGTTTG
>CAFBLX010000024.1_pt1 | contig 18582 bp, 21 predicted proteins | sample 7268311 | NCBI WGS metagenome assembly CAFBLX01 (sample SAMEA6814046, study PRJEB35770) | freshwater metagenome | biome: Freshwater; feature: Freshwater reservoir; material: water | place: Czech Republic | collected 2017-05-23 | depth 30m m | reverse complement strand
GGTGTGACGTTCGCGCTGGCCGAAGTAGGTTCAACAGTCGACACGGACACGGGAGAGTTGACGGTGCAGCCGTATTTCGCCCCGGTCTGTCGACTGGACAACGGTGCGCTGGCGGCAATCGAAGTACAACTGCGCGGCCCGAAGGACGGTCCACTCGCCTCCGCCGATGCACTGAAGCGCGCTGCTCGCGCCATGGACGCCAAGCGTGAACTCGATGTTCTCGCGTGGGGAGTGGCCCGGCTGGAAAGCGCCGTTCGGCTACCGATGCTGGTCTCGATGGATGTCGACTCGCTCGCAGCACTCGACGAAGCCACCGAAGAACAGTTGCGTCGCGACATCGTCGTCGTCACCGAGGCGGCACTCGTGGACAGCCCGGCGCGCACACTGGCCGCGATCGACAAGGCACGTCGCGACGGAAAAGTGGTTGCCGTCGACGACGTCGGTCGCCGACCGCAGTCCCTGACGCTGCTGCCGCTCATCGAACCCGATGTCATCATTCTGTCTTCCTCCATGGTCTCCACCCGGCCCGATCTGGCCACCGCCCGTACGGCGCACGCGGTGTCGGCTCAGGTGGAGCGAACCGGTGCCGTGGTCGTGGCCAGCGGAGTCGACACCGCCGTGCACCGCAGCCGGGCACTCGGTCTCGGTGCCACCTACGGAGTGGGCGAGCTGTACCCGGCTGCTCAGACGACCGAAGAGTTGCCGGCCGACGCCGCGGAGATCATGCCGCCGTTCCCCACTTGGAGCACCCCCGCCACCGCGTACGAGTCGCCGTACGCAATTGCCGCCGCAGGCAAGGTCGCGACGCGGAGCACCAAGCGTCTGTTGGTGGCCATGAGCACGTCCCTGGAGATGCAGGCGTCGGCGTCGGGCCCGGAAACATTGGTACTCGGCACCTTTCAGCGGGCCGAGCATTTCACACCGACCAGCCGTGCGCGGTGGGTGTCGATGGCGGAGCAGATCTCGTATGCCGGCGTCTACGGGGTGGGGATGGGCTACGTGCAAGAAGGCGGCATCGTGCACGCCCCGCTCGACCCGACGGACTCACTCGTCGAGGAGTGGAACGTGGTAGTTCTCGGCCCGCATTTCTGCGGAGTGCTCGCCGCCATCGACCTTCACCGGGGCGAAGCCGACGCGGATCGTGAATTCGACTATGTGATGTCGTACGACCGCGCCACCGTAGTCCGTTGCGCCCGTGCAATTCTCGCGCGCTTCTGAACCGTCGAGCCGGTGGTGTGCGTACTGGATGTTTCGGGCAGCCACGGCAGGGCATACGGCACAACAGGTGATGAAGTAGTCCGGACTGCCACATTGCTCAGACCCCGTACGTTGAAAACACAGCGTGCGGGGTCGACTTGTCGGTCAGGGCAACTCGGCCATCTCGTGCACGAACTCCAGAGCGATGTCGTGCACTTTGCGATTGGCACGTTGCGACCTCTCGACCAACAAAGCGAACGCCTCGTCGGCAGTGATGCGGTGCACCGCCATCAGGATTCCCTTTGCCTGTTCGATAGGCGCGCGACGCGCCAACGCGTCCTGGAGATCGAGCGGGCCCTCGATCCTCGTCACGTGCGCTGTGCTCATGCAGTCATTGTTGCGCACCTGACGTCCATGCAGGTCAGAGACCGAAAGACACGCGGTGAAAGCGACAGACCGTGCCGTAGCCGTTACCGGTGGCGTAGCGTTCCGTAACCGCCTCGTTATCAGGCAGCCGGGTTGGCCAGAGGTCTCCCGATCAGAAGTTCGAGGGTGCGGTAGGCATCCGTACGCCGACCGTTGCTGGCATTGTCGTGGTACGCCGCGCCGGCGACGACCACGCCGACCGGAATTCGACCCGACTCGATATCGCGAGCCGTTTGCTCGGCGCAGTTCCGCAACACCGGGCAGTCGGCGCACAGCCGCCATGCCTTCTCTGCTCGTTTGCGTCCGTGCCGAGGAAGTTGTTGCGAGTCGTATGCATCCATGTCTTCGATGCACGCACCCTTGAGGCGCCAGACCTGGTCATCCGTCATCGTCGTGATCCGTTTCGCGTCGTGCCGATCGTTCCACAACGCTTATTCCCCATCCCTGGAGACTCGAAACAACCAAATGCCTTGCGGCGCCGAAGACCCGCCGTTGAGCCGCGCAGTTCTGGCCCACCGCTCAGGCAGGACGACGAGCAGCAGACCGAGATATGACGGCCGCCGCCGCGATGGTCACCAGTGCGCCGAGCACGATGGCGGGGCCTTCACCGGGTGCCAGCACGCTGCTCTGCTCCCCGAGAGTCACGGCCGAAACCGGAACGCCCAGTTGGGCGGCCGCGAGTATCCCAAGCCCGACGGGCTGGCCTGTCGCGCGCATCGCACCGTGCACCGCGATTGCACCCAGGCCCAACACGAGCCCCAGCACGATCATGCTCGCGTGGCCACCCAGTGCACGCAGGTCGAGTGACGCGCCGAGCCAGACGAAGTACAGCGGACCCAGGAAACCTTCGGTGATGGCGAACAGCTGTTTCGCCAGACGTCGCGGTTCTCCGATCGCAGCGATGGCCAGTCCGAAGCCGAAGCCGGCCAGCATCACCGACGCATGAGTGTGGACCGCGAGGGCCGCGAGGCCGAACAGCAGAACCAGGTTGAGTCGCAATTCGAGAGCGAACTTACGCTGGGCAGACACATGGTGGATTCGGCGGCGCAGTCCGGTGAGGTCGAAGTGTCGCCGGATGTGGCCGTCTTGCTGGATTCGACTATCGGCATGATGACCGCGGCCGAGGACGATGCCATCAACACCGCGTAGAGACCGGGGTGCGGTGGATCGAACGCAGTGGAGACGGCCCAGCCGAGTGCGGTAGCCAGCAGCCCGACGGCCACAGCCCGCGCAGCGCCCACCCGGAGGCCGACCCGCAGTCGAGGATCGCGAATCGGTACCTGACTGCCCGCCACGAACATCACGAGCGCAAACCCGACCTGTGCCAGAAAGCTCAGTGTCTGCTCACTCGGATCGATGACGCCGAAGCCCCTGTGACCGATGACAATTCCAGCGACGAGTTCTCCGATGACAACCGGTATCCGAAGCCCACGCGGAAGCGCCAGAAGTGGGCCGAACAAACCCACCGCGGCACACAGGGCGAGCGTCTCGAAGGTCATACGACCCCGCCGACGTCAGGCAGAGTTCAGCGTCGGGTGCATGTTCGGCGGCAGCGCCGACGCAACGAGATCACGAGGGTGCAGCACGCCTTGCTCGGCCATCATCAGTCTCGTCAGCTGCTCGACAACACGCAGCTGCGCCGCCAGAGGGCTGCGCATGAGTTTGCGCTCGTAGTCGATGCGGGCGGACCGATATTCGGTGTCGAGATCGCTCATGTCATTGTCTCCTCGAACGGTGGATGCTCGACGGCTCTACCGCGAGGGGTGGTTTCGCGCCTGCAGGAAGTCTTTCCAGTCGCTGTCCCAACGCCGCATGCGAACTCGATCACCGGCCACGGTGGTGAGATAGACCAGGAATCCGACCAAGACCGCGCCGAGAACCCACACGAACACGGCTGTGGAGGCCCCGTTGACGACGGCACCGACTTCGCTGACGGGCGCACGCGCGAGGGTTCCGTTCGCGTCGCACCAAATCGGAGTGGTCTCACCGATGTGGACGTCCGAGGGAACCTCGGTCGATTCCGAGCGAATCGACCCGTCCGGTGCACTCCATTGCACCGTTGCGACACCGGTGGCGAGCGTGGTGCTGTCGCTGCCGGTACTCGTGGACTGCACGGTGTCGATCACTCGGGCGTCGACCTGAACGTATTGTGCCCGTTGCTGACGCGACCGCGTCGACAGGTCGCTGTAGGTCACCGAACCGATCGTCGCGGCGACGGGTATCAGCAACAGAAGGACCGCGACACCGACGACGTACGCCGTTCGTTCGATCCTGTCGGGCAGTCGCATCAGCGGATTGGAACACCAAGGAGTTCGGCGCCACCACCGGTGCGCGAGTTCTGCGAGCATGCGGTCACCTACCCCTCACCGCCGTGTGTTCGGCGTCGATTACGAGTCTCCGACGCCGTGCACTCGTAAGTAAGGGCACAAGGTCCCGATACGGCGAGGGCGGTGGACCGTGAATGCGAACGTGGGTAGCGCGCAAGCGCGTGATGTTCGGGCGTGGTTTCATCGCGAAGTGGAGAGAAGTCCTCGTGGCGGCGGACCTTGTGCCCTAGCTCGCGGATTGTTCGGCAGCCACGCTGAGCTCATGATGTCGACAACGCGAGCACTCACCACGAGGGACCGACGATGGCCGTGGCTGGGCGCAGTGTGCGCCGGAATTTCCATCAACGCCTTCGGTGGCGCGATCGGGTTGGCCTCGGGTGCCATCGATCTGGGCACCGAGGCGCACGCACGCCTGCCGCTGTCGAATACGGCGCTCGCCGGCCTCGCGTTGGTTCTGGTCGTCGGAGTGCCGATGGGACTGGCGGCGGCATCGGCTCTGGCGGGTGGCGGCAAGACCGGCCCCATCGCCCACACGGCGGGCGTACTGCTCGCTGCCTGGATAGTGGTCCAACCGCTTGTGATCGGCGAAACGAGTTGGCTGCAGGGCATGTTCGGCGTACTGGGAGTTCTCGTAGCCCTCCGAGGGTGGCGGATCACGGCGTACACGAACCGCCTCGCAAGTCGCACCGCATGAGAATCCTGGTCTCGACCGCCGGACGGCACGGAGCGACGAACTCGCTCGGGCAGGAGATGGCCCGCGTGTTCCGGCACGGGGGAGCCGAGGTCGATGTCTGCGCTCCGGATTCCGTCGTCGACATCAGTGGCTACGACGCCCTGGTCATCGGAAGTGCTGTCTATTCCGATCGGTGGGTCCCCACCGCCAAGCGGCTCGTCGAGCGGGTCTCCGGGTCTGCGCACCCACCCGTGTGGCTGTTCTCCTGCGGGCCATTGCATTCGAGCGACCGACCGGTCAACGACACCGCCGACGCCGCACGCGCGGTATCGATGTTGGATGCGTCCTCGCATCGAACATTTCCCGGTCGGCTCGACGCGGAACGGCTCTCGGTGGGCGAACGTCAGATCTTCGACAACTCCGGCGCGGTTGCCGGAGACTTCCGAGACTGGGTTCGTGTGTGCAACTGGGCCCGAGAGATCCTTGCCTGTCTCACGGCTGGGACACCGGGCTCGTAACCTTCGTGAACGTGCCTGCACCGACACGCCGAGCGGACGGGCAGACGTGCTCGTGAATCTCTGCCGCCAACTGTGCCACCGATTCGGTCAAGACGGTATTCGCTTCGATCATGTCCTGCAGCAGTGCGGTATTCGAAAGTGTATGTACGGCAACCTCACTGCTCACCGAGTCCGCGCGCTTGGCCGAGATCAGCAGAATGGCACCCTGCAGTCCTGCCATCATCGACAGGAACAGGTTGAGCAGGATGAAAGGGTACGGATCGAACCCGTCGTTCTGGTTGTACGCGGCCCACAGCGCCATCACGCCCAGGAACAGGAAGACGAACGGCCAGGAGCCCATTCCGTTTCGGACGTAATCCGCCGCACGCTCACCCGTGGTCAGTGCATCACCGGTTCGGACGCCCGGATGTCTTCTCCACAGGTTCATCGTTCGCAAGTCTTCGAATCGGAGGGTGCAGAAGTGTCCATGGTGCCTAGTGTGGCCCCTGATCGCCAGAGTCACCAGGGACGAAAGTCCATGACTGCTGTGCCTTTTGCCTCCCCACGCGCACCTCGGGAGACGTCCCGACCGGTCGATGGCTTCCGGCCCTACGCGCCGACCGCCGCAGCGCCGATCATCGACGGTGTGCATTGCTCGACGGTCGAGAACGGCACCGGTTTCTGATGTTGGAGGAAGTTCACGATGAAAGCAGCTGTTGTCACCGAGTTCGGCGGGCCCCTAATAGTCAAGGACATCCCGATACCGCAGCCCGCGCCCGAACAGGTGCTGGTGAAGATAGAGACGTGCGGTGTGTGTCACACCGATATCCATGCTGCGCAGGGGGATTGGCCGGCCAAGCCGACCTTGCCCTTCGTCCCCGGGCACGAGGGCATCGGAGTGATCGAGGCGGTCGGGTCGCAGGTGTCGAAGGACAGAATCGGTGAGCGAGTCGCCATCGCGTGGCTCGGTTCGGCATGTGGCGAATGCGATCACTGTGTCTCGGGTTGGGAGACGCTGTGCGACACGCAACAGAACAGCGGCTACTCGATCGACGGTGCGTACGCCGAATACGCTGTCGCCCATGCGAAGTATGTCGTCCATGTTCCCGACGGGATCTCCTCGTTCGACGCTGCCCCACTGACCTGTGCCGGCGTGACCACGTACAAGGCTGTCAAGGTCGGTGGCGTCACCCCGGCGCAGCGCGTGGCCATCTTCGGTGTCGGCGGGCTCGGTCATATGGCGGTGCAGTACGCCAAGATCGCCGGCGGCTTCGTCACCGCGGTCGATATCGAGGACGAAAAACTCGACCTCGCACAAGAACTCGGCGCAGACCACACCGTCAACTCGGCGACGACCGATCCGGTGGAGGCAATTCAGGCGCTCGGTGGAGCCGATGTCGCGATCGTCCTGGCCGTCATCCCGAGTGTGTTCGATCAGGCCTTCCGGTCGCTACGCCGCGGTGGACGTCTGGTGTGCGTGTCGATGCCGGCGCACGGCGTGTTCCCGATCCCGATCTTCGAGACGGTGGTCGGCGGAATCTCGGTACTCGGCTCGATCGTCGGCACCAGGACAGATCTGCGTGAAGTGTTCGCACTGCACGAGGCCGGACGAACGACGGTATCGGCGGTGTCGCGCAAACTCGACGAGGTCAACGACTGCTTCGACGACCTGATGGCCGGACGCGTCACCGCTCGTCAGGTTTTCGAGTTCTGAGGGGCTCTCCGATCTCGACGAGTGTTCCCCATGGGCTCGATTCGCCGTAGGGTTGCTCGAGGGCAGACACGCGCTGGACCAGCGCGTGTGCTCACAAGGAATCGAGCAGTGATGAATGCAGCGATTCAGGTGCAGAATGCGCGCCGCCACTGACGTCGCGTAGACCGACCAGCTTCAGTACGTCGATGATGCGTGTGACCGGGATACGTTGAGTTTGAGCCAGATACAACAAGTGGTCGTATGCGGTCCGGCCCGGGTGGACGGCCTCGGAATCCAGCAAGGTGCCGACCGTGAGTAGTGGGCGGTGCAGCTGCGCGTACTCGACGCCCCCGATCAGTGCGGTGCCCGCGCTGGGGCGATCCAATCCGACGATCAATCGCATCGTGGTGGACTTACCCGATCCGTTGGGGCCGAGAAAGCCTGTGACAGTGCCGGGTTCGACGACGAACGACAGGTCGTCGATGACGAGCTTCCCGCCGTAGCTCTTGCTCAGTGCGCGTACTTCGATGGCGTAGGCGGCGGTGTCCGGTCGGCTCATGAACACAGCGTGCTCGGCTCGGCCCGGCCGTCGTAGGGCATTAGGACCCTCGTAGGTCGACGAACGGCATTGTCCGGTCGGGGACAGTCACATGATGGGCCGGTGGGTAACAGCGGCGAGGCGACCGGGCGACGGCACGACGGTGACCGGGCAGTGCGCTCGCGTCAGCACCGACCGGCTGGTCGAGCCGAGCATCATCTCCGCGTAGCCGCCGCGTCCGTGACTACCGATCACCACCAGCTGAGCACCTTGGGCGTGATCGAGAAGTGCCTGCACCGGTTTGTCCTTGACCACCACGGACCGCACCGACACCGTCGGATGGAGTCGAGTGTGCGGTTCGAGCAGCCGCGCCAAGTGATCTGCAGCCGCGCGTCGGTTGTCCGGCCACTCCATTCCTCGAATCGGGAAGCCGATCGACAGATCCGTGTCCGACCAGGAGTGCACCGCAGTCAGTGGTGCCGATCGAACATCCGCCTCCTCGAACGCCGACGTCATTGCGGCAGCGCTCGCCTTGGTGCCGTCCACGCCCACGACCACCGGTTGGATCGCGTGGTCGATACTGCCGTCGGTCCAGCCACGCACCACGGTGACCGGGCAGCGAGCATGAGTGGTGACGGCGAATCCGATCGAGCCGAGTGACCGCTGCTCGGTGCCACCGAGCCCCCGCGTGGCAATGACCACCATGCGGGCCGTCTCGGACAGTTCGAGCAATGTGGACACCGCAGAGGCTTCGGACGAGACGGTATCGACGGTGACTGTCGCCGTCCCACGAGACGCAGTCTCCCGGGCCTCGCTGAGAATTCGGTCGGTTTCCGATCTGGCCTGGTGCACCACGGTATCGGGGAGGACGCCCAACCCGGTCAAGACCTTGGGCAGCGACGTCGCCGAGACGACAAGCAGATCGGACAGGTGCAATCGTGCGTCGAGAGCGGCCCAGCGCACCGCGTCCAGAGCCGCCGCCGAACCGTCGACCCCGACGATGGTCGGAAGTGGACCCATCGATTTCCTCCTCGGTCGTGGTGTCGAACATCCATCAGACGCCGCGCACAGCCTCGGGCGCGGCAGGACAACAACACCTGGACCGAGGACTTTGGTCCTCTGTTTCGGTGACGAAAGGTCGGACCACCGCCGCCCGTCCCCCGTAGGCTCAGAAGTCGAGGCGTTCGACATGGACGCAGGTAGAGGGGTGTCGACGTGGTCACGGTGTTCTTGGTGGACGATCACGAAATCGTGCGGCGCGGTCTGATCGACCTCATCGACTCCGATCCCGATCTCGAGGTCATCGGCGAGGCAGGTAGTTTTGCGCAGGCGCTGGCCCGAATTCCGGCCCTGCAGCCCGACGTCGCGGTGCTCGACGTGCGGCTACCCGACGGCAACGGCATCGAACTGTGCCGTGAGCTTCTCGATCGACTGCCGAACCTCAAGACCATGATGCTGACCTCGTTCACCGAGGACCAGGCCATGCTCGACGCGATACTCGCGGGCGCGAGCGGCTATGTCGTCAAGGACATCACCGGCATGGAACTGACCCGAGCGATCAAGGACGTCGGTTCCGGCCGGTCGCTGCTCGACAACCGTGCAGCCGCGGCGTTGATGGACAAATTGCGAGCCGGGACGGCGTCATCGGGCCCTATCGATCACCTCACGCCCCAGGAGCGCACCCTGCTGGATCTGCTGGGAGAGGGCCTGACCAACCGACAGATCGCGGCCAGGATGTTCCTGGCGGAGAAGACGGTGAAGAACTACGTGTCTCGGCTGCTCGCCAAGCTCGGGATGGAACGCCGCACCCAAGCTGCGGTGTATGCGTCGAAGCTCGCCGACGGCGATCCGCCTGCCCACCGGAAACCGGGGTCCCGGGATGGATGACCAGCACGGGGAAACCCGGTCTTCGCTACCGCAACTCCGGCTCGGGGAGCTGCTTGCCGAGGTGCAGGATCGTATCGGTCGCATCGCCGATGCGAGGATTCAAGCCGACGGTCTGCTCGACGCGATGCTCGTCATCACCTCGGGACTCGATTTGGAGGTGACGCTGCGTTCGATCGTGGAATCGGCCGTCAAGCTCGTCGACGCCCAGTACGGTGCGCTCGGCGTGCGCGGAGAAGGCCACGGATTGAGTGCGTTCATCAACTACGGCATGGACGAGGACACCCGGGTGGCCATCGGCCCGCTCCCCACCGGACGCGGGGTACTCGGACTATTGATCGACCAACCGAAAGTGCTACGTCTGGACGATCTGACATCGCACCCGGAATCGGTGGGGTTCCCGCGCAACCATCCTCCGATGAAAACCTTTCTCGGAGTGCCGATTCGGGTTCGCGACGAGATCTTCGGCAATCTCTATCTCACCGAGAAGAAGGGCGGCAAGCAGTTCACCGAGGACGACGAAGTCGTCACCAAGGCGTTGGCGTCCGCCGCCGGCATCGCCATCGACAACTCGAGACTGTACGAGGACTCGCGGGTGCGTCAGGCGTGGATGGAGGCAACGCGGGACATCGGCACCGAGCTCCTTTCCGGGACGGACATCGACGAAGTACTGCAGATGGTGGCGCGTAAGTCGTTGCACCTGACCGGGTCCGATGCGGCGTTCATCGCGGTACCCGAGGACACAGACCAAGCCTTCGGGGATGTCACGCAACTCGTCGTCACGGTCAGCGACGGGCTCGGGGCCGATCGAATGATCGGGGCAGTCGTTCCGATCGAGGGCTCGAGCTCGGGAGTAGCCTTTCGGCGTCGAACAGCGTTGCGGAAGGAGCGACTCGACTACGGGGTCAAGGAACTGGGCTCTGCTTTCGGACCCGCAATGATTTCACCCTTCCGCGTGGCAGAGGGCGTCAGTGGAGTCCTGGTGGTTCTGCGCGCCGCGGGGCGGGGACCGTTCGACGAGACCCAACTCGAACTGGTCTCGAACTTCGCCAACCAGGCCGCGCTGGTGATGCAGATCGCGGACGCCAGTCGGCGGATGCATCAACTCGACGTGTTGTCCGACCGGGATCGTATTGCCCGTGACCTGCACGATCACGTGATTCAGAGGATCTTCGCTGCAGGATTGGCGCTGCAGAGCACCCTGCAGCGCACCGAGTCCCCGGACCTACGGCAGCGTCTGTCCAGAACGATCGACGACCTGCAGGACACGGTGCAGGACATCAGGACGACCATTTTCGACCTGCAGAGCACATCCCACTCCGCAACACGGTTGCGGCAACGTATCAACAGCGCGGTACTCGAACTCACCGAGAACGTCGATATCCGTGCCGTCGTGCGGATGTTCGGACCACTGTCGGTCGTCGACACCAAACTCGCCGATCATGCCGTTGCCGTTGTCCGCGAGACTGTCAGCAACGTCGTTCATCACGCCCAGGGCGACACTGTGACCGTTACTCTGTCGGTGGGGAACGAGCTCGAAATCGTGGTGTCCGACAACGGGGTCGGTATGCCCGACAACACCACCACCAGTGGGTTGTCCAACCTGGGGGCCCGTGCGGCCGAGTGCGGCGGGACCATGACCGTTTGCCCCGGTGCCTCCGGCAGCGGCACCGATGTTACGTGGGCGGTACCACTGCCCTGACGGCTCCAGTCGTTGGTCACCTCTTTCGATGACCTCCGGCCGTTACCGCGAGTGGCGATGAGCTCGTAGCGTTTTCGGTGACGGTGCTGATCCTGCGTCGCACCACCGAGAGGAACCCGATGAACATCTCACACACCACCGGACCCGTTCTGGTCGGAATCGACGGATCGACGGCCGCGCTCGATGCAGTGCGCTTCGCAGTGCGTGAGGCGCGAGGCCGAGGAACATCACTGCGACTGGTACATGTGATCGAACCCCAGATTCAGCGTGAAACGGTATACGGAGCACCCGACGTGGACGGTGACTATGCGCGAACCGTCTTGGACCAGGCCGCGATCATAGCGAGGGCGAGCGACCCGACCGTCATCGTGGAAGCTGTTGTTCTACAGGGTGTCCCGGAAACGGTGATGCTGTCCGAAGCAGCGTCTGCGTGCCTGATCGTATTGGGTGCCAAGACCGAGAATTCGATCGCTGCACGGGTTCTCGGATCCATGGTGCGCACGGTGGTCGAATGCTCACCGAACCCCGTGGCGATCGTGCACACCTTCGATTCCGAGCGCGACGGCGCGGTCGTCGCCGCTCTGGGAGACGCGAAGGTTTCGGCATCGGACCTCGTTGTGGCGCAGGCATTCCACGAAGCGTCGATGCGCGGGGCCAGCGTGTTGGCCGTGCACACCCAGACTGTCTCGACCATTCTGGCCAGCGCCATCGGCGGTCCGGTCGACCATCTGCACCCCGAGTCGGCAATGGACGTCCGGTTGGAACCCTTCAGCGCCGATTATCCTTCGGTGCGGGTCGCGTCGGTCTACGCCGAGGCCGATGCGGGTTCGGAACTGATCGCGGTGTCCGACACTGCACAGCTGCTGGTGGTGGGGCACGAGCGCGATCGCGTGCCGGGAAGCACGTTGACGAAAGTCTTGCGGCACGCCGAATGCCCCGTCCTCGTTGTGCCGCACGCATGAGTACCGTGAACTCGAAGGCGATCGTCGTCGGCGTCGACGGATCCGGTTCGTCACTCGACGCGGTCGGCTGGGCCGCACGCGAAGCCGAATTACGCGGAGCACCGTTGAAGCTGGTGTCTGCGTACCAAATCAGGGCCCTCTACACCAGTTTCGTCGCACTCCCGTCGCACCTCGGCTCCGAGGAGAATGCACGTGCTGATTCGATTCTGACGTCGGCATCCCTCGTCGCGCGGCGGTCGGTCGAGAAACCCGACGCGCTGACGATCATGATCGAACCGATTGTCGGACCGACTGTTCAGGCGCTGATCGACGAGTCCGCCACCGCGTCGATGATGGTGGTCGGCTCACGCGGCAACGGCGAGTACTTCGCCGAGCTGCTCGGCTCTGTGAGCACGGCGGTGGCTGTGCAGGCGCGCTGTCCGGTAGTCATCGTGCCGCGCAGCGTGGAATTACATTCGGCACGGGGACCGGTCGTCCTCGGAGTCGACGCCTCGGCGCACAACCAGGAGGCCGTCCGGCTGGCCTTCGAGGAGGCCTCGCTTCGGGGCACTGGCCTTGTTGCAGTCCACGTGTCGACGGATCGACTCGTCTCGTCACCCGACGCGTCGACGTCGGACAAGTCCGAGGAAATTGTGTCCAACGGCCGAACCGTGTTGGCCGAGAACCTGTCCGGGTGGAGCGAGCTGTATCCCGACGTGGTGGTGAAGCAGACAGTGCTGCGCGGCGACGTCGTCGAACGCATCCTCGGCGCGGCGGTGCGCGCAGAGGCCGTGGTGGTCGGTTCGAGCGGACGCACCGGTTTCAGTGGCCAGCTGCTCGGATCCACCGTTCGGTCACTGGCCCACCGCGTCGACTGTCCGCTGATCATCGCTCGCGGATAGCAACCGATCCGTCACGACCACCGCCATTCGCGAATCTCGGGTAGATCCTCGAAGTGTTTCCGGATGTAGGCGTCGTGCCGGGTCAGTTGGTCCCGGCAGTGCTGCCGCAGTTCCTCGGCACCAGCCGGCGCCGTGTGTGCTCGGTCGAGTGCTTCGATCGCCAGGTGGTAACGACTGATCTTGTTGAGCACCACCATGTCGAACGGTGTTGTCGTGGTGCCTTGTTCGATGAAGCCGCGGACGTGGAATCTCTGCGCGTTCGGACGGCCGTGCAGCAGCTGGTGCACCGCCCGGGGGTAGCCGTGGAAAGCGAAGACGACATCGACTGAGTCGGTGAACAGATCGGCGAACTGATCCTCCGAGAACCCGTGTGGATGATCGGCGACGGGTAGCAGCGCCATCAGATCGATGACGTTGACCACGCGCACCTTCAGCTCGGGTGTCCAGTTACGCAACAGGTCCGCTGCAGCGAGAGTCTCCTCGGTCGGAACGTCGCCGGCGCAGGCCAGCACGATCTCGGGATCGCGCGGAGTAGCGGTGTTCTCGGTACCGGCCCAGTCCCACCGTGAGGCACCGGCTGCTGCATGTGCGCGAGCCTCGGTGAGCGTCAGGTATTGGGGATGGCTCTGTTTGTCGACCACCAGCACGTTGACGTGTCCGCGGCTGCGAAAGCAGTGGTCGGCAACGGCGAGAAGAGTATTTGAGTCCGGTGGCAGCCACACACGCACCACATCGGGTGCCAGAGGGATCACCGCGTCGATCAGTCCGGGCCCCTGATGACTGAACCCGTTGTGGTCGTTGCGCCAGCACGTACTGGTGAGCAGTACGTTCAACGAGGCGACGGGTGCTCGCCAGGCCAGAGTGGCCGCATGCTGCAGCCACTTGGTGTGCTGGATCAGCATCGACACGCTCACCATCGCGAAAGCCTCGTAGCTCGCGAACAATCCGTGTCGGCCCGACAACAGGTACGCCTCGAGCCAGCCCTCACACAGATGCTCACTGAGCACCTCCATGACGCGGCCGTCGGCGGCCAGGTTGTCGTCGAACTCGGTGGTCGGCAGCTGCCAGCATCGGTCGGTGGCCTCGAACACGGCCTGCAGACGGTTGCTGGCGGTCTCGTCGGGGCAGAACAGGCGGAATGTGCCACCGCCGTCGGGTCGTGCGTTGTCGAGGTAGATATCCCGCATCATCTCCCCGAGTACGGTGGTCGTCTCGTGCGAGATGCGTCCCGGGGAGTCGATCGTCAGAGCGTAGTTCTCGAGCTCACGAATGACCAAGGGCTGCAACAGCACACCGCCGTTGGCGTGGGGAGTGGCCCCGAGCCTCTTGTCGCCCGTCGGAGTGAGTTCACTGATGTGCGCCGCGGGTACGCCGTTGTCGTCGAAGAGTGATCCGGGATCGTAGGAGAGCAACCACTGCTCGAGCTGCGCCAGATGCGACGGGTTCTCGCGGACGCCGGACAGCGGGACCTGGTGGGCCCAGTGCGTTCCCTCGATCAGCTTGCCGTCGACCTCGTGTGGCCCGGTCCAGCCCTTCGGGGTACGCAAGACGATTGCAGGCCATGCACTTCCGTGGTGCGACTCGCCGCCGCGGGCCGCACGCTGGATTCTCCGAATATCGTCGTGGGCGCGGGTGAGAGCGAACTGCAAGGCCGGGAACACCTCTCGCGGATCGTCGCCCTCGACGAAGATCGGTGCCCAACCCTGACCGCCGAGGTAGTCGGCAATCGCTTGATCGGTGCTGCGCCCGAGCACTGTCGGGCCGGAGATCTTGGCGTCGTTGAGATGCAGAATGGGCAGCACTGCGCCGTCACGAACCGGGTTCAGGAACGCCGGGATCTTCCACGAACCCGACAGCGGGCCGGTTTCGGCCTCCCCGTCGCCGACGACACAGGCGACCACCAGATCGGGGTTGTCGAACGCCGCGCCCGCTGCGTGGATCAGGGCATACCCCAGCTCGCCACCCTCGTGGATACTGCCGGGGGTCTGCACGCTCACATGGCTCGGAATGCCACCGGGAGTGGAGAATTGGCGACACAGACGACGCACACCGTCGCTGTCGAGCGAGATGTCGGGATAGATTTCGCTGTACGTGCCTTCGAGATAGGTGTTCGCGACCAACGCCGGGCCACCGTGACCGGGACCGGTGACATACAGCCAATCCGAACCGGTTCGGCAGATGAGGCGATTGAGCAGCGTGTAGATCATCGACAGACCGGGGCTGGTGCCCCAGTGCCCGAGCAGTCGGGGCTTGATGTGTTCCACCGTCAGTGGTTGCCGTAGCAATACATTGTCCTGCAGGTAGATCTGGGCGACCGTCAGGTAGTTCGCGGCAGCCCAGTAGCGCAGATCGGCGTCGAGTTCATCGGAGCTGTAGGTGGTCTCGGTGGTGGACGCGGTCATCGGTTCGTGGGTACGACAACGACGGGGACATCGACCGAATGCAGCAGTGCGCGGGAGGTCGATCCGAGCAGCATCGAGGCGAAGCCGCCCCGGCCGCGGCTGCCGACCACGATCAGCTGCGCGCTCTCGGAGGCGCGGACCAGTTCGCGAACGGGTCTGTCCTGAACCACCACCCGGCGGATGGTGACGTCGGGGTAGTCCTCCGACCACCCGGCCAGGCTCTCCGCCAGCGAAGTCTTCTCTGCCAGTTCGGAATCGGCCCACGGACCTTCTTCGTCGCGGGTCAGCACGCTCCCGAGCTCGAGGTCGCTCCACGCGTGTACGGCAACGAGGTCGACACCTCGCATCGACGCCTCGCGCAACGCGAATCCGATGGCCGGCTGGCTGTTGGACGTGCAATCCACACCCACGACCACCGGCCCGTCGCTGACCGTGTTCGACTTGATCACTGCAACAGGGCACTTGGCGTGTGACACGACGGCGGTACTGACCGACCCGACCAATCCGCCGGTGAACTCACCGAGGCCTCTCGAACCGACGACGATCAAGGCAGGCGCGACGTCGAAGTGCGTCAGATTGCGTGCAGCCGAGCCATGTTCGAGACGAGTGTCGAGAATCAGCGAATTGCCTGCCGCGGTCTTGTGCGCAACGTCGACCGCAGCGGTCAGGACCCGCTTGGCCTCGACGTCCGGATCTGCGAACGCGCCGATCCGGAGGCTGATGGCATCGCCGTAGGTTCCCGGTGCGAACAGTGACGACGTGACCAACTCGAGCGGGGCGTGGCGTCGTATCGCCTCACGCGTTGCCCAACGGACCGCGTCGAGCGATGTGGCAGATCCGTCGACTCCGACGACGACCCGACTCGATGCATTCATGTTGTATTCCCGTTCGTTGACTGTCGTGTTCAGGTACACCTCGAGCATGGCCCCTTCGCTGGAGAGCAGACAGAGTCGGAAGTCCCTCGGCTCGAGCCGGAATGCCCTCACTGCTACCCCTGGGGGGTATGTCTTGCTATCGTCGGTGACATGCATTCAGTGATCCGACGCCGTCGCCCGGGCTTTGCTTCGGCGACCGGATTGCTGATCGCGCTGACGATCCTCGGGGTACTGCTGATGCATTCGGTGACACCGACCACGTCGGCAAGAAGCGAGCATGCGGCCATGGCGTCGGCGACCCACCACGAGGACCCGGTTCAGGTGGCAGTCGGTGAGCACGACTGCCCGTCGGGACATCAGATGATGCATCCGTGCGCGGGAACCACCGTGTCGTGGGCTGCGCTGTCGGTCCCGGCGACGAGCGTCGATGTCGCCCACCCGGTCATGTCGGAGGACGGGATCGGTGGGCGCGTCCATTCCATATCGGAGCGTGCGCCGCCGTGGACTCTGTGGGAGTTGGACAGATCGGTGACCTTGCGAGTGTGACAGGGAGCCCGGTGGACGCACGACCACCGGCGGATCGGCATACCTAGAGCCCTGTATTGCACACTCGTTCAAGGAGTTTCACATGCGTACAACACTCGTCGCTTCGGTGGCTGCCGCCACCGTGAGCGCATTCCTCGTCGCCGGCTGCAGCAACGACACCACGTCGGATTCGTCGACGTCGACTACCTCATCGGCTTCCGTTCAGGATTCGGCATCGGCATCGGCCTCGGCGTCGGCATCGGCATCGGCGGAGTTCAACGTTGCCGACGTCATGTTCGCGCAGATGATGTACCCGCACCACGCGCAGGCCGTCGACATGGCTGACATGGTCCAAGGTCGCACCGACAATCCGGACGTCGTGGCATTGGCGTCGGCGATCCAAGCCGCGCAGCAACCGGAAATGGACCGGATGACGGCCTGGCTCGCCGAATGGGGTCAGCCCGCACCCCCGTCGGACATGGGTGAGATGAGCGGAATGGACCACAGCTCGGGTATGGGCATGATGTCCCAGCAGGACATGGACGCCCTGACCGGTCTGTCGGGCCCGGAGTTCGACCGTCAGTGGCTGACGATGATGATCGAGCATCACGAGGGCGCGATCGAGATGGCGAACAACGAGATTGCGGACGGCTCGAACCCCGACGCGCAGGAGATGGCTCGCACGATCGTGGCCACGCAACAGCAGGAAATCGACACGATGCAGCGGATGCTCGGCTGATCCGTTGTCGGTACGTTGCCGGGCCGCACCCCAGACCGGGGTGCGGCCCGGCGGGGGACGGCTGCACGCCGTTGCCCTCGAGTACGCTGTGACGCGCGAGGAATTGTGTTCTGCGGGTCGGATCGAGGGAGAGTATCGACGATGTCACGTCCACGGGTCCTGGTCCTCGGCGGCGGCTTCGGCGGGTTGTATGCAACCCGCCGGCTGCACGGTTCGGATGTCGACATCACCGTTCTCGAACGAGGCACCTCTCACGTCTTTCAGCCGCTGCTCTATCAGTGCGCAACCGGCCTTCTCTCCGAAGGCTCGATCGCCAGCCCGTTGCGGCACCTGTTGCGCAAGCAGAAGAACGTGAAGGTGGCTCTCGGTGAAGCAACCTCGGTGACAACCGTGGGCGATGGCGGAGTGGTGACGGCGAGCCGCTTCGACGGGTCGACGTTCGAGTTGCCGTACGACTATCTCGTGGTTGCCGTCGGAATGCAGCAGGCGTATCACGGCCACGACGAATACGTGCAGTGGGCACCGGGCATGAAGACCCTCGACGACGCCTTGGCGATCAGACGAAAACTGATCTCGGCATTCGAGATGGCCGAGTCCCTGCCCACCCCCGAAGAGCGTCGCCCCTGGCTCACCTTCGCCGTCGCCGGGGGAGGGCCCACCGGAGTCGAATTGGCCGGGCAGATACGGGAACTCGCCACCCGGGCGCTGGCGAAGGAATTCGATTCGATCCACCCGTCCGAAGCGCGCGTTCTGCTGTTCCACGGCGGTGACCGAGTGCTCGAATCGTTCCCCGACTCGCTGACGAAGAAGGCCCAGCGCACCCTCGACACGGTCGGAGTCGAAACGCATCTCGGCGTTCACGTCACCGACGTCACGGCCACCGACGTCGAGGTGACGGCCAAGGCCGAACCGAAGACCGTCACACGCCACGACACTCGCACCGTGCTGTGGACCGCAGGCGTCGAAGCGGTTCCGTTCGTGAAGCACCTGGCCGACGCCCTGGGCGTCGAGCAGGACAGGTCCGGACGGATCGCCGTGCAACCCGACCTGTCCGTACCGGGTCACCGCAACGTGTTCGTCGTCGGCGACATCATGGCGTTGAACGGTCTGGCCGGTGTCGCCGAAGTGGCGATGCAGGGTGGACGCGCAGCGGGCGCAGCAATCGCAGCAGATGTATCCGGTTCTGCGCGTTCGGATTTCAAGTATCGAGACCTGGGCACTGCCGCCTACATCGCACGCGGACACGCACTGGTGCAGGCCG
>CAFBLX010000023.1_pt1 | contig 18611 bp, 14 predicted proteins | sample 7268311 | NCBI WGS metagenome assembly CAFBLX01 (sample SAMEA6814046, study PRJEB35770) | freshwater metagenome | biome: Freshwater; feature: Freshwater reservoir; material: water | place: Czech Republic | collected 2017-05-23 | depth 30m m | reverse complement strand
CGACGATGCGGGTGCGTCCGGCGTCGATGCGGAGATTCTCGACGACGAGCACGACGAACTCCTGAGCCTGGAAGTGGGAATGACTTCGACAATCGTTGTCACTTGAACCATAGGCGAGCGCCGGTACGGAAACAACTCGACCTGCTTAAGCTGTACGAGTGAGCAGACCGAGGGATGCGCAGCGGTCGGCGGTGTACGACGCCGAACAGATGGTGCGGATCATGTTCGATCGAGCCGAGGAGCGCGACAACCGCGTCGTGACGGTGTTGGGCTCACAGATCACGCTGCCGATCGAGCGGAAGTTCGCCTCGTTGAAATCCGTGCAGAGCTACGTCGATGCGGTGCTGGCGCTGGACTGGATCGCGACTACCTGGCCCGACGCCGGCCGGACGGTGACCGTTCGGGCCAGATCCGGATCGGGTGCCGCTCATTACGAGCGCGACGCCGCGACCATCGCGGTACCCCTGCATCAGGGCAATCGGGCCTGGGCGCTGCGCGAGCTGGTGGTGCTCCACGAACTGGCTCACCACTTCGGTGACGAGGACGAGCAACAGCACGGCGGAGCGTTCGTCGATCGCTACATCACGTTGGTCGGCGACATCGTCGGCTCCGAGGCCGGGTTCGTCCTCCGAGCGATGATGGCCGAGAGCGGAGTACGAGTCGGCTGATCTCGGTCGACGTGCATCGCGCGAAACGAGGTGCATCATGGGTGAGACAGCCCACACGACGAGGAGACGTACATGACCGTCAAGATCGGTGTTCAGCTTCAGCCCCAGCACGCGCCCGACTATCAGCTGATCCGCGACGCGGTGCTGCGGTCCGAAGACGCGGGGGTCGACATCGTCTTCAATTGGGACCACTTCTATCCGCTGTACGGCGACCTCGACGGCGCGCATTACGAGTGCTGGACGATGCTCGGTGCCTGGGCCGAGCAGACGTCGAACGTGGAGATCGGCGCGCTCGTCACCGGAGGTGGCTACCGCAACCCCGACCTGCTGGCAGACATGGCGCGCACCGTCGACCACATCAGCGGCGGCCGATTGATTCTCGGCATCGGTGCCGGATGGAACGAGAAGGACTACGACAACTTCGGCTACGAATTCGGTACGGCCGGTTCACGTCTGGCGCTGCTCAAGGAGAGCCTCGGCAGGATTCGGCACCGCCTCGACGTCGGTAACCCGGCCCCGACGCGCGACATCCCGATCCTCATCGGCGGCGGCGGTGAGAAGAAGACCCTCAAGCTCGTGGCCGAGTACGCCCACATCTGGCACAGCTTCGCCGACCTCGATGCACTGAAGCGTAAATCCGAGATCCTCGCCGAGCACGGCACCACCGTCGGGCGGGACACCTCGGGCATCACCCGCTCGGTCTCGTGGCCGGGCGCGGACACCGCACAGGACTTCGTCGACGCCGGAGCCACGCTGTTCACCGTCGGTACCGGGGGACCGGATTACGACCTCACGGAACTGGGCGAGGCCATCGCGTGGCGGGACGCACACCGCTAAACGCGATTGAGGTGAGGGAATTTCGGGAACAAGCGGGTTGCTTCATACAACTGCAATGTGATTGTCGTGTGCCTCCATCGGCACGATAGCCTCGTTCGTCCCTCCCGATTGCACCTAGGAGCTTCATCTTGAACACACGTCGTTTACGAGGCCGTGCCATCGCAGCAGTCGCTGCGACGCTCGCACTCACGCTCGGAGCCGTCGCGTGTTCCGACGGAAGCTCGGGTGGCACCGGCGAGAACGCTCTGGCCGGTTCCGACCAGGCCTCGCTCGACAAGTACACGACCGACAGCGTCACCGCGCTCGATCAGATCGACACCGCGAACCTCGGTCTGATCAAGCCGGGGACGTTGTACGTCGGCACCCTGTCCGACGCGCCGCCGAACATCTTCATCGACGACGCAGGCAACTTCACCGGCTTCGACAACGAGCTGCTCAAAGCCGTCGCGGCCAAGCTGAACCTCACCGTCGAGTTCTCGGCGACCGAGTTCTCGGGCCTGCTCGCAGCGGTCAACAACAAGGTCTACGACGCCGGTTCCTCGTCCATCTCGACCACGGATGCGCGTCGCCAGACCGTCGGCTTCACCAACGGGTACGACTTCGGTGAGATGGCACTGGTCGCGAAGAACGACTACTCGATCAAGACGATCGCCGAGTTGAACGCCGATCAGCGCATCGCCGTGGTGCAGGGCACCGTGCAGGACGACTACGTCACCAACACCCTCGGCATCGAGCCGGTGCGGTTCCCGGATTACAACACCGCGTACGCGAACGTGAAGTCCGGTCAGGTCGACGCCTGGGTCGCGCCGTCGCAGCAGGCAACCGGTCAGGTCAAGACCGAGGACGGTGTCTCCATTCTGGAGAAGACCATCAACACCACCAACTTCACCGCCTACGCCGTCGCCAAGGACAACCAGCCGTTGATCGACGCCCTGAACGCCGGCCTCGACGCCGTGGTCGACGACGGCACCTGGAGCACGCTCGAGAAGCAGTGGTACCCGGACCGTGAGGTCCCCGCCGACTGGAAGCCGGGCAGCAAGGCGTCCGTTCTGCCGGCGTCGTAAGGGCACTCGTACCTCATGAGCACTCTGTCGAATCTGTACGACACGTTCTTCGATTGGGAACTGATCGGCGAGACCATTCCCAAACTGGTTACGGTCGGATTGCCGAACACCCTCATTCTGGCGGCCTCGTCGGGAGTGATCGGTACCGTGATCGGACTCGGGCTGGCGGTGGCGGGTATCTCCCGCACCCGCTGGCTCCGGTGGCCGGCGCGGGTGTACACGGACATCTTTCGTGGACTACCCGCCGCCGTGGTCATCCTGCTCATCGGCCTCGGGTTCGGCCCGACGCTGACCCAATTCACCGGCAGCAGAAGCCCGTTCCCGTTGGGCATCCTGGCACTGTCGTTGATGGCAGCGGCCTACTTCGGTGAGATCTTCCGCTCCGGCATTCAGAGTGTCGACTCCGGACAGCTCGAAGCCTCCCGCGCACTGGGTTTCAGCTACCGCCGGTCCATGAACCTGGTGGTCGTGCCGCAGGGCATTCGGCGCGTGCTGCCTGCGATCGTCAACCAGTTCATCTCGTTGATCAAGGACAGCTCGCTGATCTACTTCCTGGGTCTGCTTGCCTCGCAACGAGAATTGTTCCGCGTCGGCCAGGACACCGCCGCCCAGACCGGCAATCTCTCGCCGCTGCTGGCCGCCGGATTGTTCTATCTCATCCTGACCATCCCGCTGACGCACCTGGTCAATTACATCGACCGACGCCTGCGATCCGGTAAGGCCGACACCTCGGGCACCCTCGGTCCCGTCGAAACATCCATCGTGGTGGAGAGGTAGCCGACGTGACTTCAGTTTCTCTGACCGGCAAGGACATTCACCTGTCGTTCGGTACCAACAAGGTTCTGCGTGGGGTGAGCCTGCATGTCGACGCAGGTAAGACCACCACCGTCATCGGGCCCTCGGGCTCGGGTAAGTCCACGCTGTTGCGGGCCCTCAATCGCCTGCACGAGCCCGAGCAGGGAGACATCCTGCTCGACGGCAAGTCGGTGCTGAAGGACAATCCCGACGAACTTCGTCAACGCATCGGCATGGTGTTCCAGCACTTCAACCTGTTCCCGCACAAGACCGTCGCCGACAACATCGCGCTCGGGCCGCAGAAGCTGCTGGGGCTCAACAAGGATGCGGCGCGCGCGGCCGCGATGGAGCAGCTCGAACTGGTGGGCCTGGCCAACAAGGCGGATTCGCGTCCGGGCAATCTCTCCGGCGGCCAGCAGCAGCGCGTCGCCATCGCGCGAGCACTGGCCATGAAGCCCGAGGTGATGTTCTTCGACGAGGCCACCTCTGCGCTGGACCCGGAATTGGTCAAGGGAGTGCTGGCGTTGATGGCCGACCTCGCCAAGGGCGGCATGACGATGGTCGTGGTGACCCACGAAATGGGCTTCGCTCGGTCGGTGTCCAACAAGGTCCTGTTCATGGATCACGGCAGCGCCGTCGAAACCGGAACGCCGGAGCAGTTGTTCGACGATCCGCACACCGATCGACTGAAGACATTCCTCTCGCAGGTGCTGTAGCAGCGACCGGTCAGCCTGGCACCTGATACAGGCGCCAGTTCGGTTGATCGGCACCATCGTTCGGTACTTCGAGAACGAGTGGATACAGTTCTGCGCCGTTGTCGTAAATGGTGGGGTACCGCCGGTTGATCGCATCGGATACCCCGCGGCCCTCGTTCGGCACGGTCAACAGATATCGCACGCCTCCGGTTGCCGGGTCGTTGAGAATCTTGGTGAAGTCGAGGTCGGACGGAATCACGAACCGGGTCGGGTGCTCCGACGCCGCCACGACGGCAAACCCGTAGACGGTGTCGACCAGGATCGAGCCCTCGGGTAGATCCTGACTGTCGAGATAAGAGGCGAGTCGGCGTTCGGTGGAGAACGAGTCGATGATTCGCCGGGCTGCCACAGCCCGAGGGTCGTCGGCCGAGGGATTTCGGTCGAAGAGCGCCCCGAGTGCGTACTGCTGACTCGACAACGACGGCTGCACCATCGCCCACCCGGTGATCGGAAGACCGAGTGCACAGAGAAGGACGACCCCGGCCGCGGCCACGGAACGCAGGGCAGGCAAGGCGGGGCGGTTCCTTCGGTACGCACCCGCGCGTCGGGTGGCCAGGTCTGGACCGGCCGGAAACAGCTGCACCGCAACCACAGCGGCCAGAGGTACGGCGCACACGAAGAATCTCAGGAAGCCGAACGTGGAGCCGGTGATGTAGCTCGCAGCCTGAAATGCGAGCACCCCGCCCAGAAGCACGGGGGCAACCAAGAACTCGAGATCCCGGCGACGTATCGCCAGTACCGTCGCGAGCGGTAGAGACACCGCCAACGTCGGCCCCAAGGCAATCATTGCAGCGAGGGAGAACAGGCCGGTGCTCAACAAGTCGCCACTGGACCCACCGGACTGCGCCAGAATCGCGGCGTTTCCGTAGCTGGAGGACAGCTGCGCGAGCGCTTCGCCGGTGATCAACCAGCTCGTGGTAATCCAGACCAGGAAGGCTGCCGCACCGGGGCCGGCAACGAGTACAGCGTCGAGAATTGCTCTGCGCCGCATCTCTTTCCAATGCACTCGACCCCGGCGGAGTGCCGTGACGGCCGCCACGAGCACCGCGGTGAGCGCTATCGGGACGACACCCTCGTAGCGGGTGAGGAAGGCGAGCGCCAGAGCGATGCCGACCAGAACGAGATCGTGCACATCGTCGGTGCCGACCCATCGAATCAACCGCCGCACCGCCCAGCACATACAGAACAGGAACCCGGCCTCGCTCATGCCGTTGGCTCCGTAGAAGACGATCATCGGGTTGACCGCGAACAACACCGTGACCAGTAGGCAGTAACGACCGGGAAGTCCACGATCTCGGCAGATTCCGTGGATCATCACCACTGCACCGGCCATGAACACAGCCGACACGGCAATACCCGAGATGTTCCACCGGGTGATACCCGGCCACCAGGATGCGAAGGCGACAATCGGCAATTGTGCCAGCGCGGTCAACGGCGTGAAGATGAACCCGATGGCAGAGACGTGCGGATCCCGGCTGAGCAACACCGCCTGCGCAGCCGAGGTTCGCGACAGCGCATCCCCCAGCATGTAGCCGAACCGCATGCTCAGAGTCAGTCCCACCGCCAGGTAGCCCGCCAGAGCGGTACCGAACACGACCGCTGGGGTCCGCGACGTCATGGGGTCTGCTCCTCGCTGGGGCCGGTCTCCGGCGCGGGTCCGGACAGGCCGTGAAAAGTTTTCTCCCAGTAGGACGGATTACGTACCAACTGCCAACAGCCCTTGATGGACGCCACGCTCATCATCACCCAGTACAGGGGCATCGTGAGGCTCGGAACCAACAGGTAGGCGTTGTCGCTCTCCCTGCTTGCGATCAAGTACATGTAGATCGTGGCGATGTTGCCCACCACCAGAGACAACAACGAGAAGTAGTAGATGTACGGCGGAAAGAGTTGCGCGATCAGCGTCGGCTGGCCGAGAATCCACGCTGCCGTGGTGAACCAGAAAACCATGTTGATGCACGCGGTGATGGGCGTTCCCGCGAGTAGCAGGGTGAATCTGTAGGTGCCCACCGGTCCGAGCACGCGAACGGTCGCGAGCGGCCTGCGCATGTGCACCAGCCAGGTCTGCAAATAGCCTTTGTACCAACGGGACCGCTGGCGTACCCAGTTGATCGGATCGCTGTTCGCCTCTTCGAGGGTGGTCGAGTCCAGAACCGCCGTGGAATAGCCCGAGGCCGCGATTCGGACACCGAGGTCGGCATCCTCGGTGACGTTGAACCCGTCCCAGGCACCGACCTCGTCGATGACATCGCGCCGAAGATGATTGGAGGTTCCGCCGAGGGGGATCGGCGACGTGCTGGCCATCAGACCCGGTAGCAGGTATCCGAACCACAGTGCATAGTCCGCGGTGAACCATCCGGTCAGCAAATTCTGAGAACCGTTGTGGAACGCCAGCTTTGCCTGAACACAGGCCACGGTGTCGGGCAGCCGCTCGAATGCCGCCACGACACGACGCAGCTGCAATTGCTCGGGCAGATCCTCGGCATCGAAAATCGTCACGATCGACCCGGTCGCGAAATGCAGGCCGTAGTTGCAGGCTTTCGGCTTGGTGCGGGGATCGCCGGCAGGCACCAGCACGACGTCGACGAGATCGCTGACGCCGCTGCGCGCAGCGGCCTCGATGGTGACGTCGTCGTCCTCTTCGAGCAGCAACAGGACCTGCAGCTTTTCGGCTGGATAGTCCAGACCCGTCATCGCCGCAATGAGGTCACCCACCACCTCGGGCTCGTCGTACGCCGGAACCAGAATCGTGTACAGCGGCAACCGATCGTCGGGAATCGCTCGAGCCTGCTCGTCGGTCACGGTGACGATTGCGGCAGCGTCGAGACCGCGGGAGAACAGCAGGAGGCGGTCGATCATTGCCAGGAGATATCCGATGGTGCATAGAACCGTGACCGCGAGCAGAGTCCCGATCGGGGCGAACACCACACAGGCAACGAGGAGCACCGCAGCCACGATCGCCGTGTACTTCTGCCATGGCACGAAAGCAATCGCAGCCGAAGCCAACGGATTTCGGACGGCGAGCCCGTTGATGGCATCGTCGAGCGCCGCCGCTTTGAACTCTGCCGTTTCGGTGCCGACGCGGGGCGGCGACGGCCGCGAACTCCGAGAATCGTTCATCTCGCCGAACCGTCCCCGGAGCGCCACTGCTGGCGGAGCAACCCGGTCCCGAAGGTGGTCAGCAGTTCAAGATCCTTGTACTCCGGATCGTCGTCGACGGACACCGCATTCCCACGCAGAAACGTCCCGATGGCAGTTCCGAGATTCGACGCCATCGAGGGCGTCGGTTGTGGGAACTCGGCATCGGCATCGTGGTTGTCGACGCTGATGATGGTCACACGCTGCGTCACATCGCCTCGTTCCCAATCGAATACGAGCTTCGTCCAGGTGAGCAACAGAGCGTCACTGACGGAGGTGTACAAGGAGCCCGTCACTCCGCGACCGAGATCGATGCGCAGCGGATGGCTCGTACGGGTGTTGGAGAGCCGATAGAGCGTGCTCTCCGGGTACACAGCAAGACTGGCCCGATTCGCAGTGGACAACACGTCGACCACCACCGTCCGTGGCCGCCCACGAACATCCCATGCGGGATTTCCGACGTCTGCTCGCATGGTTTGTCGAACCAACGACGACGATTGCCCGAAAAATGCCCTCACCCAGTCGAATTCCTGCAGGTCCGTTCGGGTGAAGCCAACGGGTGGCATGAGTGGCTCGGATACCGGTCCCGGTGGTCCCGCAACCGTCGACAACTCCATTCGACCGGGCAGCGGAACGAAGAACAGAACTACCGCAGCAACGATCGCAACGGCCTTCGAGCTCGGCGACCACTTCGCCGTGAGCGACCCGACCCGGCGCGGCTGCCGGGCGTCGAACCGACCGCGACGGGCCACGACATAGAAGGCACCTCCCGTGACCGCGGCTGCGCCGACGGTCGGGACGAGCTGCAACCAGACGATGTCGACTTGTGGCCACATCGCCAACATGACTGCGGCGACGACGAATCCGGTCGACACCGTGCATCCGAAGCCCAGCCAACCCCGACGTGCAGTTCGGCCGACGGCAATGGCACCTGCGATGCCGGCCAACAGCACCATCACCGCCGCATACGCAAACCTGCTCCCACCGAATCCGATGGCGACCAACCGATAGCCCAGCGGACTCAACGCCAACAGCAACAGCCACACAGACCAGAATCGTCCGACCGGCCGCAGCCCGAACATCAGAATCGCCCCGCCGAAGAAGAAGGCAAGCGCCGCCAACACATCCAAGTGGGCTAGTTCGTACTGGTCTGCGTACCGGGGTAGCCACAGCGCTTTGACCGCGACGGAAACCAACAACGCGATGCCGCCGACTATGTTGTCGGTCTGGCGGTCGTGGATGGGCAATTCGTCGGCTCGTCGCCGCGCCACCCCCTGAGCCGCAACCACTGCCAGCAGCGGCAGCACGAAAACATACGCGGTGATGGCACCGTCGGCTGCCTCCTGGGCAAGCCGCACCCAGGTGGAGAAGAAAGCCACCACCACGCAGCTGACAAGAACGGACCACCGAAATACCAGAACGGCGATTGGGCCGCGAGACAACCTGAACCGCGTGAAAGACCGCGGCAGCTGCCCGTCCACGCTCATTGCAAGCCGCTGTCTCGACCCGGATCGCGCGCCGAACGACGTGATCGGACGGTGAACACGAGTGCCGCGACGCCGCCGAGTGCAAGTACCGCCAGGCCGACTCCGACGACGACCACCACCATCCGATCGGAGGTCCCGTCGTCGGTGGCCGCCGCCGTGCCGTCTGCTCCGGACAATGCACTGCTGGACAACGACATCGGCTCCGTGTTCTGCGCGGCGAAGAGGATATCGCCGTCCAGCGCAAACCACCGCGCCGGATCGGCATCGAGCCAGGACAACATGCCGTCGAGTTTGTCCGGTGCCGAATTCCACGACGCCACGAGGACGGCGTTGCTGCGCACCGACGTGACCTGCATCGTCGCCAAGGGCTCGGCGATATCCACCGTGAGCTCGGTGGCACCGCCCGCAGCCTCGGGGTCCGTGATTCGGAAGGTCGTCTCGTCGACCGAGGACAGCGGCAGCGTCACCGAGTCCGGAAGCTCTGCGACAGGCGAAATCACGACGGCTGGTGCGCTACCGTCGAGCGCCTGCTCCATCGATACGACCTCGGGATCGAGCGGCAGGCTCGACAACCGCTGCAAGCCGATCGCGAGGGTGACAGCCCGGACAACTCCGGCGTAGGACTCGTCGGCGAGAGCTATGTCGAACTGCGGCATCAAGGCCTGCGGCATCGACCGCCATCCCAGTGGCACCGGTGACGACGAATCGGTGGATCGCACGAGCGTCGAACCGGCTACGGTGACAGTCGTTTCGGCGGCGGCAGCGCAGGAGCTGCCGGAAGAGGCCGACGGATGGTCGACGGAAACATCGAGAGTCCCCACGCGAGAGAGTGCGGTATCCGGGATGTCGATCCATCGATCGAGACGGCCGGTGTCGTCGGCCTCCCAGACTTCGAGTGGCGATCCGTCGACCGAGGCTCGCACAGATCCGGCACCCGGGGTGTAGCTGCCGATCAGGTGCACGGACACGCTCCCGGCCGATCGTCCGAGTCGCGTCTGATCGATATCGACAGATGCGGTTGCCGTGGAACCTCCTGTGCCGGAGACGGTTCCGATTCCGAGGTCGTCGAGGGTGATCGAATCGGGTGCGAGTCGAGCCTGGGGTGCCCCCGGTCCGGCCAATGCCGAGGTGCCGATTGCGATCTGGGAGAGATCACTGGTGATCAACCGGGCTTGATCGGTGAGATCCGATCCCGTACCGGCGAGGTACAACCGTGGGGGAGCCTGCTCGACGGGGTAGATCAACTCGGCACCGGCGTCGGAGTTCTTCGTCAGCACGATCGATCTTTCGAACGAGCCGTCGGGTACCGCCCCCTGAAGCTCGCTGTCCGGGCGCACTTCTACCTGGACCGGCTGCGCACCGTAGTGGTGTACCACGGATGTGGCCACAGTTGTTGCTGCGGTGATAGTTTCGCGGTCAGGCGTGGCGGGCACGAACAGCGTCAACTTGCGCAGCAGCACCGGTAGGAAATCAGCGATGGTCCCCGGGACGGCCGGCGCTCCCGAGTAGTCGACGGTCGCATCGATCAATCGGACCGCGTCCGAATCGGGATCGGGGCAGTAACGATCGTCGGGAATGACGGAAGGGATCAGATCGAGTGGAATCACTCCGTCGACCGTTCGCGTAGCGGCCAGCGGAATCGACACCGGAGTGGTCGGGGCAGCGCCGTCGAGGGCGATACGAGTGATCGGACGCCCGTCCGATTCGACGTCGACCCACCCGCGATCGAGCCAAGCGGGCGTGGTCAGCACCGCGTTCAGGGTCGACGGAACGGCCCCTGCAGGAGATGGCACCGTCACCCTCGTACGCGGTCCTGTCAGGTCGACCGTGGTGGACTGCCCCAAGCCCAACTCGGGAAAAGTGAAACGAGAGAGCTCGTCTGCGCTTGCAGCAGTGGGTTGGTCCTGATCGCCGGGTTGCGCCGACGCTGTGGTCACCGAAAGCAATATCGGGACCACGGCGAGAGCTGTCACAGACGCAGCGCGAACGATTCGCATGAGAAATGTCCAGTCTTCGAAATGAACGGAGAGTCAATAGAATAGCGCGACTCGTTGGCGCGCAGGACTTTCGGAGTGCCGATCACAATACTCACAGCACGCAAACAGCGCCAGAACCCGCCGTTGAATTCGGTTTCTCCGACTGTAACGGCGATTCAGTTCGCTCTTTGTCGATTCCGTCGATCAACAGCCGACAATGTCCTCCGGCGCGGAGTCGAATTCGGTAAAGCCGCTCGTCATCGACGGCTTCGGAATCTACGCATCCGCGTCTACCATTACGGCGATGCGCATCGCGTCGAAAGTTCTTCAGTGCATTCTCGGTGCTGTCCTGATGTCGACGGTCGTACCGGGCATGGCCGAGACCGCCACGGCGGCACCTGTTGCCGGCGCTCGTGTCTCCGCGAGCACCGATGGTCTCGCACTCGACGGTCGACCGTGGTGGCCGACCGGGTTCAACGCCTACCAACTCGCCACCGATTGGTCGGTCAATGCCGGATGCGGGGCGATGGTGGACCTGGACAGTTACTTCGAGGCGCTTCCTCCGCATTCGCTGACCCGGTTCGACGCCTTTCAGGCATTGGCGATCAACCGATTCACCGGTGCCCTCGACTTCGGGCCGATGGATGCGGTCTTCGCCGCAGCCGAGGCTCACGATCAACTCCTCGTACCGGTGCTGTCACCCCAGGACGGGGCGTGCGAGGGGAACGTCTTCAAAGACAGGCAGTGGTACGTCGACGGCTGGACGACGGCCCCCGGCACGCCCACCTCGACCGCGAAGATCAGCTTCGAGCAATGGATGCTCACCGCTGCGAATCGATGGAAGGACTCGTCGGCGTTGGCTGCGTGGGAGCTCGTCGGTGAACCGGAGACGAGTTCGTGCACGGATACCTCGTGCTCCTGGTCCAGCCGAACGTGTACGGCCGGTGCTGCAGAGGTGCTTCGCTCGTTCTTCGACACTGCAGGACAACAGCTCCGCTCCGTCGATCCTCGCACTGTGATCACAGCGGGCCTCACCGGCGGCGGCCAGTGCGGAAGCCAGGGTGACGAGTACGAGTACCTCGCCCAGTCGCCCTTCGTCGATGTGTTGCAGTACCACGATTACGGTGCCGACGGCGTGCCGCTGCCCGGAGATCAGTGGAACGGGTTGCAGCGGCGGATCACTCAGAGCGCCGCGGTGGGCAAACCCCTGCTGGTCGGGGAGATCGGTCAACTCGCCGGCTCGTGCGGCGATGTCGATTCTCGAGCAACCGGTATTGCCGCGAAGATCGACGGCCAGCGTGCCGCTGGTACAGCAGGGGCGCTGTTGTGGGCTTTCGTACCGGATCCGCGGCCTACGGACTGCACCTACGACATCGGACCGTCGGATCCGCTGTGGCAGACGATCGGACGTTAGGGCAACCTCGTTCTCCCCAACTTCACCTGAACGTTCCTTTACTTTCGCTTTTGGGTGACAGCGTGCCGTGACATGAAGCCACTGCCCCTGTTCGCCGTTCACGACGGAAGCTCCAAACGATCATCGTTGACCTGCAAGTACAAGTGCGGCGATGCCTGTTTCCACGAGATTCCCAATACGTCGAAGGGCCAGTACTTCGGCGACATCGTCAAGACCGCGATGTCGCGGCGCGGCGTCATCAAGGGCGGGGCCATGGCAGTGCTCGCCGTCGGTGCCGGTAGCGCACTGGCCGCATGTTCGACCGACGAGCCGGCCGCGACCGGTAGCGCAACCACGGGTACGTCGGGAACCGATACTCCGCCCGTCGACGGCGTGGATTTCGTTGCAGTGGAACCGAACACCGAGGATGCCGTCGTCGTTCCCGACGGTTACGAGCAGGGCATCGTCATTCGGTGGGGCGACGCCGTCGTCGCGGGCGCACCGGCCTTCGACTTCGACAAGCAGACCGGCGCGGCGCAGGAGAAGCAGTTCGGTTTCAACAACGACTTCGCCGGCCTGCTGCCGATCGAGGGCACGCCCAACGCCCACCTGCTGGTGGTCAACCACGAGTACAGCACGGAACCGGCAATGTTCAAGGGCTACGACGCGGAGAACCCCACCCGCGAGCAGTTCGACGTAGCCCTTGCGGCACACGGCCTTTCCGTCGTACAGGTGCAGGGCGAATCGGGCACCGGCAAGCTCACCCCCGCTATGGGCCAGTACAACCGGCGCATCACCGGCACCACCGAGTTCGTCATCACCGGGCCCGCCGCAGGCAGCGACTTCCTCAAGACCAGCGTGGACCCCACCGGCACCAAGGTGTTCGGCACGTTCAACAACTGCTCGGGCGGCCTCACCCCGTGGGGAACGGTGCTCTCCGGCGAGGAGAACTTCAACCAGTACTTCGCCAATGCCGAAAGCGTCACGGATGCGACTGTGGCCAAGCGCCTGTCGCGCTACGGCGTCGAAGGCGCCGCCAGCGAACGTAAGTGGGAGCGCTTCGACAAGCGATTCGATCTGGCGCAAGAACCCAACGAGGTCAATCGATTCGGCTACATCGTCGAGGTGAATCCGTGGGATCCGCAGTCGGCACCGATCAAGCACACCGCTCTCGGCCGGTTCAAGCACGAGGCCGCGACCATCCACGTCACCGACGACGGCACGGTGGTGGCGTACAGCGGCGACGACGAGCGCTTCGACTACATGTACAAGTTCGTCTCGAGCCGAAAGATGATGCCCGGCACCGGCCAGGCCGCGATGCGCAACAACCTGACCTTGCTCGACGCCGGCACGCTGTACGTCGCCAGCCTCACCGGTGATACGCCCGACGAGATCGACGGCTCGGGCGCGCTGCCCTCCAACGGTGAATTCCGTGGCAGCGGAACGTGGATTCCCTTGCTCGAAACCGGCGAGGACGGCCGCGGCAAGTCTCTCGTCGACGGTATGTCGGCCGAGGAGGTGGCCGTGTTCACCCGTCAGGCGGGTGACTCCGTGGGCGCAACCAAGATGGACCGCCCGGAGGACTTCGAGCCGAACCCGGTGACCGGCAAGGTGTATGTAGCACTGACCAACAACTCCAACCGCGGCACCGAGGGCAAAGCGGCGGCCGACGAGGCCAATCCCCGCAACAAGAACAAGAACGGGCAGGTACTCGAACTCGACGACGACCACGCCGGGACGTCGTTCACGTGGAACCTGTTGTTGGTCTGCGGTGATCCGAACGAGGCCGACACGTATTTCGGCGGATTCGACAAGAGTCAGGTCAGCCCTATCTCGTGCCCCGACAATCTCGCGTTCGACTCGAAGGGCAACCTGTGGGTCTCGACCGACGGCAACGCCCTCGATTCCAACGACGGCCTGTTCGCCGTGGTGCTCGACGGCCCCCGTCGCGGCGAGACACGTCAGTTCCTGACCGTCCCCGCCGGCGGCGAGACCTGTGGCCCCATCGTCACCGACGAGCGCGTCATGGTCTGCGTCCAGCACCCGGGTGAAAGCGACGACGCCACCGCCGACGCACCGATCTCGCACTGGCCCGACGGCGGCGACACGCAGCCGCGACCGTCCATCGTCGCGGTGTGGAAGTCCGCCTAGCCCAGACTGTTTCGATAGAGCCACGATGCCCGTAGTCGAATCCTCGACTACGGGCATCGGGCGGTGTTCACTTCGCCACCGACGACGCGATCAAATCCTCGACCACGGCGGCGATCACCGCATTCGCGTGCTCGGGGTTGGTCACCACCGACACCGTTCGGGTCGGTGCATCGATGACGTCGATCATGTGCAGTTCGGGGAGGATCGACGCCAAGGACGACGGCAGCAGTGTCACACCCAACCCTGCTGCGGTGAGTTTACCGATGAGGTCGGCCGAATCGGCCTCCAGAATGCGGCCACGGGGAACCGACGAGCGGGTGAATGCATGATCGGATTGCAGTCTGGCCTCGCTTCCCGCCGGCCGGTCGATCATCGTCATCTCGGACAGGTCCGCCAACCGTATCGAATTCCTTTGAGCCCAATGATGATCGGGACCGACGAACAGTGACAGTGGCTCCGTCCACAGGGCGGTGACCGCCAATCCGGGATGTGGGCGTCCGGGCGCGAGTCCGATGATTCCGAGATCGAGGTCTCCGCTTGCGATGCCGTCGAGAACGTCGGCGCTCGGCCGCGGCAGCAACGTCACCGACGTGTTGGGAAATCGCTGGGAGATACGGCCGACCACCGCGGCCAGATCGACACGGGCGAGAGGCGCGATCATGCCGACACGCAGCCGCCTGATGGCGGTCGTCGGATCGGGCGCGACGTCGGCCACCAATCGGGACACGGCACCGAGCACGCTGTGCGCGCGTTCGAGAAAGATCTGTCCGGCCGGGGTGATGGTGACGCTTCGGCTCGTGCGCGCGAACAGTTCTACGCCCAGCTCTTTTTCCAGGTCTCTGATCTGGCTGCTCAGCGCCGATTGAGCGACTCGCAGCCGAGCTGCTGCACGCCCGAAGTGCTGCTCTTCGGCGACCGCCACGGCGTACCGGATGTGTCTGAGTTCCACGCTTCGCAACTCTATCTGTTTAGACGATCGATCGTTCGTAACGTTCTATTGGACAGCTGGATGTGCAACGAGCACCCTTGTTCTTGTGAAGACAGCAAGCACCTCGCGCACCGGCGTGAGCACCCCGGTCGTCGCCCTGATGGCGATCGCCACCGGACTCTCGGCCGGCGGCAACTATCTCAACCAGCCGCTGCTCGACCTCATTGCCACCGAATTCGACGTGTCCGAGACGGCCGCAGCCACCTCGGTGACCGTCGCACAGATTTCCTATGCCCTCGGCCTGCTGCTCATCGTGCCTCTCGGCGACGTCGTCGATCGCCGCACGTTGAGCGTCGGGCTGATGATTCTCGCTGCGACGGGTCAGGCGATCACCGGATTCGCTCCCGGCCTCTCCTGGCTCCTCGTCGGCACGGCGATCGCTGGACTGTTCTCGGTGGCGGCGCAGGTGATCGTGCCGTTCGCCGCGTCGATGGCGCACCCGGAGCAAGCGGGACGCATCGTCGGAGTGGTCATGGGCGGGTTGCTGACGGGCATCCTGCTGGCCCGCAGCATCTCGGGGCTGCTGTCGTCGGTGACGGGGTGGCAGGGCGTCTACCGTGTGGCCGCGGTGTTGATGCTGATCGCCGCGGTCGGCCTGTGGCGGGTGCTGCCACGCAACACCGTGACGGCGGACGTCACCTACGGCTCGGCGCTGGTGTCGATGATTCGGCTGGTGCGCACCCACCCCAGGCTTCGGACTCGCGCGGTGCTCGGCGGTCTCGGCTTCGCGTCGGTGAGCACGGTGTTCGCAACGATGACGCTGTTGCTGTCGTCGAGGTTCGGTTTCGGTGCCGTCCAGATCGGACTGATCGGATTGGCCGGTGTCGGCGGCGCGTTGATGGCCTCCGTCGCGGGCCGGCTCGCAGACCGCGGACTGGTGCAATGGGCCAGCGGTACCTGTGCGGTTCTGCTGATCGCGCTCTGGCCGATGTTCGCCGTCGGCGGCCACTACTGGGTGGTGTTCGTGGTCGCATTCGTACTTCTCGACCTGGCACTGCAGGGCGTGCACGTGAGCAACCAGCACATCGTCTACGCCCTGGAACCGGCTGCTCGCGCCCGAATCAACTCCGTCTACATGACGACGTACTTCGTGGGCGCCTCAGCAGGATCTGCCGTCGGGACGTTGGCGTGGAAGCATTTCGAGTGGGCAGGTGTGTGCGCTGCGGGGGCCGTGTTCGCGGTCGCCGCACTGCTGGTCTGGCTACTGGATCTGCAAGTGGACGCCCGTCGACGTCGGGACAACACCTGCGGGACGCCCGGTGGGTCCGAGCCGACGATGGTGAACAGTCACTAATGCGTTCTGTTCCGAGACGTGGTTGAGTCGTTCTCGATGAGACGTGGGTAACACTCACGCTGCCGACGGCGACATACCCAGAGTCGGCACGAACAAACCATAGAAACACGAACTACTTCTCTTGGCTCGGAGGCGCACCCATGACTGTCGTGAACGATCGCATCCACGTGGCTCTCACGGAACTCGACCCGTCCAATTACGCGGTGCCGACCATCGCACCGATTCGTACGGCCGGCCACCTCGACCCGGTGTTCTGCATCCACCCCCTCGTCGGGCTGGTCGACTGCTACGCGGAACTCGCAGCACACGTCGACGACGCGCGTCCCATCTACGGCGTCCAGGTCCCGACGTCGGGAGAGCTCGCGGAGTCCCTCGTCGCCTTGGCCTCGCACTACGCCGACGACATCGTTCGCATCCAGACCGACGGTGCCGTACACCTGCTGGGCACGTCCTTCGGTGGAGTACTCGCGCACGCCATCGCCGTCGAGCTGCAGAGTCGCGGCGTCACGGTCGGTGCACTGACATTGCTCGACAGCGACCCTGTTCGGTCCAGCGCCGACAGCGCCGACCTGCTCGGATCCATGGGCGACGAGATCGATCGCAGTCATGCCGAGGAGTTGCTCGCCGTTGCCTCGCACAACGACGAACTCGCCCAGCGGCACCTGCCGGGCATCTACTTCGGTGACATCCTCGCCGTCTCCTCGATGGGAACCGACTCAGGGTCCGCGTGGCACCCCTTCGTCTGCGGCACGATCGCCAAGTACCTCGTGCCCGACGCCACCTCGTTCGACGTCGTCGGCCCGCTGGTCGACAGCTACCTCAGCTGACCCGGCTGGCTCATCCGAGCCAATCCAGCACGGCAGCGGCCGTCCAGGACTGCTGCATGCTGCCGAGCGGTTTGCCGGTGAACGGCTCGTAGTACTCGGCGAAGCTGCCGTCACTCGCCTGACGCAGACCCTCGTCTCGCAAAGACAGTGATCGCTCCGACCACCCGCGGCGTGCGAAAGCCCACGAGAACAGCCATGTCATCACCGGCCACACCGGTCCACGCCAGTACTCGCGAGCACGGAAGTCCTTCGACACCGGGGACGTCGACGGCGGTACCGCGTACCGCAGGTCCGGATGTCCGCAGAACCGGGTGCCCTCGAAGATCCGAATGAGATTGCGCTCCTGCTCGCGCGGCAGTCCGCCGCACAGCAGCGGCGCGAACATGGCAATGGTCTCCGTGCCGATCCACTGACCCGTCCGCAGATCGAAATCTCGTGCCCCGCCCGAACGCGTGTCGGTGGTCGCGATGACTCCCGTGCGGAACTTGTCCGCCCACCCGCGCAATTCGCGCACATCCGAGCGCGGCCGCGAGTGGTCCTCCCCGATGGTGGCGAGGACGTCGCACGCGACGGCGAAGATGGCACTGACGAACACGTCCTCGACGGCGAAGCTCATCTTGGTCTTCAACGCATCGTCGTCGTAGCCGACCTGTTTCATCTCCTCCACCAACCAGATGTAGCGGTCGTACTCGAGATTGCTTGGCCGCTGAGACGAGTCCGTGATGACCGCCTTGTCCTCGCGAAAATACGGATCCATCTCACCGGCAACCACATTGGCGTAGGCCGAATCCCATCGCGGCGAATTGTCCATGCCGGACTCCCAGCCATGGAACAGCGCGATGCGTCCGTTGTCGTCGACGTCGCGGGCCTGGGCGAGCCAACGATGCCACCGCACCAGATCACCCCAGCGGCGATCCAGGAACTCCTCCGCCACCGCTCGCGTCGTGCGGCCGTGGCGTTTGGAGTGATCGAGGATGCGCTGCACGGCGATCGCGTGGACGGGCGGTTGGGTGATTCCGGAGGTCTGCGGACTCATCGGAGCGTGGGTCGCCAGCGTCCCGGTGGCCCACCGCGCAGGGCCGGGGAAGTAGCCGTCGACACCGTTGGCGAACACGATGTGCGGAATCATCCCGTTCTTCCACTGCGCCGACAGCAACGTGTCCATCTCCACGACGGCCCGCTCGACGCTCAACGGTGCCAAGCCGACGGAAACGAATGCGGCGTCCCAGCTCCACATG